>JACCDI011012620.1_pt1 | contig 18058 bp, 14 predicted proteins | sample 7442791 | NCBI WGS metagenome assembly JACCDI01 (sample SAMN15323434, study PRJNA562643) | freshwater metagenome | isolation source: river surface water | place: USA:Blue River Watershed | collected 2017-08-15
AAACCGACACCATGGACACCTTTGTGGACTCGTCCTGGTACTTCATGCGTTATTGCGACCCGACCAACGACGAGCACATGGTGGCCGAGGGCGCCAAGTACTGGATGCCCATGGACCAGTACATCGGAGGCATTGAGCACGCCATCCTGCATTTGCTCTATGCGCGCTTCTGGACCAAGGTCATGCGCGATCTCGGGTTGGTGCAGATCGATGAACCGTTCACCCGCTTGCTGACCCAGGGCATGGTGCTCAACCACATTTACTCGCGCAAGGGCGAGAAGGGCGGTATCGAGTACTTCTGGCCGCAAGAGGTTGACGACGTTCACGACGCCAGCGGCAAAGTCATTGGCGCCCAGCTCAAGGAGGCCAAAGGCGCGCTGCCGGCGGGCACCCCCATCACCTATGAAGGGGTGGGCACCATGAGCAAGAGCAAGAACAACGGTGTGGATCCTCAAGACCTGATCGAGCGCTATGGGGCAGACACGGCGCGTTTGTACACCATGTTCACTGCACCGCCCGAGGCCACCCTGGAGTGGAATGACTCGGCGGTCGAGGGCAGTTATCGGTTCCTGCGCCGTGTCTGGCAACTCGCGTATCGTCACCACGTGGCGTTGAGTGCTGCCACTGCCAGCGATCTGAGTGGTGCTGCGTTGCGCGCGCCGGCCAAGGCCTTGCGTCGTGAATTGCATTTGCTGCTGCGACAAATCAGCTATGACTACGAGCGGATGCAATACAACACTGTGGTGTCGGGCTGCATGAAGATGCTCAACGCCATCGATGACTTTGCCGGCGATGACAGCCCAGGTGACCGTGCCGTGCTGTGCGAGGGCATGTCCCTGCTGCTGCGATTGCTCTACCCGGTGTGCCCGCACATCACCGATCAGCTCTGGCGCGAGTTGGGCTATGCACGCGCCCATGCCAGTTTGCTGGATGCACCTTGGCCCCAGGTGGATGAGGCTGCCCTGGTGCAGGACGAAGTCGAGTTGATGTTGCAAGTCAATGGCAAGCTGCGGGGTTCCATCCTGGTGCCCGCCCAGGCCGGCAAGGACGAGATCGAGGCCATAGCACGTGCCAGCGAAGCGTTCACCAAGCAGGCGCAAGGTGCGGCACCCAAAAAGGTGATTGTGGTGCCTGGGCGTTTGGTCAATCTGGTGGTCTGATGATGAACACCACGCGTCGCTTTTGGTTGTCGAGTGGCGGCGCGTTGCTGTTGGCCGGTTGTGGCTTCACCCTGAGTCGACCGACCTCGTACGCGTTTCGTTCCATTCACATTGCCGGCTCCAGCCTGATGGGTCTGGGCCCAGAAATGCAGCGACTCTTGCAGGCCGGGGGCACGGTGGAAGTCATCACCGATGCGCGGCAGATCGAACGCGCCGACCTCGTGCTGGAGATCCTGCAGGAAATGCGCGAGAAAGTGGTGGTGGGCCGTACCTCCACCGGCGCGGTGCGCGAAAACCAGTTGCGGCTGCGTGTGCGTTTTCGGGTGCGCAACCGCGAAGGCATTGAGCGCATCCCCGAAACCGAGCTGGTGCAAGTGCGCGACATCACCTTCAATGAAAGTTATGTGCTGGCCAAGACGGCGGAGGAAACCTTGCTGTACGCCAACATGCAGACCGACATGATCCAGCAAATCCTGCGCCGACTCGCTGCGCTGCAGCAGATCTGAGCCTCTGGCCATGCAACTCGCCCCCGCACAGCTGACAGCGCATTTGCAAAAGGGCTTGCGCGCCCTCTACACGGTGGTGGGCGACGAAGCCTTGTTGCAGCAGGAAGTGGCCGATGCCATTCGCGCCTGCGCGCGCACCCAGGGCTTCACCGAGCGACAGGTTTTCACGGTGGCTGGCGCACACTTTGACTGGAGTGCCGTGCAATCGGCGGCCGGCGCGATGAGCCTGTTCGCCGATCGTCAAATCATCGAGCTGCGCATCCCCTCGGGCAAGCCGGGCAAGGAAGGCAGTGTGGTCCTGCAGCAATTGGCCGAATCATTGGCTGAGGGTGATGGCACCCTGCTCCTGGTGTTGTTGCCGCGCCTGGACAAAGCCACACGGTCTTCCGCCTGGTTCACGGCACTGGACAACCACGGGGTCAGCCTGGCCGTGGAAACGCTGGAACGCTCCGCCTTGCCGGTGTGGATTGCCAAGCGGTTGGCCCAGCAACAGCAACGCGTCGAGGCGGGTGAAGCCGGGCAGCGCACCTTGCAATTTTTTGCCGACCGTGTGGAAGGCAACTTGCTGGCCGCGCACCAGGAGATTCAGAAGCTCGCGTTGCTGTACCCCGAGGGCGAGTTGAGCTTTGAGCAGGTGGAGTCAGCTGTGCTCAATGTGGCACGCTACGACGTGTTCAAGTTGTCCGAGTCCGTGCTGTCGGGCCAGACCTTGCGGGTGCAGCGCATGCTTGACGGCTTGCAGGCCGAGGGCGAGGCCGAGGTGTTGGTGCACTACACCCTCGCCGAGGACATTCGCGCGCTGAGCCGTTGCAAGTCGGCCATGAGCCAGGGACGGCCGCTGCCCATGGTGTTGCGCGAGCAGCGTATCTGGGGGGTGCGTGAACGTCTGTTCGAGCGGGTGTTGCCGCGGCTGAGCGCGGCGCAACTCGAGGCCTTGCTGCAATCGGCGCATACCGTGGACGGTATCGTCAAGGGCCTGAAGGCGCCGGGATGGCCGCTGCAGGGCTGGGCCGCGCTGCACCGCCTGGCCCAGGCCCTGTCGCAGGCCTGCAGGGCACCTGCGGCCGAGAAGATGCGAAAATCGGCCGCATGAACGCGCTTCACATAGCTGAACACATGCACTTGCTGGGCACGCAAGCGCGCGCGGCGGCAGCGTTGATGGCGCGAGCAACCGCCGCCGACAAGCGTGCTGCCCTGCTTCGACTGGCCGCCTTGCTGCGTCAGAACCAGGCCCCCTTGCAAGCCGAAAACGCCAAGGATCTGGCGCGTGCCCGTGCCAGCGGCCTGTCCGATCCGATGGTCGACCGCCTCAAGCTCACACCAGCCATTCTCGAGACCTGCGCGCTGGGCTGCGAACAACTCGCTGGCATGCCGGACATCATCGGGGAAATCATTGGCTTGCGGCAGCAACCCAGCGGGATTCGCGTGGGGCAGATGCGCGTGCCCCTGGGTGTGTTTGGCATGATCTATGAGAGCCGGCCCAACGTCACCATCGAGGCGGCCTCGCTCTCGATCAAGAGCGGGAACGCCTGCATTTTGCGGGGCGGCTCAGAGGCCATCGACTCCAACCGAGCCCTGGCCGAGCTGGTGGTCCAGGCCCTGACCGATACCGGCCTCACCCCCCACGCGGTGCAGCTGGTGCAAACCACCGATCGGGCGGCGGTGTCCGAATTGGTGGCCATGCCGCAATTTGTCGACGTCATCATTCCGCGCGGTGGCAAGGGGTTGATCGAGCGCGTCAGCCGCGAGGCCCGTGTGCCGGTCATCAAGCACCTCGATGGCAACTGCCACACCTATGTGGATGACCCCTGCGATCTGGAGCAGGCCATCACCGTGACCGACAACGCCAAGACCCAGAAGTACAGCCCGTGCAACGCCACGGAGAGTCTGCTGGTGGCGCAGGGCGTGGCCGCAGACTTCCTGCCACGTATCGGCGCAGTGCTGGCCGCCAAGGGGGTCGAGATGCGCGCTTGTCCGCAGGCCAAGGCCTGGCTGAGTGGTGTGCCGGGCGCCCGGGTGGTGGACGCAAGCGAACAGGACTGGTCGGAGGAATACCTGGCTCCGATCCTCAGTATCAAGGTGGTGCAAGGCCTGGACGAGGCGATTGAGCACATCAACCGCTACTCCAGCCACCACACCGACGCCATCCTCACCCGCGACCATGTCCACGCCCAACGGTTTTTGCGAGAAGTCGACTCGGCAAGTGTTATGGTGAATGCTAGTACCCGCTTCGCGGATGGTTTCGAGTATGGGCTGGGTGCCGAAATCGGCATTTCCACCGACAAATTTCACGCCCGGGGGCCCGTCGGCATCGAGGGGCTCACCTCGCTCAAGTACGTGGTGCTGGGCCAAGGTGAAGTCCGCCGCTGACACCTGCATGCCCTGAAAGGGTGCGCCGAGCGGGGTTGCAGCGGATGAGTGGGACGACGACGCGGGGGCCGTCTGAACTGCGCGCTTGTGTCCAACGACCTACAATGCCACCTCAATTCTGCGAACGGTTTCATGGTTCCACATCTCATCACGGCCCTGACCGGGCCGATCAACGAACTCGAGCAGCGCATTCTCGATTCCATGCCCGCCATCGAGCGCTGGTTCCGACTGGAGTGGATGGAGCACACCCCGCCCTTCTACACCTCGGTTGACATTCGCAATGCCGGCTTCAAGCTGGCGCCAGTGGACACCAACCTGTACCCGGGGGGCTGGAACAACCTGACCCCCGAGATGCTGCCGCTGGCGGTGCAGGCAGCCATGGCGGCCATCGAGAAAATATGTCCCGAAGCGCGCAACCTGCTGCTGATCCCCGAAAACCACACCCGCAACACCTTTTATCTGAGCAATGTGGCGCAGCTGCAGCGCATTTTTCAGATGGCAGGCCTGAACGTGCGGGTGGGGTCGATCAATCCGGAGATCAAGGAGACGACGACCATCGACCTGCCTAACGGCGACCGTGTGACGCTCGAGCCGGTCATTCGCGGCAAGCGCCGCCTGGGGCTCAAGGACTTTGACCCCTGCACCATTTTGCTCAACAACGACCTGAGTGCCGGTTTGCCCGGCATCCTGGAAGACTTGCACGAACAACATGTCCTGCCCCCGCTGCATGCCGGCTGGAGTGTGCGCCGCAAGAGCCACCACTTTGACAGCTACGAAGAGGTGAGCAAGCGTTTTGGCAAGCTGCTGGGTATCGACCCTTGGCTGATCAACCCCATGTTCGGGCAGTGCGGCGAGGTGAACTTCGCTGAGGGTGAGGGCCTCGAATGCTTGCGCAGCAATGTGGATGCTCTGCTCACCAAGATCCGTCGCAAGTACAAGGAATACGGCATTCACGAAAAACCGTTTGTGGTGGTCAAGGCCGACAACGGCACCTATGGCATGGGCATCATGACGGTGCGCGATGTCAAGGACCTGGAGGCCCTCAACCGCAAGACGCGCAACAAGATGAGCATCATCAAGGATGGCCAGTCGGTGTCTGACGTCATCATCCAGGAAGGGGTGCTGACCAACGAGCGTATCAATGACGCGGTGGCCGAACCGGTGGTCTACATGATGGACCGTTACGTGGTGGGTGGGTTTTACCGCGTGCATGCCGAGCGAGGCATCGATGAAAACCTCAACGCGCCGGGCGCGAGTTTTGTGCCACTGGCCTTTGAACAAAGCGCGCACACGCCCCAGCCGGGCATGAAGGCGGGCTCCAGCGCGCCGAACCGGTTTTATATGTACGGCGTGATCGGAAGACTGGCCATGCTGGCCGCCAGTTACGAGTTGGAGACCACCGATCCCGACGCGGAAATTTACGACTGAACAGGCTCACCAGATGCAACACGGTAAATCCTCGCTCCTTGGTTTGACGATGGGAGCTATTGGTGTTGTGTACGGCGATATCGGCACCAGCGTGCTGTACGCAGTGAAGGAAGTGTTCGGCTCGGGACACGTGCCGTTCACCCCGGACAATGTCTACGGCATTCTGTCCATCTTTTTCTGGACTCTGACCACCATTGTGTCGGTCAAATACGTCACCCTGGTGTTACGTGCGGACAACAATGGCGAAGGTGGATTGGTGGCAATGCTGGCGCTGGCCTCCATGTCGGTGCGCGACCGACCTCGCTTGCGCAAGTTGCTTTTGATCGTGGGCATTGGGGGCACCTGTCTGTTTTATGGCGATGGCGTCATCACACCGGCCATTTCGGTGCTCTCAGCGGTGGAAGGTCTGGAGGTGGTGTCGCCCGCCTTTGTGAAGTATGTGATACCCCTCACCCTGGTGATTTTGTTTTGCCTGTTCTCCGTGCAAAAGCGCGGCACTGCGGGCATTGGCAAATTCTTTGGCCCGATCACGTTGGTGTGGTTTGCGGCCATTGCGGCCTTGGGGCTGTATCACATTGCCTCCGAGCCGGCCATTTTGTGGGCCATCAGCCCCCACTATGCCCTGACGTTCATCATCAACGAGCCGGGCATCACCTTCATCATTCTGGGCGCTGTGGTGCTGTGCGTGACCGGCGGTGAAGCCTTGTACGCCGACATGGGGCACTTTGGTAAAAAACCGATTCGTCTGGCTTGGTTTTCGGTGGTGATGCCCGCGCTCACCCTCAACTATTTCGGGCAAGGTGCCTTGTTGCTGCACAACCCGGACGCTGTGAAGAACCCGTTTTACATGATGGCGCCCGACTGGGCTTTGGTGCCGCTGGTGATCCTGGCGACTGCTGCGACCGTGATTGCCTCGCAGGCGCTGATCTCGGGAGCTTTCAGCGTGACCAAGCAGGTGATCCAGTTGGGGTTTTTGCCGCGACTGCAAGTGCAACACACCAGCGTCAGCGACACGGGGCAGATCTATGTGCCCTTCGTCAATTGGGGGCTGTTTGGGTTCATCGTGCTGGCGGTGTTGATGTTCAAGTCGTCGAGTAACCTGGCAGCGGCTTACGGGATTGCGGTGTGTACCGACATGCTGATCACCACCGTGCTGACTTTCTTTGTCATTCGCTACAGCTGGCGCTATCCGTTGTGGATGTGCCTGGCTGCCACCGGATTTTTCTTCTTGGTCGATCTTGCCTTCTGGGCGTCCAATCTGATGAAACTGGCCGATGGCGGTTGGTTTCCATTGCTGATTGGCGCCATCATCCTCACCTTCATGCTGACGTGGCGTGATGGGCGCGAACTGCTCAATGCCAAGCACCGTGATGAAGCGCTGGATTTACGCTCTTTTCTAGATGCCGTGTTCATTGCACCGCCCGCTCGCGTAGACGGCACGGCGGTGTTTTTGTCGTCGGATGTGGGCATTGTGCCCAACGCCTTGCTGCATAACCTCAAGCACAACAAGGTGCTGCATGCGGTGAACCTCTTTGTGACGGTAAAAAGCCATGAGGTGCCGTGGATTGGGCTGGATAAGCGCCTGGAGGTCGAACAACTCGGCCATGACTGCTGGCAGGTGGTGATCAACTATGGCTTCAAGAATGACCCCGATGTGCCTGTCGCGCTGTCGTTCCTCAAGACCCATGGCTGTGAGGTCACACCCATGACCACCAGCTACTTTCTCTCGCGCGACAGCATCGTCCCCACCGTGCATGGAGGCATGGCCGCTTGGCGTGAAAAATTGTTTGCGCAGATGCACCTCAATGCCAGCGCTGCCGCAGACTTCCTGAACTTGCCGAGTAACTCGGTGGTGGAGTTGGGCAGCAAGATTGAAATCTGACATGGACCTGCTGTTCGTTGCCGATCCTCTGTCGTCCTTCAAGATTTACAAGGACACCACCTTCACCATGATGCGTGAAGCGCAGCGGCGCGGACACCGTGTCTGGGCCTGTGAGCCGCGCGACCTCTCCTGGCGCAGCGGCGGACCAGTGCAATCGCGGGTGCGTGGGCTGCACCTCACCGGCCTGGAGCCGCAGTGGTTTGAAGAGCGCTCCTGCACGACCTGGGCCCTGCACAAGTTCGATGCCGTGATCATGCGCAAGGACCCGCCGTTTGACAGCGAGTTTTTTTACGCCACACATCTGTTAGGGCAAGCGGAGCGTGAGGGCGCGCGCGTGTTCAACAAGCCGGCTGCGTTGCGCGATCATCCCGAGAAGCTCGCCATCATGGAATGCCCCCAGTTTCTCAGCCCCACCCTGGTCACGCGCAGCGAACTCGAGGTGCGCGAATTTCACGCCGAGCATCGCGACATCATTCTGAAGCCCCTGGACGGCATGGGGGGCATGGGCATTTTCCGGGTGGGGGCTGAGGGGCTCAACCTGGGCGCCATCATCGAAACGTTGCAACGGGATGGCACGCAAACCATCATGGTGCAGCGCTATCTGCCCGCCATCACCCAGGGCGACAAGCGCGTGCTGGTGATTGGGGGCAAGCCTGTGCCCTACGCGTTGGCTCGCATTCCGCAAGGGGGTGAGGTGCGCGGCAACCTGGCAGCGGGGGGCAAAGGCGTGGCCCAGCCGTTGAGTGAGCGCGACCTGGAGATTGCCACCACCCTGGGGCCCACGCTGGCTGCACGGGGCTTGCTGCTGGTGGGGCTGGATGTGATTGGCGAGTGCCTCACCGAGATCAACGTCACCAGCCCGACCTGCTTTCGCGAGATCATGGACCAGACGGGGTTCGATGTGGCGGCCACGTTCGTCGATGCGCTGGAGCGGGCGTTGGCCTAGTGGCGTGTGCGGGGGGACGAGGGCCGGCATGTTCGGCCCGGCATTGAAACATCAACACGCGGATTTTCAATCCGCAGGGGCTGTCCTGACGTTGATCACGAAATGCTCTGAGTCGCCAAAGCACCTGGGCAAGCCGCGGTGCTGTTCGTACTCCAGCACCACCTTCTGACCGATGTGCTGGTTGATCTTGTCCACCACGGCTGCATCGCGCACGGTGAACTCGAATTTCTCGGGCACGGCGGGCACCACGGACAGGGCGCGCACTTGCTCACCCTCCCAGGTTTTACAGAGCCAGCCCTTGTAAGAGATTTTTTGCACGAATCCCACGCTCTCACCTTGTGAGTAGGTGAAGTGATAGGCAAACAGCACATAGCCCACGCCTAGCAGCGCCAGCACCAGCAGGCCGCCGAACAGGGACTTGAGAAGCGTCCCCAGCAGTTTCAGCAGCACGATCTCAGGCTGCCTTGACCTTCAGGCGCCAGGCGTGCAGCAGCGGCTCGGTGTAGCCGCTGGGCTGGGCCTCGCCCTTGAAGACCAGATCCAGGGCGGCTTGATAGGCTGCCGAGGTGCTGAAGTTGCCCGCCATCTTGCGGTACAGCGGGTCGCCGGCGTTTTGCTTGTCCACCACGGCAGCCATGCGACGGAAGGTGGCCTTGACCTGGGCGGAGGTCACGATGCCGTGGCGCAGCCAGTTGGCAATGTGCTGGCTGGAGATGCGCAAGGTGGCGCGGTCTTCCATCAGGCCCACGTTGTGAATGTCAGGCACCTTGGAGCAACCCACGCCCTGATCCACCCAGCGCACCACGTAGCCCAGAATGCCTTGCACGTTGTTGTCCAACTCTTGCTGCTTCTCGGTGTCGCTCCAGCGCGGCTTGGCCACCACGGGCACTTGCAGCAGGTTGTCAAGCAACTCGTGGTGAGCGGCATCGGCATCGATACGCTCGAGTTGCTTTTGCACATCGGTCACCTTGACCTGGTGGTAGTGCATGGCATGCAGCGTGGCTGCGGTGGGGCTGGGTACCCAGGCGGTGTTGGCGCCGGCCAGGGGATGACCAATCTTTTGTTGCAGCATGGCGGCCATCAGATCAGGCATGGCCCACATGCCCTTGCCAATCTGCGCCTTGCCGCGCAGGCCGCACGACAGACCGACCAGCACGTTGTTCTTTTCATAGGCCTGGATCCAGGCGCTGCTCTTCATATCGCCCTTGCGCAGCATCGGGCCGGCGCGCATGGCCGTGTGCATCTCGTCGCCGGTGCGATCCAGAAAGCCGGTGTTGATGAAGGCCACGCGGCTGGAGGCAGCCGCGATACAGGCCTTGAGGTTCACGCTGGTGCGGCGCTCTTCGTCCATGATGCCCAGCTTGACCGTGCTGTCAGCCAGGCCGAGTACTTGCTCAACACGGCTGAAGAGTTCGGCAGCAAAGGCCACTTCAGCCGGGCCGTGCATCTTGGGTTTGACAATGTACACCGAGCCTGTGCGCGAGTTGCGCAGGCCGTTGGCACCATGGCCTTGCAAGTCGTGCAAGGCGATGGTGGTGGTGACCATCGCGTCCAGAATGCCCTCAGGAATTTCATGCTGAGCACCGTCTGCACCGGTGTAGAGGATGGCGGGGTTGGTCATGAGGTGACCCACGTTACGCACGAACAGCAGCGAGCGGCCATGCAGGCGAACCTCGCCCTGGCCCTGGGGGCTGTGGTAGAGGCGATCCGGGTTGAGGCCACGGACGAAGGTCTTGCCCCCTTTGGTGACGGACTCGGTGAGCGTGCCTTTGAGGATGCCCAGCCAGTTGCGATAGCCCAGCACTTTGTCCTCGGCGTCAACCGCAGCAACCGAGTCTTCGAGGTCCAGGATGGTGGAGAGCGCGGCTTCCACCACCAGATCACACACACCAGCCGGATCGGTGGCACCGATGGGCGTGTGGCGGTTGATCTGCAGATCCAGGTGAAGGCCGTTGTGCTCGAACAGCACCGATGACGGATTCGCGGGAGCACCCTGGAAACCGACCAACTGGCTGTTGCGCGCCAACTTGGCGACGCGTCCGTTCTTGAGCGTGACGCGCAATTGGCCGTCGACGATCGCATAGCCGGTGGAGTCGATGTGCGAGCCGCTGGCCAACGGTGCAGTACGGTCCAGCACATAGCGTGCGTACTCGATCACCTTGGCGCCGCGAACGGGGTTGTAGCCGGTGCCTTTCTCAGCGCCATTTGCCTCCGAAATGACGTCCGTGCCGTAGAGCGCGTCATAGAGAGAACCCCAGCGTGCGTTGGCGGCGTTGAGGGCGTAACGGGCGTTGAGGATCGGCACCACCAGTTGCGGGCCGGCCTGGAGGGCGAGTTCGGCGTCGACGTTTTGGGTGGTGGTTTTCACGCGACCAGGATGCGGCACCAGGTAACCAATCTTCTCCAGGAAGCTGCGATAGGCCTTCATGTTGCGGATGGGGCCGGGATGGGCTTCATGCCAGCGATCCATCTCGGTTTGGATGCGATCACGCTCGGCCAGCAAGGCCATGTTGCGGGGGGCCAGGTCGGCCACCAACGCGTCAAAGCCGCGCCAGAAATGGGCGCTGCTCACGCCGGTGCCGGGCAGGACCTGTTGTTCGATGAACTGATGCAGGGTGGTGGCAACCTGAAGGCGATGGACGTGTGTGCGAGCGGTCATGGCAATACGAAAGGAAGTGTTGAGCAATCAGAGCTGCAAGACGCGGTGTAAGTTCAGCCGAATCCCGACGCAGCTCCTCGAAAAAAACGCAAGGACGCAATCTTAGGGGATTTCAACCCTCGGGTTGGAGTAGTCGACCATCCAGCAGGCCTTGCAGGCTTTTGAAGCTCAGCCACAGAATCACCACCGAGGTGATCCACACGGCGGCTTGGCCGGGCAACAGCAGCCAACGGCCCTCGGGCAGCTGACCCAGCCGCAGGCACAGGGCGGAAAAAGCCGCCAGGGGAAAACTCATGCCCCAGTGCGGCATGCCAAAGGTCAGGCGCTGGATTGCCCGCCACTGGCTGAGCGCCCACAGCAACGACAGGCAGGCCACACCCCAGCAGCCCCAGACCAGCACTGGCGGTGCGGACCATTGCATCAGGGCAAGACCCACCGCCGAGGGCGGTGCCACCGGGATGAACAGGGTGGGCGTCATGTGCGCGGGCAAAGGCCCGACTTGAAGCAGGCGCGCCAACAACACCCCCACGATCAACAGCCACAGAAACAGGCCCAGTCCAAACTGGGCGCTCATCCAGCCGGTCACCGGCCAGTGCAGTCCAGCCAACGGGACCAGCACATTGCCCACAATGGGGATCATCAGCAAGGGGGTGATGGCGTGCCATCCGAGCCCTCCTGCATCGGCGGGCCGCACAAAGCGCGACATCACCCAGACGGTGATCGAAAATTCCAGCAGTGAGCCTGCCCACCAGGTGGCTTGCAGCCAGCCTTGATCGGCCAGGCCCCAGGTGGTGCCCAGCGCGCTCAGCAGAATCAAGGCGATGGCAAACGAAGCAGCAAAGGCCATGTTCACCGGATGACGCAGATCTGCCAGCAAGGCCTGCGGATGGCGCCCCGCGCGAATCAGGTTCGTGAGCAGTACCAAGGCAAACAGGACCACCGTGATCAAGGTGCCCAGTTCCGCGGCTGTCGAGGGGGCGGACGCTGAACGGGGGTACTGAAACCAGGCCATCGTCAGCCCGCTCCATCCCATCACGGGGACAAACCAGGCAAATCCAAACTGGGCCAGCGGGGCGTGAGGGGTGGAATTCTCTGGGCGATTCGGGGTCAGTGGTGAAGCCATCATGCGAGTGTAGAGCGCGCAGGCACAATCACGCCATGTCCGCCAGTCAACCCTTGTCTGCCCCCCAGAAAGCCTTGCGCAAGCTCGGATTGGTGCGCGATATCGATCTGGCGTTGCACCTGCCGCTTCGCTATGAGGACGAAACCCGCCTGGTCCGCTTGTGTGACGTGCAGGACGGGCAGTCGGCTCAGTTCGAAGCTGAAGTTGTCTCGAGTGACCTGTCGTACCGTCCGCGGCGTCAGTTGGTGGTGGTGGTGCGTGATGGTGATGAGACCTGTACCTTGCGGTTTTTCAATGCCTATCCGTCCATGCAGAAATCGATGGCCGTGGGGCAACGCGTGCGTTTGCGCGGCGAGGTGCGGGGTGGCTTCATGGGTCGCACCATGATGCACCCTGTGGTGCAGGCCGCCGGGGGCGAATTGCCCGCGGCTTTGACACCTGTCTACCCGACCTCGGCGGGTTTGCCGCAAGCGTATTTGCGGCGTGCGGTGCAAGGAGGGCTGAGCCGGTGTTTGCGCACGGGAGCCTTGGATGAAACCCTGCCGGCGGATGCCTTGCCCAAGAGCACCTGGCCGCTGTCGCGTGCGTTGCAGTTTTTGCACAACCCGGCCCCGGATGTGGCCTTGGCCACGCTGGAGGATCGCAGCCATCCCGCCTGGCAACGACTCAAGGCGGAGGAACTGCTCACGCAGCAGTTATCCCAGTGGCAATCGCGCCAGGAACGTTTGCGCCTGCGTGCCCCGGCCCTGCTACCCACCGGGGTAGCAGCGCAGTTGCCGCAGCAGTTGTTACGCGCGCTGCCCTTTGGCTTGACGGCAGCACAAGTGCGTGTGCAAGCCGAGATTGCGGCGGACCTGTCGCGTCACGAACCCATGCACCGTTTGTTGCAAGGGGACGTGGGGTCAGGCAAAACCGTGGTGGCTGCACTGGCAGCAGCGCATTGCATTGCTGCCGGTTGGCAATGTGCCTTGATGGCGCCCACCGAAATTCTGGCCGAGCAACACTTTCGCAAGTTGATTGGCTGGCTTGAGCCGCTTTTGGGCCCGCTGGGGCTGGAGGTCGCCTGGCTCACCGGCAGCCACAAGAAAAAGACGCGGGAAGCCATGCTGGCCTTGATCGCCGATGGGCGAGCGGCGCTGGTGGTGGGCACCCATGCCGTCATTCAGGAGCAAGTGCAATTCCGTGCCCTGGCGCTGGCCATCATCGACGAGCAGCACCGCTTCGGTGTGGCGCAGCGCCTGGCCCTGCGCCACAAACTGCAGCCTTCAGCCGATTTGCATCAACTCGGCGCGGCCGAGCCGCACCTGCTGATGATGTCAGCCACGCCCATACCGCGCACCCTGGCGATGAGCTACTACGCGGACTTGGATGTCTCTACCTTGGATGAATTGCCCCCCGGACGGACCCCGGTGGTCACCAAGGTAGTGAGTGAGGCGCGTCGTGACGAGGTGATTGAGCGCATTCGCACCCAGGTGGCGCAGGGACGCCAGGTGTATTGGGTGTGTCCGCTGATTGAAGAAAGCGAGGCGCTGGATTTGCGCAACGCCACCGAAACCCATGCCCGCTTGACCGAGGCCTTGCAGGCCTCGTCGCGCGCGGCCCTGGCTGGTGCCAGGCCGCGGGTTAGCGACCCAGCTACCCGGGATGAATCTGCAGCAACGCCAACGCCAGGCATCGAGGTGGGGCTCTTGCATTCACGCCTGCCCGAAGCCGAGAAAAAAGCCATCATGGCCCGCTTTGTCGCGGGCGAGATGTCCGTGCTGGTCAGCACCACGGTGATCGAGGTGGGGGTGGATGTGCCCAACGCCTCGTTGATGGTGATCGAGCATGCGGAGCGGTTTGGCTTGAGCCAGTTGCACCAGCTGCGCGGACGGGTGGGACGCGGCGCCGCAGCCTCCGCGTGTGTGTTGCTGTATTCGCTGGGGGAACACGGCCGCTTGAGTGACACGGCCCGTGAGCGCTTGCGCGCCATGGTGGACACGCAGGACGGATTTGAAATTGCCCGCCGGGACCTGGAGATTCGCGGTCCCGGTGAGTTGCTGGGGGCTCGCCAATCGGGCGTTCCCATGCTGCGGTTTGCCGATCTCGAGCACGACAGCCTGCTGCTGGAGTGGGCGCGCCATCTGGCCCCACGCATGGGCGCCGAGTACCCAAACCTGGTTCGGCAACACCTGCAACGCTGGTTGGGTGGAAAATCGGATTATCTGAAGGCATGATGGCCGCCTTCCCCCCTACTGTTCCCCATGCCCTGCCCTGACCCAACACTGACCGCATGACCCTCACCGAGCTTAAATACATCGTCGCAGTGGCCCGTGAGCGCCATTTTGGTCGCGCCGCGGAGGCCTGTCATGTGTCGCAGCCCACACTGTCGGTGGCCATCAAGAAACTCGAGGAAGAGCTCGAGGTCAAATTGTTCGAGCGCAGCGCCAATGAAATCTCGCTCACCGCTCTGGGCGGTGAAATTGTGCGCCAGGCGCAAAGCGTGCTGGAGCAAGCCGCCGGCATCAAGGAGATTGCCAAGCGTGGCAAGGACCCGTTGGCAGGCCCGTTGCGATTGGGCGTGATCTACACCATTGGCCCCTATCTGTTGCCGGATCTGGTGCGTCAGGTCATCGACCAGGCACCACAAATGCCCCTGATGCTGCAGGAAAATTTCACCGTGAAGTTGCTCGAGATGCTGCGCACCGGTGAGATCGATTGCGCCATCATGGCCGAGCCCTTTCCAGATGCGGGGTTGGCCACCGCCCCGCTGTATGACGAACCCTTCATGGCTGCCGTGCCCAACCACCACCCCCTGGCCCAACGCAACGCTGTCACCGCGCAAGAGCTCAAGGCGGAGACCATGCTGCTGCTGGGCACAGGACATTGCTTTCGCGACCATGTTCTCGAGGTGTGTCCAGAGTTCGCCCGCTTTGCCAGCAATGCCGAAGGCATCCGCCGTAGCTTTGAAGGCTCGTCGCTGGAGACCATCAAGCACATGGTGGCGGCTGGCATGGGCGTGACCCTGGTGCCCCGCTTGAGTGTGCCCAGCGAGGCCTTGGTCACGCGCGCCAAAGGCCGGCGACGTGCCGTGGTCGAGACCCATGTGCGCTATTTGCCGGTAGCCGATGAAGACGGTAGACCGCCCATGCGCCGCGTGCTGCTGGCCTGGCGCCGCAGCTTCACCCGTTATGAGGCCATCGCTGCGTTGCGTAATGCCGTTTACGCCTGCGAACTGCCGGGCGTGGAGCGTCTGTCCTGACGTGGGAGGCCACCGGGTGTGATGTGATGCGACAACGACTGGCGCTGTATCTGGATCTGATTCGATGGAACCGCCCGGCAGGGTGGTTGCTGCTGCTGTGGCCCACCCTGTCGGCATTGTGGGTGGCGGCACAAGGCTGGCCCGGGTGGCATTTGCTGGGTGTGTTCGTGCTGGGAACGGTGATCATGCGCAGTGCGGGGTGTTGCATCAACGATGTGGCCGATCGCGATTTCGATCGTCACGTCAAGCGCACCGCCCATCGGCCGGTGACCCGTGGCGCCCTGTCGGTGCGAGAGGCGTTGTGGCTGGGTGCGGTGCTGGCCCTGATGGCCTTTGGATTGGTGCTCACCACCAACCCCACGACGATCGCGTGGTCGTTTGTCGGACTGTTCGTGACGCTGTTGTATCCCTATGCGAAACGCCATGTGTCGATGCCACAGGCGGTGCTGGGCATCGCCTTCAGTTTTGGCATTCCCATGGCGTTTTCCGCCGTGCGGGGGGGAGAGCTGAGTTGGGCTGGCATGGTGTCCTCTGCCCCGTGGCTGGCTTGGGCGATGTTGCTGGGCAACTTGTGCTGGGTGCTTGCGTATGACACCGAGTACGCCATGGTAGATCGCGATGACGATCTGCGTATTGGCATGAAGACCTCTGCCATCACACTGGGGCAACACGATGTGCGGGCCGTGGCCGCCTTTTACATGGTGTACTTGCTCTCGTGGTGGGTCTTGCTACGTGACCAGCAGTTGGGGTGGCCGTTCATGCTGGGTCTGTGGGGCGCTGCACTGCAGGCGCTGTGGCATGTGCGGTTGATCCGTGATCGTCAACGCGAGGCCTGCTTTCGGGCCTTTCGCCTCAACCATTGGCTCGGTGCCACCGTCTTTGCCGGCATCGTGGCCGGCTATGCACTCGCGCGTTGAGGCCGAGCTACCCTGGCGCTCGGGGCCTGGCGTGCGAATTGAGGCGAGGCGTTCGAGCCCAAGCGCCCAGCGGCGATCAGGCCTTGGACTTCTTGCTTTTTTTCTTTTTGTTTTTGAGTTTTTTGCCTTTTTTCTCAGCCTGGGGCGCCGCAGCCGACTCTGCTTTGGGCGCAGCCGCAGCAGCCACCGCAGGCGAAGCGGGAGCCGCAGGAGCCGCAGGAGCCATGGCAGGTGTCACCGCAGGCGCTACAGCAGGCGCTACAGCAGGCGAGACGGCCGGTACAACCGGGGTGGTCACGGTGTTTTGGGCGGCCACGGACAGAGACAGCATGAGGCCGGCAACTGTAAGCAAGGAAGCAATCAGTCGGATCATTGAAGATGTGTCAAGAGAAAAACGACGCGCTTATTCTCGCACTGATGTCCCTGTCCCAGTGTCAACCTATGTCAAGGTCAGCACCACCGGTTCGCGGCATCCTGCGCCTCAACGGCCAAAGGTCTCGCCCAACTCGGCCGCACGAAGCCGTGCGGCTTCCATCGCCTGTTCAAAGTGGTCGGCGACATGGGACGCCTGCATCGCTGTCAGGGCTGCGTAGGTGGTGCCGCCCTTGGAGGTGACGCGTTCGCGCAGAGTGGCTGGTGAATCGGTGCTGCGACGGGCCAGTTCAGCGGCACCGCAGAAGGTGCCGATGGAGAGTTGACGTGCTTGCTCGGGTGTCAAGCCCATGCGCTCGGCGGCACGGCTCATCGCCTCGATAAAGTAAAACACATACGCAGGCCCTGAGCCAGAGATGGCCGTCACAGCATCCAGCAGCGACTCCTGGTCCACCCACAAATGCTGGCCCGTGCCGGACACCACTTGCTCAACGACAAGACGGTCGTCTTGGCTCACGCCAGTGCGCGCATACAAGCCGGTTTGGCCCTGGCCAATCAATGCGGGCGTGTTGGGCATGGCGCGCACCACACGCTCGGTGCGCAGCCAGGCAGCGATGCTGTTGGTCAAAATGCCAGCCGCCACCGACAAGTGCAAGGCCTTATCGGTGTAAGGCGCCACAGGCTCGGCAGCTTCTTTGAATACCTGTGGCTTGACCGCCCACACAACCAGGTGAGCCTGACTCAGTGTGGCGTCGGGCGCTTCGCGGGCTTGAACGCCGTGGGCTGCGAGCAAGGCTTCGCGGGTGGGGGCAAAGGGCTCCACCACATGGATCTGGTCTGCGTGCACGCCTTGGCGGCGCAGACCGCCAATGAGTGCGCTGGCCATGTTGCCGCCGCCGATGAATGCAAGGTGCTGCATAGGGGGAATGATTCCTTGTGCTGTGACGCTGTTGAGCAGATTGTCCTTCATGACGCTGGGGTGCAGTCGGCCCAGAGTCCGGATGACATTGCGGGTTCGCGAGCTACCTGCCACCGCGCGCACCCCAATGGTCCAAGACTGGGCCCGGTGCGCCTGTGTGGGTCTCTCACCACGGAATTGAGGCGAAATTAAATCTAAATAGTACATTTTGTGAATTGGGGTTGTGTGTGCCGGATGCGGGCGACCTGGTGCGGAGGTCATTGTCAGGGGCCGCTTGCGGGTGGCTTTTAAAACGTGGCATAATCCAAGGTTCCCGCTTAAACAGGCGGGAGCTATTCATCCCCAAACGGCTGTGCTTGCGAGTGGTTCGCAGGTGCTGCTGACGGGACCAAGACTGATCGGCAGGGCTTGCATGTGCGCCACGCCGGTACAAGTTGGGAACTATTGAAATGATCCAGACTGAATCTCGGTTAGAGGTCGCCGACAACACCGGCGCGAAGTCCGTTTTGTGCATCAAGGTGCTCGGCGGATCCAA
>JACCDI011442294.1_pt1 | contig 18052 bp, 12 predicted proteins | sample 7442791 | NCBI WGS metagenome assembly JACCDI01 (sample SAMN15323434, study PRJNA562643) | freshwater metagenome | isolation source: river surface water | place: USA:Blue River Watershed | collected 2017-08-15
AATAATAGCTAAACTTACGTGTAAACCACCTGTTCCCCAGCCACGTGCAATAGGCATTTCTGGCGAAGAGTAAGGAACCTGATAACCAGGAATAGCAATCGCTTTTAACAATTTTCTGCGAATTTCGCGTTTAGTTACTTCATCAATAAACGCATAATTGTGTTGCGTTTTAAATTTTTTAGCCTCAATCATTTGTGTATTTTTTAGTTAGAAAAGGCTAAGCCAATTCTTTAGATTTTTTATTCGATTTTTCTGCCTTTTTTTCTTCATCGCGGTTTAAAGCATTGCGTAAATTGCTTAATCCAGCTTGGAAAGTAACGTAGTGTGGTAACTTTAAGTGATTGGTAAAGCCCATAGATTCGATACCCTCGGTGTGGTACAACACAAATTCTTGGTCTTGTGATGGAGCCGAATTACCCGGAATACGCATTGCTCTATCCAAAATTCCCATACAAATTACTTTAGTTTCATTTTGTCCGAAACACAAACCGTAACCAATGGCATAATAAGGAACATTGGATTTTTTATCCGTATCCGCCTTCGAAATCATTTCGGCTTCGGTAACTTGTATTTTACCAATGTATCTTTTTCTGCCCGATGCATCTGTAACTTTTACATCCACTTTACCCAATCGTAACTCGCCCACTGTTGGGTGCACGCTACCATGTCCACGCATACTTGCATATCCTAAAGCCATAATTCCTCCTGTTTCTGCACGAGCTAACATTTGTAATCTGCCCGAGCGTGGAACAGGGAATTTAATAGCTTCGCGGGTTACATCTATCAATCGTGTATCCTCATTGTTACCCACGCCTTTTAGTAAACCTTGATCTTTTAAAATATCAACCACTTTGGAAAATGAGCGAATAGGGGTAGAGGGCGCAACAGCAACATCTGCTTTAAATTCTTCTAAAAATTGTTGAATTTCTTCATTGGTTTCAAATACATATTTGGTATCAATTAATCGTTGAGTATAGTCTCTAGTCGGACCCAAAATTTGTCCGCCTGGAATCTCTCTAAACGAAGAAGAAATACGGCGTTGTACAAACATATTTTCGGTATCAATGATATCCGAATAATATTTACGCGATAAAGTTGCTCTAAATGCACGCATAATAAAAGCGGCCTCCAAAACATCGCCTTCCACTTGTTTTAAAGCAATTGCACCATACTCGGGCGCATAAAAAGAGCCTTCGCCCATAATTTTATCAATCGCCAATCTAAATTGCGCACGTAATTGTTCAATTTCAATTGGTTGTGTTTTATCTTTTAATCGGTAAAATTCTACCAATTCTTTTGCATTTGCGATGGCTTCTGTACCACCTTTAACCGCTACGTAACCCATAGTATTTAAATTTTATTGATTAATAATTTTGCTCGATCTAGGAATACTTGCAATTTGTCCGTTTGCTGCACATAAAATCAATTCCACGCCCAAAGGATATTCGCTATTTTTTTCCCAAATGGTATCTAAAACTTGTTTTTGTGCTCCTGTAATGTATAAGTTCTGCGTTTTTTCAATACCCGGACCTTCCAAAACCAACTCAATGCTGTTGTTTAATTTTGCATTGCTAATTTCCTCCACTTGTAACACAATAAAAGCACTTTGCTCGGGATAAATAGGGTCGCCTTCGTTTGCATTTTCAATTACTTCCACGCTTACATTTTGGTCGCAAATAATAAAATTAGCCTTTTCAACCTCGCTAAAATTTACACCAGTGTTAAGTAATAAGTAAGTTTCAATTTCTTGTGTATTAGTTAATTGCACGTTACAAGTTACATCCTTATTCATTAAAGCCAAAGTCACATAAGCTGCTGCTTTGTTTAAAGGAGCAGGCGGATAAATTTCTATCTCCTTTAAGGAATGTATGCTTCCCGGACGGGAAGTAGCGTTCATAATTACTCTAAAATGCTCCTGAGCATCAAAGATTTCGCTGTATTCAATTTCTTTTTGTATCATAACTATTGTTCATCCATTAATTTAAAATCAACTCTAGTGCGCATAATTTGGTTAAATTCTTCCTGATTATTTTGCGCCACTAAAACCGCTTGCGTATCTAAAAATTCTTTTATTTCGTTGTTGTAGTGTTTGTTAGATTGTAACAAAGCATCGATAACTGCAATACAATATGCTCGCTTAGGTTCATCACCCAAACATATTCCGTAACCCATTTGTCCGTCGATACTCACCTCACATTCCGTAGTAAGTGCTTCGCCCAAGTAAAACTCTTGTTTTTCTACCGAGTCCTCCGCGCGCACCATAGTTAAACAAATACCAGGCTCACGAACAACTTTAATATTCAATTGATTTTCAATACTTTCCACAAACGAAACCAAAGCATGTAAATCACAATCCACTAAAACTTTATCATCTACTTCCATAAAACTTTTTTAAATTATTATGAAGCAAATGTACTTTTGTGATATTAAGATTTGGTTAGCAAAGCACTAAGATTAGGTAATGTTTAATAAGTAATTATTTAAAATTGTTTACTTGGGCTAAACAATTTGGGAAGGTAACTAAATTGAGGAATTATTTCTTTTTGGTAGTAGTATTTTCTTGCATTCTAAATTGCACTATTTTTTCGATTAATGCATAAGGAATAGGTTGGTTAAGAGGGAATTGTACCGATCCTTTTCCTTGTTTAAACTTGGATAGCTCATCTTTAAATTCGTTATGTCCGCTAGGAGTAGCATAAAACCCAATATGATTTTTATATGCTGCAAAATATACTAATGGTTTTTTATTAAATTTATATGCCGGCATACCATAGGAAATGGATTCCTCTATATTTGATGAATTTTCTTTAATAATCTTTCGAATCTTATTTAAGATCAATTGAACATCTTCTGGAAACTGTTGAATATAACTATCGATTTCGTTCATTTTGTTTAATTACACTTCATTTATATTAAAGCGTTGTAAATATAAAAAATTTATGTTTTGCTTGTTAAACAGTACACCTATATTTTAGAGATTGAAATAAATTAATGTATTTAAAAATCTATTTTAATTTAAGTTTTTAGTTTTACACCTACCCAAAATGTAAATAAAAAGCTGTTTATTTGTAAAAAAATGACAAATTGATGGATCAACTAATACATGATTTTATATACAACACAGGGTATTTTACTCAGTTTATATTTGTTGTTTTATATTTTTTGTTTTTGTATTTTATTTTAGGTCATTTGTTTTTATACACATGCAGGATTTTTGCAAAAAAAGGATGGTTAGAGAAAATTTCGCTTCAAAAAGTAACCAGAGAACAGTACTTATTCGAGAAAAAAAATGCCTTGATTTCAATATTAGTCTTCGGAATTTCGGGATTTATGCAAATATATCTGATCCGTATTTCGTGGATTGAGTTATCCGAAAACACACTTTTAAATATTGTAATTGGATTAATTATTTTAAGTATTTGGAATGAAGTACATTTTTTTGCAGTACACAGATTATTACATACTCCGTTTTTAATGAGAAATGTACATAAAATCCATCATCAATCCATTGTACCTACAGTATATTCTTCATATTGTTTTCATTGGTTCGAAGCATTTTTATTAAGCACCTTACCCTTAACCATTGCACCTTTTCTCAATTTTGCGCCTTTTAGCTTACTGTTATATCCAATGTTAAATATATTATTAAATTTTGCCGGACATAGCAATTATAAATTCAAACAAAATTTTACCAATAAATATTTTACGAGTTTGGGCATTCGGCACAATTACCACCACATAAAATTTAGTAAAAACTACGGCTTTGCTTCCAGTTTATTTGATAAATTGCTTGGTAAAATAAAGTTAAAGTAGTTTAGATTTTTCAATTTACGGTAAAGAATTTAGCTTAGATTAAAGTTTATACAATTATTATGGATATAAAAAGCCTTATTTTTAAGTACCTCTTCAAATGTTTCAAAATCCTCATAAATATATGCTTTCTTTTTATATTCATATTTTAACTTATTCGTTTGTAAGTCAAATATTTTAGTAATTATCATCCAATCTAATATAACAGTATCCAACTCCAAAGTATAAAGCACTAAATAATCCGAATTTTCGGAGCCTAAAACACAAAAACAATTTTCTTCTTTTTCTAACAATAACTTATTAGCATGGGCTGATTGTATCATCCAAAGCATAAAAATTATAAAAATGATTTGTTTAAAGTTTGTCATAATTTTCAAACAAAATACAATCTCAAAAGTTACTTCTCGATTAATTAAACAACTCTTTGATGCCAATTTTTTCTCAAAGCTGAATGTTCCTATGATATAAAGTAGCTTTATACATTGACTTTAGGTTTTTATTAAATAGCTTTTGGGAGTATTGCTGAAAGGCTATTTAAATTTTAGTAAATCATTTCAATCGAAATCAGGTTGTAAACAAATCATCCATTGTAATACTATTTTGAGTTAAGCCAGAATAAGCATTTTGTTGTAATCCAAAGGTTGTAAGCATGGTTAAAAACACCGACTTTTTGGTTTTTGTTTCGGTTTTAAATATTCCTATTTTATTTCTTAATTCTGTCTCGTATTTTTTATCAATAGCAAATTCGTTAATCGAAAATTTCATTTCACACAAATTAATTACCATATCTCTCCTATCAATTACTAAATCTATTTGAGCACCATTAACCTTAGTTTTACTGCGCCAAGCTGAGGTAAAGGTTTCCACACCTGAAATACCTAAAGCATTTTTAATTTGGTTGATATGATATAAACAAACTTGCTCGTAAGCATAACCACTCCATGCTCGCTGTTTAGGACTATCTATGGTATTTAACCAATTATTTGTATCGTTTACATGGCTATTCTGAATAAAATTGAAATAAAATAAAGTGTAAAAATCGGATAATTGGTATAAACTTTCTCTTTTATTTTTTCCAAATGGTGTATATTTTCTAATAAATCCACTTTCTTCAAGTTCCTCCAAAATTCTTGTACTACTTCCTGCATTGGGTAAAGAAGTTCCTTTCAAAAGCTCTTCTCTTGTAAGTCCTTTTACTTTTTTAGCAAGTTGATTAACAACGATTAAATGTTTACTAGCGTTTTTAAATAACGACTGAAATACATTGTTAAATTCGGTTCTTAACAATCCATTTTCGGCAAAACATATTTGTTGGATATTTTGTGCAGCACTTTTACCAGCTTCAACCTCTTCCCAGTAAAAAGGAATTCCACCTAAAACCATGTACAATTGTACAATCTGATATCTATCCAAAGGTATATTTTTCATTTTTAAATATGCTTCACATTCTGCTAAAGTAAATGGTGCAATTTTTATTTTTTTAGTTACACGATTATGTAAACCGCCAGTATTATTGATTAGTTTATGAATCATCCAAGAAGCAGCAGAACCACAAACAATGAGCATTACATCTTTTCTGGCAGATGCCCAGCTATTCCAAAAATGTTCTAATGCCTGAATAAAATTGGACTTAGGTGTGTCAAACCAAGGTAATTCATCTATAAAAACCACCTTTTTTTTATCTGTACAATTCTCTAAATATGCTATTAATAACTGAAAAGCATGTAGCCAATTATTCGGATCCACCTCTTGATTGGTATATTTTGATAATGCATTGCTAAAATTGAATAATTGCTGAGATAAACTTGCATTTGCAAGTCCTGTAATTTGAAAAGAACAATTATAATCATTTATAAAAGAACGAATTAAAAAAGTTTTACCAACTCTTCTTCTTCCAAAAACTGCTATAAATTCTGATTTGTTAGAAGTATATAATTTTTGAAAAACCTTGTATTCATTCTCTCTTCCTACTCTATTCATACTATTTATATTTGGCTGTAAATATAAAAATAAATACACTTATAGCCAAATATAGAATTATAATTGGCTATAAGTGATTAAATCATACCATTTAAAGCCAATTAAAATTGCTCGTAATCAGGAAAGGTTATTCCGTTTTATATTTTTTACTGTTATATTACCTTAATATCGCTCAATCTTATTGTACTTCTAAATTATTTAAACAACTCTTTGATACCGTGGTTTTTACAAATGGGACATTCTTGTGGGTTGTGGGCTCGAGCAGGGCAGTATTTTCGTCCGAAAAAAATGATTTGTAAGTGGAGTTTATTCCATGAATGTTTGGGAAATAATCGTTTGGCATCTTTTTCGGTTTGGGTTACATTTTTTCCGTTGCTTAAACCCCAGCGATATAGTAAACGGTGGATGTGCGTATCTACGGGAAAAGATGGAATACCAAAGGATTGCGCCATAACAACGGATGCTGTTTTGTGCCCAACGCCTGGTAATTCTTCCAATTTTTCCATATCGGCAGGTACTTCGCCTTGGTATTTATCGATTAAAATTTGCGATAAAGTATGAATGGCTTTGGATTTAGCTGGAGATAATCCGCACGGACGGATGATTTCTTTTATTTCTTCTACCGTTAATTTTACCATATCCCAAGGATTGTTGGCTTTGGCAAATAAATGAGGAGTAATTTTATTTACGCGTTCATCCGTACATTGAGCCGAAAGTAAAACAGCAATGAGTAAAGTGTAAGGATCTGTATGATCTAAGGGTACAGGCGTTTCGGGAAATTCCTGTTCTAGTATATTAATAATATTTTCTACTTTTTGTTTTTTAGTCATTTTTCTTTCAACTTAAATTCCAAAAATCTTCCTTTTTAATCCAATTTATTCGATACAATTGTTCCTCGTTTAGCTTCAAATTTTTATCTACACAAATAGCAGGATTTCCATAGTACATTGTTGCGCTTAATTCCTTATTTTCTACCCAAACACGTACTTGCTTTTTTAAATAATCGTGCGGAAAATTTTCGTAAGTATCTAAAATGGTAACATCTTCTTCGTTAATTTCTATCCACAATCCCTCCACTTTTTCGTTAATTGTTGGCACTACATTGGCATAACCAAACAACGGATTTTCATCGGGGACATTTATTGTAAAACTATAATTTTGTAAAACAGCTTTTTGATATTTGCCAAAACGTACACCCATTTGTTGTAAAAAGGGTAAACACATATTGGAACCATAAAAAAAGTAAGCTATCATGCAGCTGGATTAAAACGCTTTTTAAGCGGGAAATACAACAAAAATACTAAACCAATTAAGTTGTACGAATATAAAAAATCCTCGATAGGAATGGTACCCACACGAATGCCTAAATTTTGTGCATTGTTATAAATTACAATAGGCTCGCCTGTTAAAACGCCGTTTACAATATAAAATGGAAGTAAGTGTACCAAGTATGTTAAGGCATATAAATTTAGCTTTTGTTTATCCCAAAAAATAAATTGTAGCGCAAAAACCAATAAAAACAAACTAAAATTTACCAATGTGTAAATTCCTTTACCAAAATACAAACCCACTAAAGCGCCTGCTAATAAAATGTATAAACTGGGGATAAAATTGATTTTGTAAATAAATTTATGAAAATGTGTATGTAAGCTTTCGGCAATAAAAACGCAAACCCATGGTACTACTAAAAAAAATAGCCATTCCTCTAGTGGTAAATTTATAAAGGTAACATCAATTAAATAATCGTAATTAAATTTCCAAACGCCAATGTTAGTAAACCAAACATCCCATACCACAAAAATAGCTCCTATGATAATAATCGAAATTAACGAAGGAATCCAGTTTTTGTAAAATTGCACCCATTTATCAAAACTTAAAAAAAGTATCGGACTTAAAGTAATTAAATCCAAAAGTAAATAAGTGTATTTTCCCCACATAGTGTAAAATTTTGGTTGAAATTAGGCATAAATAGTTTGTTAAAACAAATATTTAGATTTTTTAGCACCTAAATACCAAATTCTATTTGTGTTAATACTACCCAACGATTGTTTAAAGCATGATTTATGGGTGTTGCTGTGCGGTTATCGATACCTACATAGGTTTGGAATTTTATGCGATGTTTATTTAAATATCTGGTATAGCCTACTGCATAGGTTTGATGCAATAATTGATTGTTGAATATATCTTTATCGTTTTCTACATTGGAATATCGGGCAATGATTTCGTTTTTGGGATTCAACATATAACTACCTTGTAGCATATAGGCTTTACCTTGTGGAACGTTAGCAAATACAGCAACATCTGGAACTTGATATCCCGTAATTGTTCGATAAAAAAATTCGCCTAATAAACTAAAACCACGATATTTAAAAATACCATCGGCTATAAACGTTCGCATATTCATATAATAAGGTAAATTAGCACCAATTTGTCCGCCTGAACGTGTAGTTTTATGATTGTATGAATAGGTAGCACCTAGGGATAGTTTTGGTTTTTCTTCAAATTCTAAATCGCCCTCTGAGTAATCACCTGTGTTTTTGAAATAACCAAAAGGTAAAATTTCTAATCGATTGGTATATGCCAAACCATCGTTGGTAAAACTAGCATTTCGTCCTTCGCCACTGCTAATAGCAGCTTTGTATTTGCCAATTAAATTTAAAAATAGTTTTTGTTTTCCATATACAAATAAGCCCATGTCTCTATCTAAAGTATAGGTATTGTTAGCAACACTTCTATCTGGCATTTGAATGTTTCCCGATGAAATTACCCTTTGCCTATTCCCTGGTAATTTACTTTGTCCAAACCCAAGGTACCAATTTTCGTTAAAATGGTAGTAAATAATAGCATCTCTAACAATGTTTGGTGTATTATCGTTGTTAAAATCTTGATCGCTACGTGAAAATGATAGTTGAATATAATAAGAGAGTTTATATTGCGTAAAATGTCCGTCGATACGTAAACGCAAACGGCGCACTCTTAAATCGTAACCTGCATTATTATCGTCATCTAATTTACTAAAATAACCTGCTCTGTTTTGCATTCTAAACCTAAAATTTAACCATGCAGTACTGTCGTCGTTTAAAATTATTGCCCTTTTTTCTGGTGTAAATAAAGAGGCCTCGTCCGATTCGTTTTGGGCGCTTACAATGTGTGATATAACCAAAAGGAAAATTACAATTAAATACAGGTTTTTCATTTTAATCGAATAATTTTAAAAGTTTACGAAGATAAAAATAAGGATTAAATTAACTGTTTTATAAGTTAACATTAAAATAAACTTTTTGTAATGGTAAAAACTTAGTAATTTTGGAAGGCTACTTTGCAAAAATTCACAATTTATACTTTTATCATGGGGCAACTTTTCCAATCGCTAAACATTTTAAACGAAAATGGCTTACAAAATCAAGCTACTGATATATTAATCGAGAACGGAACTATTGTGGCAATCGGACAAAATTTAAGTTCCGATGGACATGAAGTAGTTAATGCGAAAAATTGGATAGTAAGTTTAGGTTGGAAGGATTGTTTTACAGTTTGCAGAATTCCGGGTAGCGAACATAAGGATACTTTAACTTCCTTAGTTAAAAGTGCTCATTTAGGAGGTTATACCGAGTTATTATTGGTATCGGGTGGTGCAACGGCTTTAGATAGTGCGGTTAAGGTAGAGTTTATCGTACAAAATTTTAAAAATCAATCTCTTAAAATTCATCCGTCGGGTACAATTTCATATAAACAAGAAGGCAAAGAAATTACCGAAATGTACGATATGTTTTTATCGGGCGCTAAATTTTTTACCGATGGAATTCAGCATTTAAAAAATCCCGAATTACTAAAACGTGCTTTATTATATACCCAAACATTTGATAGTAAATTGATGGTGTATAGTGAAGATAGCTATATGAGCGAAAACGGAATGGTAAACGAAGGGGAGGTATCTGCGGTTTTAGGGATGAAAACCCGACCAGCTTTAGCGGAAGAAATTGCTGTAATTCGCAACATTTATATTGCCGAATATACCAACAGGGCGGTGCATTTAAGTGGAATATCTAGCGCAAAATCGGTAGAAATTATTCGCGAAGCAAAACAAAAAGGAATTAAAGTTACTGCGGATGTGTCCATAGCTAATTTATATTGTACAGATGAGGTTTTAAAAGATTTTGATACAAATTATAAAGTTTTGCCAGTTTTAAGAACAGCAAAAGATAATGCAGCTTTATGGCAAGGTGTTTTGGATGGAACGATAGATTTAGTAGCATCGCACCACACTCCACAAGATATTGAAAGTAAGGATTGCGAGTTTGATGTAGCCGATTTTGGCAGCTCCAATTTAGAGTTTACCGCTGCAGCTTTATGGAAAATTTGCAACGGAAATACAGCTAAATTTTACGATTTATTATACACCAAACCTACACAATTTTTAAATCAACCTATTCAAAAATTAGAAGTTGGTGCTGCTGCAAACCTGAGTTTTTTCAGTGTCGAAAATCAAAATATTCAAACGACTTCATTAAAAGGTCCTTCAAAATCCTCGGTATTTTTAAACGAAACCTTGCCTTTAACTATCAAAGGGGTATGTGTAGAAGGGAAATTTATAGCGAATTAGTTTTAAAATATTATTAGTAGTTGATCCATTCTGTTTTTAAATTGTTCTTGTAAAAGATTATATCTGTTTTTTTTAAAATTTAGGTAGGATGTTTTAAATAATACTTCTAAATTTCTTTGGCATTTTAAACAATTATTTAAAACACTTTATTTCAAGCGCTTAGATACGATATCAACATTTTTTTGTTAATTGTTGATAAACCCATTACAAATACTTAAATTTGCACTCTTTGTAACTTTCAGACCTTTAAATTGTTAGGGTTTGGCATTAAGTTGCATTAATATTTAAAATTTATAAGTTTTACAATATGAAGAATTTAGTAAAATTCCTTTTATTTAACCTAGTTTTTTTAGTTTTTAATTCAAGTTCCTTTGCCCAAGCAGATGTTTGGTTTTTAGGTAATAATATCTCTATTGATTTTTCATCTGGTACTGCAGTTGCTGGAACAGGAATTGTAATTGGTGCGGATTTAACTGAAGGTTCTACTTCTATAACAAATGCCAATGGAGATTTACTATTTGCTGTTGTTGGGGATAATATTTATGATGGAGGAAAAAATAGTGTAAAGTCTTTAGGTGCAGGAACTTGGGATGTTGCTCAAGGGTCTATGATTATTCCTATTCCAGGAACTACTAATCAATACTATTTAACTGTTATGAAAAATGGAAGTGGTGCTTCAACCAAACCAATGGCAGAATATTATAGAATTACAGCTAATGGAAGTGGTGCAGGAAATTTAACAATTACTGGCCCTTCAAATTTAGCAGCAAACTTAACACAAAGTCAAACTGGTGTGCCTAAACTTAATCCTGATGGATCGTTATCTTCCGATTTTTGGTATATTTCTCATGAGTTATGTAATAATACTTTTAAAGTATTTACAGTTAATGCTGCAGGTATTAACTTTTCTCACAATTCAAGTACGGGACCAAATTTTGATTGTATTTCTTCTTGGCCACCAAAGTACGATGATATCGGTACATTAAAATTTAACGGTTGTTATACCCAAGCTACCTATGTTATGGGGGATAAAGTAATGTTGTTTGATTTTGATGCTAAAACAGGTCAGTTTACTCATAAAGCTACTCAAACAACCGGATTATCTTCTGCATACAGTATGGAGTTTTCCCCAGATGGTAAATTTGCTTATGTTATTACTGGGCAAGATAATAATAATCCCGGACATATTTATAGAATGTCAGTTTCTCCAACAGGTTTTGGAGCACCAGTTAGTTTAGGTACAACTGGTGGAATGAGAGGTGGACATTTACAATTAGGACCAGATGGAAATATATATTTTGCAGCACCTCAATCTTATGGTAATTTAGGAACTGGTTATATCGGTAGAATTACAAGTCCTAATACAGGTGGTGTAGTGGATAAAACTTGGTATAAAGCAGCTGCTGAAAATAATAACACATCAGAAATTGAGGGACAAGCAGTAAACATGGATATGCCCAACTTTTTAAAATCTTTAGTTGTTGCATCTCCTAAATTAATGGTAGATGGTGTTGAATTAAGTAAAACGAGTGTTTGTAAAGGAGATAATGTAACTTTAAGTGTTCAGGTATCAGGTGCTCAGGTTTCTAGTGTTGATTGGGTTGCAACTGGATCAAATACAGGTAATCAAACAGGTAGTGCAACTTTTAATATGTTGATGGCAAATAGTGGAACTACTAATGTAACAGCAACAATTACAGATGAATGTGGAAGAAAGAGGGATCAAGAATTTGAAATTGAAGTGGAAGAATATCAAAATGCAAATGGTACTTTAGCTTCTTGTCCTTCACGAATTGTAACGGGAACAGGAAGTACATCAGGAAGTTATGCATGGTATACTGCAGATCCGAAATCTGGAGGTGCATTTTTAGGCTATGGAGCAACTTATGATGCGGATGGTTTAAATAATATTTGGGTTCAACCAGTTGGTCCAATTACACAAACCACAATTAACGATACACGAACAGCAGACAATTTTAATAATGCAACAGGTTCAACTACTATTTCTTTAAACGAAGGTTCAGGTTCAGTAACTGAATTTAATATTGGAACATATACTTGGGGTAGTTATAGTGGTAATTTAACTGTTGAATTGAGAAATGCTGCAAATCAAGTTGTGGGTTCTCCAGTTTCAAAAGCGATGTCGGGAAGTGGTGAAAGGTCTAACGTTTTTAATCCAACTGATTGGAATATTAATAGCAATGATGGTCCATACAATATTAATGTTACTTCAACAGCTGGCGCAAATTTCGGTCAATTAAGTACATCAAACTTTTCATCTAATGGTGTAACAATAAATGGAGGTAGAGCTTCTTCTTTAAAAATCATTACTTACATTGTTGATAAAGAACTTAAATGTTTTTCAGGTAAATTAATCCCAATTCCACCTTGTTGTACACAATTACCTCCCGTTGTTTCTGGAGCAGATACAGTTTGTGTGGGAACTACAGTTACTTTAACTGCAACTAAAGATAATGCTACATCTAATCCAGTAACTTATCAATGGTATGATGATAATGGAGCTATAAGTGGAGCAACTGGAGCTACTTATGTTGTACCAACGAATACTCATTTTACATCTAAAGAATACTGGGCAACAATTACTAGCTCTGCTACATGTGCTGGAGAGTCTCCAATTAGTAATAAAATCAGAGTTCAAGTTAATCCAAATCCTACAAAACCAACTATTACAATTAATCCTAATCAAACTCAGTTTTGTGAAGGTGTTAATCATACTTTAACAGCTGCTTCTACTGTTGCAACAGGAACAGTTTCTTATCAATGGAAATTAGATGGAACAAGTAATACAGCTGTTCAAAATGGTATTACAACATCTGGAACAAAAAATTATCGTGTTGTAGTTTCTGCCTTAGGTTGTAGAGATTCATCCGAACAACAAATTGTTGTAAACCCTTTTGATGTAATTAGCTTAACTGCTGATACTTTAAAAACTTGTAGCGATGGTGCGGCGATTAATTTAAATAATTCGAGAGCAGTTGGTTTTAGCGCTGGTACTTGGAGTGGTACGGGTGTTACGGGTACTAATTTTAATCCTAACATTGGTGCAGGTAATTACAAAGTGAAATATACAACTAGTGGAACTTGTCCTAGAGCAGATTCTTTGATCGTTTCTGTAACCGATAAATTGAATTTAGCTTTTGGTATTCAGCCAATTGCAGTTTGTGCAGATGAACCTGTATTTAATATTTCTTCATTACCAAATTTTGCGAACTTAACTGGTGGAGATTTTTGGGGCTTTGGTATTGATGCTGCTGCAGATCCTACAGGTAAATTGGGTACTTTTGATGCGAGTAAAGTTACTCCGGGAGTAGGTACTTTAAACTATGGTGTACAAGGTGCTTGCGGAGATACTGTAAGTTTAAATGTAACGGTTAACGCTTTAGATGTAATTAGCTTAACAGTAGATACGATTAGAACTTGTAGCGATGGTGCGGTGATTAATTTAAATACTTACAGAGCTCCTGGTTTTAGTGCAGGTACTTGGAGTGGGACGGGTGTTACGGGAACTAATTTTAACCCTAACATTGGTGCTGGAAATTACAAAGTAAAATATACTACTAGCGGAAGCTGTAACACTTCAGATTCTTTGATTGTGGTGGTTACCGATAAAATTAATTTAACCTTTGGCATTCCTCCTATAGCACTTTGTGCGGATGCGCCTGTAATTGTGATTTCTGCAATTCCTGCTTTTGCCAATGCTACAGGTGGAGATTTTTGGGGCTTTGGTATTGATGCTGCTTCGGATCCAACTGGTAAATTAGGTGTGTTTGATGCTAGCAAAGCTACTCCGGGAACTGGTTTATTGTACTACGGTATTGCTGGGGCTTGTGGGGATACTACCAGTTTAAATGTTACTATTAATCCTTTGGATACTGCTGCTATTTTACCTCCTCCTAGTTTCTGTAACTCGGATCCTATTACACGTTTACAATTAAACACAACCGTAAGTACTTTAGGTGGAACTTGGAGTGGTGTATCAGGGAGTAATTATATTGCTGCTAATGGCGATTTTAATCCCGATGGTTTAGCTCAAGGTTTATATAAAGTGTATTACACTACTCCGGGAGCATGTTCTTTCACAGACTCTGCCGAGGTGGAAATTGCTAACTTTGTTTCTTACCAAATTACAACCGCTCCAGATGCCGGACAAACATACAAATCGTTTTGTATCACCGATCCTATTACGCCAATCACTGTAAATATTAACGGTGGGGTATATTGGACTAAATCTGGAAATGGTTTTACGACTCAAAATACAACCAACAATAACTTTAACCCTGCTGGCTTAACAGCAGGAACCGATACTATATTTTATGGTAAAGCGGGCGATTGTGGAGATACTACCTTTTTACCTATTGTAATTTTACCAATGGATATTGCAGTAATTACAACAGGTGGTTTGGCGAAAGATACTACGGTTTGTGTAGATAATGCTGCTTTTGATTTACGAATTTCAACTAACAGCACAACCGGTGGAGCTTGGAGCGGAACAGGTATTACCAATGCTGCAAACGGTACTTTTAACCCAACAACTGCGGGAGTTGGTGCGCACGAAATTATTTACAACACCAACGGTGGAGGAAATAGATGTGATGTGGCGGATACGATGATTGTAAATGTTAGAGGACGTAAAATTGCCGACATTACTGCTGCTCAAACTATATTTTGTTTTAACGAAACAGGGGACACGATAAAAACTGCCATGAGTGGTGGAACGTGGACGGGCTGGACGGCTGCTGTAAATGCTTTAAATTTAGTAAATGATAGTACTTGGTTTTTTGATGCTAAAAGTATTACAACCGCTGGTAGAGATAGTTTAATTTATACAATTAATGATTTATGTGGTGCTGCGGATACTATTGTAGTAGAAATTTCGGCTCCTGATACCGCTAATATTATTACGGCAGATACTTCGTTTTGTGCCGATAATAGTGCGTATATCTTGCAACTTTCTAACAATTCTACTGTAGGTGGAACTTGGAGCGGAACAGGTGTAAATGCAACAACTGGATCTTTTAATCCTACAGTTCCTAGCGTAGGTTTCCATAAATTGTATTACACCACTAATGGTGCTTGTTTTGTAAAAGATTCGATTACGATAGAAATTAAACCTAGAGCCATAGCCGATTTTAATGTTGGTGCAGATGCGTTTTGTGGATCGGGCGTTGCTAAAAACTATACCGTTGCCGAGGCTGGCGGTACGTTTACATCCGATTTATGGGGTAATGTGGGCGGTAATGCTTACAGCTTAGTAAATCCAACAACTATTCGTTTTAACCCTGTTACTTCTGGTCCTGGTGTGGATAGTATTTTTTACACTATTGGCGGACAGTGTGGTGCGCAGGATACTTTAATTATTGGTGTGGCTGCGGATGATATTGCTGAGATTGATGTTACTTCTGCCGGTCCATTTTGTCAAACGGATGCCGCAGCACAAATGTTAATCACAAACAACAGTACTACGGGTGGTTTTTGGACCAACGGTGCGGGTGTAAATGTAAATACTTACATAAGTGCAACAGGAGAATTTAACCCTCAGCATTCAAGTGTAAGCATCAACACGCCAAATAAAGTTATTTACCATACCACAGGGGTTTGTCCTAAAAAAGATACTGTGGATGTAAGTGTGGTGAGTGTAATTATTGCTGATATCACCCAAAACGATACTTTACGTTTGTGTGTAGCTGGTGCAACAGTTCCTTTAACTTTAAGCAATACCACTACACCAAATGGAACATGGAGAGCTACTCCAACCAATATTGTAAGCAACACAGGAGTAATTAATCCTGCTTTAGGAACTCCGGGAACTACTTATAAAATTAAATATGCCGTATATGGCGGAACAGCTACTTGTGCGGATAGTGATAGTGTTTTTGTTCGCATTATTCCACGTATGAATGCTAACATTGTATCCTTTGCTAATACGGTAAATAAAGATACAACCGTTTGCCAAGGAAGTGGCTCGTTTACTTTACGTGCGTTAAACACAGGTGGTACATGGAGCGGAACGGGTGTAAATGCAACAACTGGCGTTTTTGATCCTGCGGGATTAAATCCGGGAACTTACACCGTTAAACATACTATTCAAGGCGAAGGAAATTTATGTCCGGACGAAAAAGAAGTACGTGTGGTAATTCGCCCTCAAATCAATATCAACCTAGCCTCAGCTATGAACGATGTTTGTCAGGGTTCACCAGCATTTAACTTAACGCAAAGTTATAACCCTAATCCAGCAATAGGTTTATGGTTTGTTATGCCAGGCAATCCTGCATTAGCAGTCACTAACGCATCCTTAGGAACCATCAACCCAACAGTTGCAGGAACGTATACTGTACATTATGGTATAGCCGATTTATGTGGTGATACAACTTCTGTGAACTTTACGATTGTAGAAACTGTAAATCCGGCAATTGCAAATAAACCAACAGCAGCGGTGTGTATCGGACAAGAAATCATAGATTTTAATCCAGTAAACACCACTACAGCGGGTGTGTGGACCGTAAATAACGGCGGTACAATAGATGCTAGCACAGGTTCAATGAATATCGAAACCAGTGGTGAAGGTACTTATCAAATCACACATACCATTACCACAACAGGTAATGGAGTAACATGTCCAACCCAAGATGTAGCTAATTTAGTGGTTCAGGATTATTTATTGGCAAACATCAATGCAGCCGGACCGTTTTGTGAGAATTTAAGCGATCAACAATTAAGCGTTACAGGAGCAACAGGCGGAACTTGGGGTGGCGCAGCTACAAACACGGGAGTATTTTCTCCAGGTAATTTTGGGCCAGGTACTCACGAAGTAACTTATCGTTTACAAAATGCTTGTGATACCACTTATCGAAGAGAAATACAAGTATCAGGTGTACCTAATACAGATTATGAAATCATCAACGATAACGCTACCAATTGTGAGCCTTTAACGGTAACATTTAAAGATATTTCTGGCTCGCCAGTAAACAGTACGCGTTGGGTATTAAGCACAGGCGAAACCATTTTGGCAAACAACGAGTTGGAAGTAACCTTTATGGCAGGTACTTACTACGCTGGTATGATACAAGATTACCAAAATGGTTGTAAAGATACCTTACGATTGAGTATCCAAAATGAAACGATTAATGTTGACGCTGTTCCGTTTGCAGATTTCACATGGTCGCCAATAATGCCTAATGCAAAAGATCCAAATGTACAATTTGAAAATTTATCCAATAATGGATCGGCTTTCGAATGGACCTTTGATGTACGAACAGCAATACCAAACTTTAGCACAGAGTTTAGGCCATATGTAAGCTATAACGCACCAGATGGTGATACAACAGAAGTTTGTTTGCGTGTAATTAACGGAAGCTGTTCGGCAGATACCTGTAAACAATTAATCATCATCAACAACCTAACGGTATTTATGCCTAATGCATTTACACCAAATGGCGATGGATTAAATGATGTATTTTATCCAATGGGTAAATTCCACGACAATCCGATGGGGAGCGATAAATACCAATTTTGGGTATTTAACCGTTGGGGACAAGAAATTTTCTACACACAAACCCCTTACGCAGGTTGGGATGGAAAATACTTAACCAAAGACGTACAACAAGACGTATATGTTTGGCGAATAGAGGTATTTAACCC
>JACCDI011472981.1_pt1 | contig 18050 bp, 3 predicted proteins | sample 7442791 | NCBI WGS metagenome assembly JACCDI01 (sample SAMN15323434, study PRJNA562643) | freshwater metagenome | isolation source: river surface water | place: USA:Blue River Watershed | collected 2017-08-15
CTGACGCGCTTTGCCCGTCAGGCGCTGAGGGAACCCTCATGAATACCCCGATGACGCTTGGCGTGGCGTCAGTTTTTTTGAATAACCTTGTGAGCTGCAAGCAAGAGAGGTCCGCATGAAACGACTCAAGCCTTATTACTTTTTTGTCGGTATTCCGGGTGTGTTGGTCCTGCTCGGCTTTGCCGTGTTTTTTGACGTGGTGGCGGGCACCATGCGCGGTAACCCGCACCCCCAGATCAACTATTTGATTTTCGTCCTGATGGGGGGCGGTGCGGCCATGATGATGCACGCGGTGCACCGCATGAACAGGGAAGGCAATTTTGTGCAGCGCTTCTTTGTGGCAGCGCGCGAGGGCGCCACACCTGAGGTTTTGCGCGACATGGTCACAGGCGAGCGCTATGACGTGAGCAATGTGCTTGAGTTGCTGGCCGAAACTCAAAATGCCCCCATCAGCGATGTCCAGCACGCTGCATTGGAGGCCGAGGTGCATCGCTTCGAAGCGCGCCAGAACATGCGCTTGTATTTACCCCAGTTTTTGTCCGGGGCTATGGTGGGCTTGGGTTTGTTGGGTACTTTCATTGGTCTTCTGGGCGCACTCGAAGAAATCGGCAAGCTGATTTCGGCTTTCACCATGGTTGAGTCCGGCAATGCATCAGCGGCTGTGCGAACCCTCGTGGATCGTTTGAGTTCCCCCATGAAGGCCATGGGCGTGGCTTTCAGTGCCTCGCTGTTTGGTGTGCTGGGTTCCCTGATCATGAGCGTGCTCATGGTGGGTGTGAAACGTTGTGCCAGTGAATTGGTGGGTGCCATGCACTCGCGGCTCGTTTACCTGACCGATTTTTCTGCGCACGGCGAAGTGCCCCAACAAAACGACCAGATTGCCTCCAGCTTGAATGCGGTGGCCGAACAATCGCCCATTTTGAAAGCCCTGGTGGTGGCGTTGGAGCAATCGGAGCGTCGTGTGCGTGACCTCATCAGTTCGATTGGGCAGTTGTCTGTCAAGATCGAACGCAATGAGGTGCAACTGTGGAACAAGCTCAATGACAGCTTGCAGCAAAGCCAGCAGCGTCAGGAAGTCAGCTTGAGCCAATTGGGCCAGGTGGTGACTGCTGTGCGTGAAATTGCCAAGGAAGTTACTCCTGCCGCCTACCGTGAAAATGCGGTGGTGGCCGCTTTGGTGACGCAGCAAAACCGCATGGAGTCCGCCTTGCAGGTCATGGAAGCGAGCTACAGCCAATTCAGCCAAAGTCTGGCGCAACAAGCCCAGATGCTGCAGCGCCAGGAACAAACCTCTTTGGAGGTCCTGCAATTGCGCTCAACCTTGGCCGATCAGCAGCGTGGCATTCAGCAGGCCATCCAAACTTTGGGCAGCACTTTTGGCGGCTTGGACCGTGTGATTCGTGAACACCAAGAGCACATGCAGCGCGGGCGCGACGAAGACGGCAAGCAGGGCACTCAATTGGCCAATGCCTTGCGTGAAGAGGGTGAGATTCTGAACCGTTTGATTGAACGAATCGAATCTCTGCAGCACGAGCAAGGGGCCCAGCACGAGCGGCACCTGATCATGCTGACCGAGCAGCTGCGCAGCACCGAGCCGAAGAGCCAGGGCTGAAGATCACCACCTTTGGGTAAAACAGGCTGATACAGGGACGTCAACATCATGGCCACATCCGCAAACTCCACTCCATCAGTGACGCCGGCGCCCGCTGGCGGCAGCACTTCGGTCGCCGTAGACTCTGCTGCATTGGGATCGAACTTGCCTTCGGGTGTTCGCTCGGTCAAGGTGGTGGACAGCCAAAGTCAAAATGGCCAATCGGTGTTTGCCTTGACCGTCTCGCAAGCCGATGTGAGATCGGTGCAGGTCCTCGATTTGGACATGCTGATCGTCCTGGGCAATGGTGAGGCGCTGTTGTTGCGAGAGGGGGCCTTCCTTGCGACGACCAATGCCGCTCAAAAAGTCATCTTCGGCAGTGGTGACAGTTTGCTGGTTTCGGATTTGCTGAAAAAAGTCGGTGAGATGAAGCCTTCGGAGTCAGCCAGTTTCCGACTCAGTTCCACAGAAGTGAAGCTGGGCAAATCAGAAGCTCCTGGCGGGCAGGGGTTGAACCTGGGCAAGGGTGAAGACGATGCACAGACGGGTCCTGCACAAGAAGAAATCACACAACTGATTCAGTCTCTGCAGAATGCCAGACTGTCGGATAACCCTGTGCGCGAGGACAGTCAGCCTGTCAAGCCCTTGCGCATTTCGGACAACGTGGTTGAGCCTGTGGTCTTACAGCCTGCGGCGGCACCCGGAGATACGAAGAAGTTTGATGAAACGAAGAAAGAAGAGAACACCAACACGGGTCAAGTCAAGACCAGCGTAGAAGTGGGTTGGTTTGCAGACAGTAGCTACAAAATCAGCAATGTGGCGATTGATGCCAGCAAATACGCAACAGGCCAATTGCCCAGTTTGGCCAACCTGAAGCTCGATGACAACATTGCAGCAAGTCCTTTGAAAGTGGCATTGCAAAACCCGGGCGTTGCCACAACCTCCAACTGGGCAAGTGATGTTGTGCAAGGACAAATCAAGCTGACGCAGCTCTCTTCTGCCACAAGACTGGTTCTGACCTTGGAAGCGGCTCAATTGGCTCAAGTCCCGGAGGGATTTGCGATTGCTGGTGTGCTGGTTAATCGCAGTGCTACCTCTGCACAAACTTTTCAGGTTTCATTGACTTCCGGCAGCGATTTCTCTTCTGTCCCCGTGACTTGGATAGCGGGCCAGGCCGATTTAGGTCAATTTCAGGTTAAAGCCCAATACTGGGCGGGCGATTTGCAATTGTCAGAAGGTGGCCGCACCCTGACTTTCCAGTACCAGGATGTCACAGCGCGCAATCAACTGTACGAAGGAGACAGCAATGGAAAAACAATTCTGAAATTGCCCTCCAATGGTTATGCCTATGACATCCAGGGTACCTCCGGGAATGACACGATTTTTGCATCGGATGGCGATGACATCCTCAGAGGCATGGGGGGCAATGATGTCCTGAACGGTGGACGTGGACGTGACACGGTCAGCTACGAGCACGTGGGCAGTGCCGGTATCAACATCAGCCTGGCATCGCCGCCGGCAGGCGCCACGTTTACCAGTATTGAAAATCTCACGGGTTCATCCGGTGCGGACCGCCTCACAGGTGATGGTCAGACGAACGTTCTCAAGGGGCTGGGTGGGGACGATGTGTTGGATGGTGGTGTAGGAGACGACGCCCTTGAGGGCGGAGATGGCGATGACACCTTGATGGGGGGGGCGGGGGCAGACAGGCTGCTGGGTGGTGCAGGTCAGGATTTCGCAAGTTACGCCAACTCATCCACGGGCGTAACAGCTTCGCTGGCCAATTCAGCCATCAACACCGCCGAGGCAGCGGGCGACAGCTATCTCAGCATAGAGGGCCTGATGGGCAGTGCATTCGGAGATCGGCTTCATGCTGCCAGCAATGGCAGCATCTTGATCGGGGGTGATGGTGATGACACCTTGTTTGGCGGTGCTGGTGATGACAGCCTGGTGGGTGGAGACGGTGATGACCTGTTCATGGCCAGTGCCGGCAGAGATACGATCGAAGGCGGTAACGGAGCTAACACTTATTCGTTTGCCGATAGCACCGATGTGGTGACTTTCGTGGCGACCGATTGGAGCAGCTTGGGCAACATCCAGATTGTGCGTGGCTCGGATGTCGAAACCGGCGGTGACCGGTTGTATGGCCGTGCGGGGGCCGAGCGCCTGGAGGGCGGCAAGGGCAATGACAGCCTCTATGGCAGTGCGGGCGCTGACACGTTGGACGGTGGCGATGGCGAGGACTGGGCTGTTTACAGCAGCACCACGGGCTTGGTAATCAATGCCGTGGATTCAACGGTATCTACGGGTGATGCAGCAGGCGACGTCTTCATCAACATCGAAGGCATTCAAGGCGGCAGTGGCAACGATGTGATCGTCGCCAGCAGTTCGGTGTCGATACTGCGGGGAGATGCTGGAAGCGATGTGCTGATCGGCGGTGAAAACGCCAATTTATTGGAAGGTGGAGAAGGTGACGACACCTTGCGTGGCGGGGGGGGGGCAGACACCTTGCGCGGTGGAGCGGGCAACGATTGGGCCGATTACACGGACCGCCTTGCGGGCCAGACCATCCGGCTGGACGACCACGACAGTGTTGAAAATGCCTTGGGCACGGCTTACGACGATCTGTTCATCGCCAAATCGGGTGATGAAGCCAACGTCTACAAAGGTGGGGCTGACAGCTTGTCAGGCGCAGACGGCAATGACACGGTGTCTTACCGTTTTGCAGGCAGCTCGGTGAAAGCCAGTTTGCTCAGCGGTGGCAGTTTGGGCGATGCGCGCGGGGATGTGTTCATCAGCATTGAAAACCTGATCGGCTCTGATTCTGCGGATGACCTGCAAGGTGATCGCAACAACAACTTGATCCAGGGCTTGGGCGGCAACGACACCTTGGTCTACAGCCAGGGGGCCGATACCTTGGATGGGGGCACAGGCATTGACACGGTGGTGTACACCGGTGTGAACGTCCGTGTTGAGGCCAATTTGCTGACCAAATTTGGACAGGTGCTGAACGAAGGCAGCACGCAGGAGTTCCGCTCGGTTGAAAACCTGACAGGTGGTAGCGGCAGTGATCGACTCGTGGGCGATGACAACGCCAATACCCTTTTGGGCATGCTCGGCAACGACGAGCTCCTGGGAGGCAAAGGCGATGACAACCTGCAAAGTGGCGATGGTGCTGACACCCTTGAGGGGGGTGATGGTGCTGACATTTTGAGTGGTGGCTCTGGTGATGACGTGGCCACTTATGCAAACAGCATTGCAGCGGTGAGTGTCGATTTGACGTTGACAGATCGGGGGGTTGCTGATTTACGAACAACTGGACACGATGCTGGCATGGGCGATGCATTGATTGGCATCGAGTCGGTGGTCGGCAGCGCTTTCAATGATCTGTTTTATGCCTCAGCCGATGCGGTAAAAATCCATGGCGGTGCGGGGTTGGATACGGTGGATTACAGTAAAAACACGCGTCTGACAACTGCCGACACTGGTGTCACCGCAGATTTGTCCCGTACATCCCAGTTACCGGCGGGGTCGGTAGCAGGAACCGGTTGGGCCGCGGGAGATACGTTTGACAGCATTGAGAACCTCACGGGGACTCAAGGCAAAGACACCTTGTATGGCGATGCCGTTGACAACGTCATCTTGGGCTGGGAGGGCGATGACACGGTCCAGGGACGTTTGGGCAATGACACGCTTGATGGCGGCTCAGGTGCCAACACCTTGAGCTACGCAGAGCGAACAGCGGGTGTAACGGTGAACTTGTCTTCAGCGGTTGCAGCCGATGGGTACATCTCGGTGGTCTTGGGCTCAGAAACGGACAAGATCAAGAATTTCTCCAACCTCATTGGAGGCGACGGTGCTGACACCTTGACAGGTGATACCGTAGCCAACCGGATCGACGGCGGAAAGGGCAACGATACGCTGATCGGTGGCGAGGGCAGTGACACTCTCGTGGGTGGTGAGGATACCGTCACTGGGGGTGTCAATACAGTCAGTTATGCAGCTTCGTCACAAGCTGTGCAAGTGGACTTGTCGGGTGCCAGCAGCAACTCAGGGGGGGATGCGCAAGGTGATGAGTTGGTGATGATTCAGAACCTCATTGGCTCAGCCCACAACGACAACTTGCTTGGCAGCAGTGCGGCTAACTTCCTCGAAGGTGGAGATGGCCTGGACACTTTGGAGGGTGGAGATGGTAGCGATACTTTGCTCGGTGGTGCTGGCAATGATTTGCTGACAGGAGGTGCAGGTTCGGATTCACTGGATGGCGGTGACGGTACCGAGGATTTGGCCAGTTATGCGCAAGCGACACGAGGCGTCACCTTGGACCTTACTCAAACCACCCCAAGCGATGCCAACAACGATGCGGCAGGCGATGTACTGCTGAACGTCGAACGCGTGGTGGGATCGGCCTTTGCTGACAAATTCATTGCGAAGGTGGATGGCCCTGTGCGTTGGTTTGATGGAGGCTCTGAGCCCTCTGACAGCAACAACCTTGTCAAGAATACGGTCAGCTTTGAAACCTCCAACTCCACTGGTCTGACGGTTTCATTGGTGGGCGATGCGAATTACACCTTTGTCAATATCGACAACCTCATAGGAAGCACAGGAGCGGACAGGCTCACAGGCAATACCGGCGATAATGAAATATCGGGCGGCGCTGGCAACGACACCTTGGTGGCGACTTCGGGCAATGACACTTTGCAGGGGGGCGCGGGTCTGGATCAAGTGGATTTCAGCGTTCTGGGTCAGACTCTTGGCTCTGGTGTCCAGCTGACTTTGCCCGGATCTTCTGAATCTCCTAGCGATCAGACCAGTGTCAGCATTGGAGGGCGCTCCATTGTATTGCGGGGTATCGAAGGTGCCATAGGAACCACTTGGGCCGATACCCTCACTGGGAGTGCAGGCAATGACTCCCTCACTGGTTTGGCCAGTAACGACTCACTTGTGGGGGCGGCTGGCGATGATACTTTGCTCGGTGACGATGGTTTGGATACCCTCGAAGGAGGACTTGGCCATGACAGTTTGCTGGGTGGAGCAGGGGCAGATAACTTGTCAGGCGGGGATGGCAACGACACGCTCATCGGTGGCGCGGGGGGCGACACACTCAGCGGTGGTTCAGGGACCAATATTGCCGCGTATGAAACATCGGTCACGATCGATTTGCTGGCGCGTGGCAATTCCACCGGTGATGCGCAAGGCGATGTTTACCAGAACATCCAGATACTGCAGGGCAGCACTTTCGCGGACACCATGGTGGCCGGTACGGGTGATGACGGTATCAGAATTACTCAGTATCAGGGCGGCGGTGGGGACGATGTGTTCAAGAACATGGACTTGCAATTGGACTCTATCAATGGCGGTACCGGCAATGACACTTTAGACGTTTCCCATCTTGCTTCAGCCACTGTGAATCTGAGCGATACCCGTTACGTGAGTATAGAAACCGTGACGGGTGGAGCAGGCGCGGACACACTCAATGCCACAGGTCTGACCACAGCCGTCAGGCTCAATGGTGCGGCTGGCGCCGATGCACTGACCGGTGGTGATGGTCAGGACACTTTGGATGGCGGTGATGAAAAGGATACCCTGACTGGAGGCACTGGCAGCGACAGTCTGCTGGGTGGTGCTGGAGATGACAGCTTGATCGGAGGCGCTGGCAACGATACGTTGGTCTCGGGTGCCGGAGCCGACAGTCTGAATGGTGGTGCTGACAATGACCGCATGGATTTGACCTTGGGCAGCAACAGCGATTACAGCACCGACACGGTAGCAGGTGGGGATGGCAACGATACCTTTGTGATCAGCCGTGCAGATTACCTCAGCAGCAAAACGGCTCTGGGTGCGCGCGAGTGGGTGAGTGGTGGCGCTGGCGCCGATACCCTGGAGGTGTCAGACAGTGGATCGCTTGTTCTGGCTGACTGGACAGGCAGTCATTTCAACAGTGTTGAGCGCTTGAACCTGAACAACGGATTGAGCAATACCGTTCAATTGTCCAAAGACGGGATTCAAGGCTTGGTGGATGCGGGTAACGCCTCAGTACTGACCATCAATATGGGTGCCAATGATGCCTTGACCATTGCCGCAGGACAAAATTGGTCTGTGTCTGGCAGCACTTACACGTTTTTTACGGACAGTTCGCTGACTGTTGTCGCAGCCAAGGCCGTGTTGGTCAATGAAACCTGGAGTTGATGGGCATGCACAAGCCATCCCGCCCAAATCACCAGGGCACTTTGACATGGGTGTTGCACCAATGTACGGACTTGGGTTTGTCCAGCTCGGGATTGGCTTCAGCCCTGCAAGCCTTTTTGTCGGACGATGCCGCGCATGAGGGCCCTGAGTGGACGGTGTTGAGGCAGGTTTGTCTGCTCATGGGGTGTCGGTTGGAGCTTACAACTGTGTCGGATTGGCTGAACAAAGACACGGCCGCATTGGCTCTTTGGCCAGCTCCGAATGGGCGCTGGTGTGCCGGTATCCGGCGAGAGAGTTTGATGGCTTTTGGACCGGACACTTCTGCCCAGGATCTGCCTGAAGCCGATCACAGCCTCATTGTTTTGCGTCTTCAGGCTTTGCCCCACCAGCAGGGCAGCGTCAGCGGCTATTGGCAATGGGTCGTGCAGGTTTTGCAGGGGCGCTGGCAGGCGCTGGCTTTATCCGGGTTGTTCATCAACCTGGGGGCCCTCACGTTGCCCTTGTTCTCCATGCTGGTGTACGACAAGGTCGTGCACAACGGTATTTTTGAAACCCTTTGGGCCTTGGCCATCGGCGTGTTGCTTTTCTTGGCTTTGGAGCTGACCTTGCGCCGTCTGCGTGCCCGGCAAGTCGAACGTCTGGCGCAGGTACTGGACCAGCGTGTGGACGCCGCTTTGTTCCGTTCTTTGCTCCAGCCTGCCCGCCGCGCAGGCAGTCAACCCGGAATGACGGCGCGTTTTGTATCGCTTTACCGCGATCTGGCCAGTTCTCGTGATTTTTTCTCTGCACATTACCTGTTGGCCCTGGCAGATTTGCCTTTTGTATTGCTGCTGTGGGTGGTGCTGGGCGTCATCGCCTGGCCTTTGCTGGTGTTGATGCTGGTTTGGACGGCGGTGTATGTGCTCGTGGGACTGTGGCAAAAAGAGCGCGTGCGCCAGATGGGCCAGCATGCCAGCCAGCTGCAAACACGTAAATTTGCCTTGTTGGCTGATGCCCTGTCTTCGCTCGATGCCTTGCGGACCAGCCATGTGGGGTCGCGCTTTCAGTCGCAGTTCGCCCAAGTTTCACAAGACTACGGTGACTACCAATCGTTTTTGCGACAGGCGGGGGTCAGTCAGATACTGCTGAGCCAGTGTGTGTACACCGCCAGTTATGTGAGCCTGCTGGTGTTGGGCGCCTATCTGGTGTTTGCCCAACAGATGACACAGGGCGCCCTGATTGCCTCAGCCATGCTCTCTGGGCGGACCTTGTCTTCTGTGGGCATGGCGCTCATGACGCTGGGGCGTTGGCGTGAATTGCAGGAGGCTTTGCAGGCGCTCAACCCTTTCTTGAAGGACGTGCCGACATCCACTGAGCCACAGATAGAACCTGCGCGTGAGCTGCAAGGGGATATCAAAGTGTTGCAACTGGCACATGGATATGGCGGCACTGCCTGGGCGCTCAAGGACATCACGCTGCACATCCGTGCCGGCGAGCGGGTGGCCCTGATGGGGCGTCCTGGTTCGGGTAAATCGACCTTGGCGCGGGTTCTGGCCCATGCGGTCAGTTCTTCCGAGGGCGAGGTGCGGGTCGACGATGTGGCGCTGGGTGCCTACGCGCTGCACAGCCGTGCCCGTTGGCTGAGTTTCAAACCTCAAGAGGCCACCTTGGTGGCGGGTACGGTCGAAAGCAACATCCTGGCGGCTTTGCCGGTCAGTGCCGGTGCTCAGGAGCGCACGGCAGCGCTGCAAAGAGCGTTGCACCTGTCTGGCTTGGATCTGGAACTCGACAACGGCAGCTTGAGCTTGCACCAACAAGTGGAAGAGTATGGCGCCAATTTGTCAGGTGGCCAACGCCAGAAAGTGGCCCTGGCCCGTGCCTTGGCAGTGCCGGCCAAGATTCTTATTTTGGATGAACCCACGAACGGTTTGGACCCTGAGTCCGAAAAACGTTTGGTGGAGCGGCTTGCCCGCTTGGATGGTGTGACATTGATTCTGGTGTCGCACAGCGCCAAGATGTTGGCGCTGTGCTCGCGAGTGATTGCTTTGGATCGGGGACGGGTTGTCGCCGATGGGGCAACACGTGATTTGGTCAAGATAGAACCGATGGTGGGCACAGACCCCAAACGGATGCATGAGGGGAGTGTTTGATATGGCGACAGTAGATCTGAATGTTCCGCACCTGACCCGGAATTTGCAGCAAGGCGAACGCATCGTGCTGCAAGATGTGCTGCGTGTTGAGCGCGCCGGTGATGATTTGTTGGCTTGGGTGCGCCAGGCGGATGGATCTGTTCAATTGCAGCGTTTGGTGCAATTTTTTACGCCGGGTTTGGATGTGGTCCTTGAGACCTCATCGAATTCGGGCACTAACGCTGAACCCGACATTTTCACTGCACAGAGCCAGCTGCCTTCATCGGTTCTGGCCATGTCCAATGTGGCGGTTGTGACTGCAGAAGCGGCGCCTCAAGTGCCGGACAGTGAGGGTGACTTGGTGTGGTTGCAGCTGCTGACCGACGACCTCGCCCAAGTCGACTCCGTTTGGTCACTTCTGACCCAGCGGCTCCAGTCAAGCCCTGGCGCTCTGGAGAACATGTATATCGCCCCCGAGGGCCAAGCAGCCTTAAACCTGTCCCACGATGTCTGGGACCCTACGCTAGACCGCCCCTCTTTTTTGCCTGTGCCGGTGGAGATGCGTTTGCAGTCGGGCGGGCTTTACATCAACCAGAAGATGCAGCTGCAAGGCGTTCAAATTTTGGGCCAACACGATGCACGTCTGGTCCTCCATTTGGAAATGACAGGTGCAAGCGGTAGCTTGAATCGGGAGTATCCAGCGGGATCCAACCCCTGGCCTCTTCAGTTGTCGTCCTCTGATGTCATGGCCCTTGGCGATGGGCCATTGGTGGTGCGTGCCTGGTACCTGAGTGCCCAAGGGCAACGCCTGGGCGAAACGCAAGCATTGAATCTGATCATTGACACAGTGCCCCCAGTCAAACCCAGCCTGGACAGCCCGGCTGCGCTGGCAGACGGGGCTATCAATCTGGCCGAAGCGCAGGCCGGTGTGGTGTTTCGGGGCACCGCAGAGGCGGGCAGTATGGTTTTTTTGAAGTGGCAAACCGCTTCTTCCTTGTCTGCACAGGTGATGGCAGACAGTTCAGGGCGGTGGCAGTACACCGCTTCTTTGGCGGAAATGGGAGGCCAGCACAACGACGATTGGGTCCTCGAAGTCAGCAGCATGGACCCGGCAGGTAATTCGTCTTTGGCCGTCGCTACTCAAAGCATGCGCATACAGACGGCCCCCCCGGCAGCGCCGACATGGGCATTGGACGATCCCACGCCCACACGCTGGGGTGAAACAGTCACCTCGGACACCACCCCAAAATTTGTGGGCAGTGGCCCGGCGAGAGGCAAAGTGGTCTGGTATCTGGATCGCAACGGCGACGGTCAAGGCGATGTCACCGAATGGCTGGCAGAAGCTGACGTAGATGCTGCCGGGCAGTACAACCTGACATTGCCTGTGTTGCCCGCCGGACGGACTTATACACTGCTCGTGGTAGCGATTGACCGCTTTGGCAACGCATCCGAGCGCTCGGCGGCAGTGTCATTGCAAGTGGATAACAGCGCCCCTGCAGCCCCGGTGCTTTCAGAGATCGCCTCGGATAACCGCATCAGTTATGCGGAGTATCAAAGAGGCACCGAAATTTCCGGTGTTGGGGAGGCGGGCAGCAAGGTCTTGGTGCAGCGTCAACAAGAGGGCGTCACGCAGGTGAACGAGGTCGTTGTGGGCAGCGATGGCCGGTGGTCATTGACGATTTCCAGCAATGACTGGCTTGGCTTCAGCACAGGCGTCGTGGATGTGCAGCTGCGGCAGATTGATCCTGCCGGCAATGTTTCGGACTGGACGTCTGTGCTGCATGTGCCTGTGCGGCTTTCCCCGCTGGACGGTGTGGGAAGCCTGCAACTTCTGAATACCGATGACACCGGCGTGAGTGATTCAGATGGCCTGACTTCACGCACGAGCCCCACGCTCATGGGTTTGGCTGCTCCCCATGCCACCATCCGCTTGGTGGTGGATGCCAACGGGGATGGTGCCATCAGCGCTGCTGAGGCCCAAAACGTGCTCGCCGAGGTGAGCGCGGACGGCAGTGGCCATTTTTCCTGGAGTGGGTGGTCCAGTGCGCTGCTGCATGGGACGGAGTTGAAGATTCTCGCTGTGGGCTGGGATAGCGCCAGCGGCACCTGGTCCAACGCGGATCCCGTGACTGGACTGCCGGTCAATGTGCCGGAAGCCGCCACTTTGCAATTGAGGGTGGACACCACAGCCCCTCCAGCGCCTGATATCGGGGTGATTGCTGGCAATGACATTGTGGATCTCTCCGAAATCGCTGCAGGCGTGACTTTTGGGGGGCTTGCAGAGCCTGGTGCTCAAGTCACCCTGCGGTGGCTGGATCTCAACAACAACCCTCTTGGCGTCGAGCCCCGTACGGTCAACGCAGATGCTTTGACCGGGGCCTGGACGGCACAATTGCTTGAAGTCGATCTCAAACGCTTGGGCGCTCAGGTTCGTTTGCAGGTACAAGCCCAGGATGCGGCAGGCAACACGGATCCTGGCAGCTACGCCACTCGGGACTTCATCATTGACACCAGCCGACCTGCAGCGCCTTCGGTGATTGCGATTTCTGCGGACACGGGCAGCAGCAGCACCGATGGGCGAACCCGTGTGAACGCCCAAGTGCTCAGTGGAACGGCTGTGGCCGGTGCGACGGTGACCTTGTTCAACGATGTCGATGGCAATGGTCTGGTGGGTGCTGGCGAATCCCTCGCCGTCGTCACTGCCGATGGTGTGACTGGCGCGTTTCAAACCAATTCCTTGACGCTTGTGGATGGCACTTATCAGCTCAAGGCGGTGGCTACGGTGGCCGGTATTGACAGCGTGGCCAATGCCACCAAGCTGCTGGTGATTGACACCGCTGCACCTGCTGTGAGCTTGTCGGATGTGGCGGGCGCGCTGCCAGGCAGCGGGCTGATCAACATTGCCAAACTCAACGTGGGGACCACCTTTGGCGGGGCTGCCGAAAATGGTCTGCCCGTGGTGTTGCGTTTCAAGGACAGCAACAACCAATGGCTTAGCCTGAATGGCCAAACCCTGACTTTCACAGACCCCACTCCTTCGTCAGGGCAGTGGCAGATTGCCCTGACGCCAGCCCAGTTGGCTGATGTGGCCCAGGCTGCACAGGGTACGGTCACGGTCGTGGTGACCCAAACTGATGTTGCAGGCAATGAAGGGACGGCGAGTGCCTTCCTGTTGCTGGATACCTTGCGTCCGGATGGCGCGCAAACCCAGATGGCTCAGGTCATCGCCTTGCAGGCGCAAGGTGAGTTGGGGGGGGGGCTGGAGTGGGGTGAACTGGTGGATGGCACCGATGTTCAGGTGGCATTGCCCAATGACCTCGGGGGAGGGGGGCGTTTGTTGCTCAAATGGGGTAATCAATCCGTGGAGCACCAGGTCACTTCGACGGAACTGGCGCAAGGTTATGCCGTCGTTTCAGTGCCTGCGAGTGCGCTCATTGCCGCGGGTGCGGGCAATGTCGCTGTCAAGGTGGGTTTCATCGATGCTGCGGGCAACGCCAGCAGCGTTGATCGGGGTGTCACTCAAGAGAATGTGGCGCTGTCGAGCGTTGCTGTGAGTTTCAGTGGCCGCCCTCCTGGTTTTTCGATCGACGAATCCAGCTATCACCGCTTGGTTGATGGTGTTTACCACAGCAATGCCACACAGGGGGTCACTCTGCTGGTCACGGGTCTGGCCGGCGAGATCGTTGACATCAAACAAGGAGGTCATTTACTCACATCGGTGACGCTAGACAGCGCAGGTCGGGGCTCCGTGCAGGTACAGCTTGCGCCATCGTCGACGCCTTATGCCTTGAGTGCGCAGACTGCGACGACAGCGCCGTCGGTGTTGAATGTGTTCATGGACAACGTCCGTCCGGGTACACCCAGCCTCAATGCTCTGGCGGATGACTTGATCAATGCTGCCGAACGCAATCAGGGCGTGCAAATTTCCGGAACGTGTGATGAGCGGGCCGAGATCAGTTACTGGCTTTACAACACCCTCACAGGGGTGGTCAGCGATACCGCGACGGTATCTGCCAGTGGCGGCCATTGGTCTGCTTACATTTCGCTGGAACAGTGGTTTCAGGTCGGTGACGGCACCTTGCGTCTGTTCGTCACCCAGACCGATTGGGCCGGTAATGTGAGTGACCCGATTGAAACCCGGATAACACTGGATTCATCGGTTTTGTCGCCGGTGGTCAACACCGTGGCTGATGATGATCTCATCAATGCAGGCGAGGCGACAGCGGGCGTGGTGCTGCGTGGTGCGGCTGAACCGGGTGCGCAAGTCAATATCCTCTTGCAAGGAGGTGCAGGGCAGTTGTCTCGGACATTGACGGCAGGCGACTCGGGTTTGTGGAGCTGGACACTCGATCAGAATGATTGGCAAACCCTGGGTCAGGGCAGCATTCGACTGGCGGTCACACAGACTGACCTGGCTGGCAATGAGTCCAGTAGCACCGTCAAATCCTTGACGTTGGACACCCGTTCCGATGGGCTGCAAATAGACGCACTGACTGGAGACAATCACCTGAACGTGGCTGAGCGCTCCTTGTCACAAACCTTGACAGGGCAAGGCGAATCTGGGGCCACCATCACAGTTCAGTGGGGAGGCTTGTCCAAGCAAGTGCAGGTGGCTGGCAATGGCCGCTGGAGCACGATTTTTACGGCACAGGAGTTGGCAGATCTGCAAATTGTCAACGGTTCTGCCAACCTTGCCGTGCGCCAAACCGATCTGGCGGGCAACTTTGCAGACCTGCAAAGCACGATCACCGTCAATGGCGCGGCTTTGGCTGGCACGGTGAGCCTGACCCGACCCGCCTCTTCGGTCGCTTGGGCGGCCCAAGCCAGTACGGTGGTGCTGGAGGGCACAGGGCCAGTGGGCACACAGGTGTATGTGCATTTGACGGGCACTCAAGGTGTGGTCGATCTGGGGCCTGCATCGGTAGACACCAGTGGTCAATGGGCCTTGAGCCTGACGTCGGCACAAATGCGCACCGCTTTGGGTGCTGGAGCCGTGACTGTGCAAATGTGGGCCGTGAATGGGTCGGCTCTGCAATCGACGGCTGTCGTGAGTGATGGGTTTGTGCTGGAGTCGCAAATCCCCAGTCCCACATTGCAGACTGTTGCCGACGATGGGATCATCAATTTGGCCGAGCAGTTGGCCGGTGTGACCTTGCAAGGCACCGGTGTGGCGGGACACACCATGGAAGTGTCGATGACGCAAGACACCAGCGTTGTGACCCGCAGTACACAAGTGGCAGCCAATGGCCTGTGGACCTTGCCCTTGGATACCAGCGACTACGGCACGCTTGGCCAGGGTTTGGTGAGTCTCGCCATTGTTCAGAAATCCGGTGGATTCAGCTCTGTCGCCTTGGTCAGCAGCATGACGATCGATACCGTGCCCCCAGCTGCACCGCATGCCGATTCGGTCACCCAAGCGCAGGCTGCCAATGCGGTGTCGGAACTCAGCAGTGGCATCACGGCCAACGAAGCGGCGGATGGTGTGGATGTGGTGATTCCCTTGCCTGCCAATGTGGTGGCAGGCGATACGGTGGAGCTATTTTGGGGAGCAGGCACCGAGCCTGTGGTGAGCTACGTGGTGCAGGCTTCGGACGTGGGCACTGGCACCGCTAAAACCCTGACTATGACAGTTCCCGGCGATGAAATTGCTTTGCGCGGCTCTAGTGCTAACCTGAGCATTACCTATAAAGTCAGCGATGCTGCAGGTAACGCGGATGTGCTGCGTGTTGCCGTTTCGGGTCTGGTGGTGGAAGCGCCGCCTCAAGCCCCTCAGTTCAATGCAGTCGCCTCGGACGGTTATGTTAACTTGCAGGAATACAACCAGGCGATCACCAGTCCCTTGGCGATCAATGGGCAGGTCAGTGGCAGTGGCGCGGTCACTTTGGTATTGACTGGTACGGTGGGGGCTCTGACACTGACTCCAACGGTCACAGCAGGCACCTGGTCCCAGGCGTTGACGACGGCACAACTGGACAGCTTGGGCGAAGGCGTGGTCACCATGTCGGCCTATCAGGTGGTGGCCGGGGTGACTTCGCCAACCGGAAGCGGTAGTTTTGTATTTGACAAAACATTGCCGATACCGGCGTCTGTCGAGAGTGTGCGCACAGCGCTTGAAAAAAATGCAGACACCGAGTTGGCTGGTGGTCTGTTGCCCGGTATCAGCAGCAACAACCTCACAGAAGCTTACGATGGCACAGTGCTCTATGTGCCCTTGGCTGCAGATGCCGTTGCGGGCGATAGCCTTCAGCTCTACTGGAACAGTCTGGTGGGCAGCGGAGGCTTGCAGGTGGACAGCGTCTTGTCTGCGTCCGATGTTTTGCGTGGCTATGCCGTGGTGACCATCAGTGAAGAGATCATCACCCAGGCCGGGGACAACGCCAACTTGCGCGTAGAGGCCCAATCAGTGGATCGTGCAGGCAACATGGGCGCTCGTTATGAAGTCTGGACAGGTCCTGTGGATGCGGTGCCCAACGCGCCTGTGCTGGATGTCGTTAGCCAGGATGGCATGCTCAACATCACCGACATGGCGGGTACCCTGACCTTCAGTGGTACCGCCGATGCGGGTTTGTCAGTGCAAGTTCAGTTGGTCAAGGGGGCATCGTCGCTTGTTAAAACCCTGACAGCCGACATGCAAGGCGTCTGGACATGGACGCTCACGGATACTGAAAAAATCGCCTTGAGCCAATTCGGTCAAGGGGCGTTTGAATTCAGGGCACGTCAGACGGACGTGCCCACTGTGCCAGGCATGCCTGGCAACCCTTCGCGTTGGGCCAGTGCCAATGTCTCTGTGGATACCGTTGCACCGGGCCTGCCAGTGATCGATCTGATCACGGCAGACAACCGCATCGGGAGCAGTGAAGCGCAATCAGCCAGTGGTGTCAAAGTCACGGGTACGGGCGAGGCGGGTGCCAGCCTGGAGCTGAAGTTCAAAAATGGCAGTGCCGAGTTGTTGACCAAATCAGGCATCACGGTCAATAGCGATGGTGTGTGGGAGCTGGTGCTCAGTGGGGCGGATTTCGTGGGCTGGCCCACCAACACGGGGTCAACGCCCGCATCTTTGACGGTGTCCGCACGGCAAACCGATCTTGCTGGCAATCCATCGCTGTGGAAAGATTCGACATTTTTTTATTCGGACGATGTGGTTCAGAGCCCTGTCATTCTCGAGGTCGGGGCCAGTGACAGTGTCAACTACCCCAATGCCTTGCAGGATGGGTTTTTGAATGTAGCCGAAGCAGCCAGCGGCTTGAAGATCCGTGGCACAGGGACCGCAGGGCAATGGGTACGTGTGCGCATCACGGTAGGGGATGTGATCACGGATCTGCCCTTGTCGCAGGTTGATGGTTCGGGCGCCTGGGTCATCAGCTTGCAGGGCAATGCTTTGACTGCTTTGGGGCAGGGGATGGCGGCAGTTTCGGTGGTTCAGCGCAACAGCAATACGGCCAGCGCCGATGAGTCCTCCGTGGTGACCGGACCGAGCTTTGTCATTGACACTGTGGCCCCTGCAGTGCAGGCGAGCCAGCTGGCTGTTGTGGATGTGACCGAGCAGAGTTTGGCGCATGCCAAAGAGGGAGATATTTTGCTCGTCAAGGTGAGATTGAGCGAGGGCGTCACATTTTCGGACAGTACACCAGGAACGCCACCCGCCATTGACTTGGGCTTGACTGCGCCGTCTCTGGCGGTCTATGACGCTGCGCGTTCGGCTGTTTTGGGATCCAACTGGCTGGTGTTTGCTTATACAGTCAAGGCTGGTGACAGTGCGTTGGAAGGAGTGCTGGGTGCATCTGGCTGGACGGTGAACTGGAACGACGCGGTGTTGCTGGATGCTGCCCAAAATCCGTTGTCAGGCAGCGCGATCACACTGCAAGGTCATGGTATTCGGGTGGACACATCGGTACCGCTGGCTCCCGATGTTGCCAACGCCATGGTGCCAGCCGTCGGTGAGAGTCTTGCCGCAGATGTGATGGGTTCAGCGGGGGGCGCGGTCATCAATTTGGCAGAGCTGACAGCTGGCAAAGCTTTGGTGCGGGTGAATCTGGGGAGCGGTGTCCTGGCCAATGACACGCTGGAAGTCAAATTCAGCTGGAACGTTAGCCAAAGCGCCACGGTACAAAGAATCTTGCTTGCTTCGGAGGTGAGTAACGGCTATGCATGGGTGACATTGC
>JACCDI010894405.1_pt1 | contig 18018 bp, 15 predicted proteins | sample 7442791 | NCBI WGS metagenome assembly JACCDI01 (sample SAMN15323434, study PRJNA562643) | freshwater metagenome | isolation source: river surface water | place: USA:Blue River Watershed | collected 2017-08-15
CCTAATGCAATAGGAAGATCATAAGCAGAGCCCGCCTTTTTAATATCTGCAGGTGCCATATTTACCAATACCTTATATCTTGGTCGCTCTAAACCATTATTTTTGATAGCCGACAATATCCGATCTACACTTTCTTTAACTGCATTATCGGGCAAGCCTACAATAAAATATCCAGGGGGTTGATTGGGGGAGGAATCAATTTCCATAGTGATGGTAATAGCATCTACACCATAAACGGCACTTCCATATACTTTGACTAACATATAACGTGTTTAAAATAGCTTATCGAAAATACAAAGCTAAGGCTAATATCTAGTACTTTTGGGTAAGAAAATTTAATTATGGAAGAACTTTTATTATCTATAGAGCAAGGCATTGCCTACATCACACTCAACAGACCTGAGAAATATAATAGTGTCAACAGAAGTCTAGCCCTTGCTTTTCAAGAAGCATTAGATACTTGCGCAAAAAATGATAGCATCCGATGCTTGGTGATAACTGCTGCTGGTAAAGCTTTTTGTGCAGGACAAGACTTAGCTGAAACGAGCGATATAGAAAATGTTGATTTTAATAAAATCATTGAAGAGCATTATAATCCTATCATATTAAAAATGCGTGCTTTACCAAAACCCATCATCTGTGCGGTTAATGGTGTTGCCGCTGGTGCCGGAGCAAACATAGCATTAGCTGCAGATATAGTTGTAGCTACAGAAAGCGCTTCGTTTATTCAAGCATTTAGTAAAATTGGATTGATACCAGATAGTGGTGGTACTTTTTTTCTTCCTAGATTAATAGGCATGCAAAGAGCTGCTGCCCTTATGTTTTTAGGAGAGAAAGTAAGCGCCTTAGAAGCAGCAGATATGGGTATGATTTATAAATGTTATGCTGATAACGAATTTGAATTAGCCTATAAAAACTTAGCTGCACAACTTGCTGCTATGCCTACAGTAGGTCTGGGATTAACTAAACAATTATTAAACGAATCTTGGTCTAATAATTTAGAGCAACAATTAGCTAGAGAAAAAACACTACAGATTGCTGCAGGCAAAACACATGACTTTGCTGAAGGCGTAACTGCTTTTTTAGAAAAAAGAAAAGCATCCTTTAAAGGTCAATAGACTAGACTCCATCTGTAGATACCCAGCCTGGTGTAGCATTACAATTTTGTCGTAACAAAAGGGTGAGCATTCCTACATGATGTTGTACGTGTTTAATATTATAGACAAGAATTTCAAAATGACTATAATCTCTATACGCGTTTACAAATCGCTGCTCCAATTTTTTGCTTGGTATACTAGCTATAGCGTGAGCTCTACAATAATTAAGATAATCGATAAGTTCTTCTTTGGTATATACACAAGGTGGCTTTGCGCCAGCAGAATCGAACTCGGAAAGCGTGAAGGGAGCGGGTGGTGCAAAGCTAGCCGGATTGTCTGCTAAATAATAGTCTAGATAAAAAAGAGTATGATAAGCCTTATACCAAAATTCTTGTGCATCATTCCAAAATTCTTGCGGACAAGCTACTATCGCTTGTTCTAACATTTTTATAGAACCCAATAACTGGACTAATAAGCTTTTTTTAATCGTATCCGACATAAGTATATTTTTAATGCGCTTCTAACCAATTATTACCAACACCTGTTTCCACTAACACCGGCACCTCATTAGGCAATAACATTGCCGCACTCATAGCTTGTGTGATTAAAGTTTTTAACGTATCCACTTCTTCTTTGGGAGCATCAAATACCAACTCATCATGTACCTGCAATACCATTTTACTTTTCAATTGTTGTGCACGCAATTGTTTGTCTACTTCAATCATAGCTAATTTAATCATATCAGCAGCTGAGCCTTGTATGGGTGCATTAATAGCATTGCGCTCTGCAAAACCTCGTACGGTTTGATTAGAAGAATTGATATCTGACAACCATCTTTTTCTTCCTAAAATAGTTGCAACATAACCGTGTTGTTTTGCAAATTGAACATTGGCATCCATATATGTTTTTATTGCAGGATACTGTGCAAAATAATTTTCAATTATCGTTTTGGCTTCGGTTCTACTAATACCTAAATTTTCTGCTAAGCCAAATGCAGATTGACCATAGATGATTCCAAAATTGACCGCCTTGGCATTTCTTCTCATGTCTTTGGTAACAGCTGCTTCCTCAACACCATAGACCTTAGCAGCGGTTGCAATGTGAATGTCTTTCTGATCTTTAAAAGCTTGTATCATACTCGCATCACCACTCAATGCAGCTATAATACGCAATTCTATTTGAGAGTAATCGGCAGATACAATACACCAATCTGCATTTCTTGATACAAATGCTTTTCTTATTTCTCTTCCTCTTTCAGTACGAATAGGTATGTTTTGCAAATTTGGATTATTACTACTCAATCGACCTGTAACAGCTACTGCTTGATTAAAAGAAGTATGCAATCTTTTGCTTACAGGATGAATTAATAAAGGCAATGCATCTACATAGGTATTTTTTAATTTGCTAAGTTCTCTATGTATTAAAATAGCATCTACAATTTCATGCTTGTGTTGTAGTTTTAATAATACATCTTCACCTGTAGCATATTGTCCTGTTTTTGTTTTTTTAGCACTTGGATCTAATTTCATTATTTCAAACAAGACTTCGCCCAACTGTTTAGGTGATGCTAAATTAAAAGGCACTCCAGCAGCAGCATGTACTTTTTCTTCTGTAGCTTTTATTTCAATGGCTAATTCTTTTGAATAGTTATTTAAGAAATCAACATCAATACCAACACCTTCTATTTCCATATCGCTTAGTACTGGCAATAAAGGTGCTTCTGCTTGTTCGTATACTGCTCGTACTTGCAAAGTATCTAATTGCGGATCGAGTGTGTGTTTTAATTGCAAAGTAATATCAGCATCTTCAGCAGCATATTCCTTCACCGCTTCTATCGCTACATCTCGCATACTCAATTGGCCCTTACCTTTTTTACCAATTAAAGTTTCAATCGAAACCGGTTGATAACCTAAGTATTGAGCACTCAATAAATCCATACTACGCTTGCCTTCTGGGGCAATAACATAATGCGCCAATAAGGTATCATACAAACTACCTTTCAAGCGAATACCATGATAATGTAGGACCAATAAATCATACTTGATATTATGACCAATCCAACAAATAGTAGTTGTATTAAAAAGATCTTGCAGTAAAGCTACCCGTTCTTTAGTAGCCTGCGGGTCTGCATCAAAAGGAATATAATAGGCTGTTCCTTTTTGCCAACACAAACTAATACCAACTAAGGATGCGGTATGTGCATCTAGTGAAGTAGTTTCGGTATCAATACAAATTTCTTTTTGCTGTATAGCTTCTTGTACCAATTTAAGGATGGCTTCTTTGGTATCCATAAGCATATACTGATGATCAGTATTGGTAATATTATGTTGCGCCACAATGCGCTCTTCAGGTATAGCCATTTCTTCGAGATCAGAAGATGGCGTTTCTGCTATACTTGGTTTTGTCTTTTGTACAATTGGATTACCAAATAAATCTGTAGCAAGTGCAGGTGCTGCTGGTGCTGGTGCTTGATAATCTGCACCCAAAACACGTTTTCCTAATGCTCTAAATTCTAACTCATTAAACACTTGCTCTAAGAGTTCATGATTATAGGCTTCTACCCTAAAGTCTCCTTCATGAAAAGGGACTGGTACATTGGTGATGATGGTTGCTAATTTTTTTGAAAGTATTGCGCTTTCTTTTCCATTGCGCACTTTTTCTCCTAAAGCCCCTTTTATTTTATCAGCGTTTTCTAAAACATTTTCAAGCGTATCATATTCTGCTAATAATTTTGCTGCCGTCTTTTCTCCTACACCCGGTATACCTGGAATATTATCTACCGCATCACCCATTAAACCTAAAATATCTATCACCTGATCAGTGCGCTGAATACCCCATTTTTCACACACTTCTTTAGCACCTAAAATTTCTGCTTTTCCCCCTTGATAACCTGGTTTATAAATAAATATACTATCTCCCACTACCTGACCATAATCTTTGTCGGGGGTTACCATATAAACGGTATATCCCAAGGCTGCTGTTTCTTTTGCAAGAGAACCAATGATATCGTCGGCTTCAAAACCATCTAATTCTAAGCAGGGTAAGTTAAATCCTTTTACAATACGTTTTATATCCGGTATCGCACTTAGAATATCTTCAGGTGTTTCTTGTCTATTTGCTTTGTAGGCTGTAAAATCTATATGTCGTTCGGTAGGGGCATGCGTATCAAATACCACTGCTAAATGCGTAGGTTTTTCCTTTTGTATTAGATCTAAAAGGGTAGTAGTAAATCCAAATTGCGCATTGGTATTTTTACCCGTACTAGTGATTCTTGGGCTTCTAATAAGTGCATAATAAGCTCTATATACAAGCGCCATAGCATCTAATAGAAATAGTTTTTTCTCAGACATGAAGCTAAGATACGCTGTGTAGCCTTTATAAAAAAAGAAAGCCCTTGTTCTTTATTAACAATTTAAAATTTCAACATAGGCACTTCCATCAACAAAACGGAAAGATCGGAACCGGCTTTAAAATTTATTTGTTCAAACGCTGTAATGCCTATACCATCTCGAGCTGATAGCGTATAGGTATCCACCATTAAAGTGCCGCTCAATAAAAATACATACAAGCCGTTTCCTTCTTTTTTTAAGGTATAGGTAAATTCGCTGTCCTTAGTGAAATTACCTAAATGAAACCAAGCATCTTGATGTATCCAAACCCCTGCATCTTCTTTGTTAGGCGATAAAATCTGTTGTAACGTATTCTTACTTTTCTCTTGATCAATGGTGATTTGATCGTATCTAGGGGTAACATTCATTTGATTAGGAATCACCCAAATTTGCAGAAAACAAACCTCACGATCCTTATTCTTATTGTACTCGCTATGCATAATACCACTTCCAGCGCTCATCACTTGTATATCGCCAGTACTAATAACAGCCGTAGTACCAAGACTATCTTTATGTTCTAAATCACCCGACAAAGGAATAGAAATGATTTCCATATTTTGGTGGGGATGTGTACCAAAACCCATACCCGGTGCTACTTTATCATCATTTAAAACGCGTAATGCTCCAAAATGCATGCGTTGTTCATCATAATAATTAGCAAAGCTAAAGGTATGGTAACTTAATAACCAACCATGGTCGGCTTTTCCTCTTGATGCAGCGGTATGAAGTATAAATTCTGGCATATTATTTTTTTTGTAAAATTGGCCGTAAATAATTCAAAAACCATTAAGCTATATTAATAAAAAAGCGCTTTTCACAAAGCGCTTTTTATTTTAATCTTTTATCCTACTTTAATTAATTGAACATCAAATATTAAGGTAGCGTAGGGCGGTATAGCACCACCTGCACCACGAGCGCCATAGCCCAATTCGTAAGGAATATAAAATCTAAATGTAGCTCCTTCGTTCATTAATTGAACACCTTCAGTCCACCCTGGAATCACTTGATGTAAACCAAAAGTAGCGGGTTGATTTCTTTTGAAAGAAGAATCGAAAACGGTACCGTCTATTAATTTTCCTTCATAATGTACCGTTACCATTGTGGTAGGTCCTGGTTTGTTACCAGTGCCCGCTTGTAAAATTTCATATTGCAAGCCAGTAGGGGTTTGGTGCACTTCTGCACGCTTTGCGTTTTCTGCTAAAAATTGTTTTCCTGCTTCCATTTGTGCGTTTTTTTTCTGTTGTAAAAGTTCTTGTAATTTTGAAGACGTATCCATTGGATCTATTAAATAAAGCACAAAAGTAGGGTCTTTTTTTAATTAAAGAGATTGTGTTTTAATTTTACTTATAAATCGACTAAAAAAATTATCTTTGTTATTCAAATTTTATATTCCATGCGCTTTATTGTTACCTCATCCGTATTACTTAAAAACCTACAACAAATAGGTGGTGTTATTAGTTCTAATACTGTTCTTTCTGTACTAGAAGATTTCTTATTCGAATTGAAAGGCAATACACTTACGTTAACAGCTACTGACTTAGAAACAATGATGCGTGTTCAATTAGAAGTGAACGAATCAGAAGGAGAAGGAAGAATTTGTATTCCTTCAAAAATAGTTTTAGACTATCTTAAAAACTTACCAGAGCAACCGATTACATTCTCAGTAAACACTAATGATTTATCTATTGAAATGTCGAGTGATGTAGGTAAATATAAAATCGGTGGTGAAAAAGCAGATGATTTCCCTAAAGAACCAATAGCTAACGATACTTCTTCTTTCACTATTTCTTCTATAGGTTTAATTGAAAGTATTAATAATACCCTTTTTGCTGTAAGCAATGATACGCTTCGTCCGGCAATGACAGGTGTATACTTCGAGCTTACCAAAACAGGTATCAATTTTGTTTCTACCGATGCACACCGTTTAGTGCAATATAGAAGAACTGATGTAGTATGCCCTAACGATAATGGTTTTGTAGTGCCTAAAAAACCTTTACAACAATTGCGATCTACTTTAGCAGCAGATGAAACTATGCTAAAATTATCTTACAACAGCAGTCATTTATTTGTGAGCAACGAAAAATTAAGCATGAGTTGTAGATTAATCGATGCTCGTTTCCCAGATTATAAAGCGGTTATTCCTACCGACAATCCATTTAAACTGACACTTACTAGAACCGAATTTATGAGTGCGTTGAGAAGGGTGAGTATATTTGCAAATAAAACCACTAACCAAGTTGTTTTAGATATTGCTGGAAATAAATTACAAATTAGCGCTCAAGATATCGACTTCTCTTACGAAGGTAAAGAGAGCTTAGGTTGCCAATACAGCGGTGAAGACATGAAAATTGCTTTCAATGCAAAATTAATGTTGGAGATGGTTAACAACTTAAGTGGCGATCATGTAAACTTAGAATTAAGTACACCTACTAGAGCTGGTATCTTTAAACCGGTTGACAAAGGTGATAACGAAGAAATATTAATGCTTTTAATGCCACTAATGGTTGGCGTTTAATTACTAACCCAGTAAAAAGAAAAATCCCGCTTCGTGCGGGATTTTTTATTGCATTTTTTATCGTTTTAAAAATGGTAACTGCCTCCAATGCAATTGTTCTTGCTTTATTACATATACCAAGAATAATGCGAAAGCAATCAATCCACTACATATCTTTAAAAACAAAGCATCGAGTTGATGGGCAATAAACGATTGCGCAAAAAACAAAAACGCTGTTAAGATTAGGTAGCTACTTATTTTCTTAATTGCATACGGTATAGGATAATGTTTTTGACCAATGCTATAAGATAATATCATCATCACGGCATAACAGATAAAAGTGGTCCATGCACAAGCAAACATACCATAGGTAGGAATAAAAAGATAATTGAGTACTAAAGTAATGGTAGCTCCTATTAAGGTAATTAAAACACCGTATTTTAAATTATCACTTACCTTGTACCAAACCGCCAAATTATAGTAAATACCTAAGCATACATTAGCTGCTAAAAGAATAGGAACTACGCCTATTCCAGAACGATAGGTGGGACCGATATAAAATTTCCATACATCTAAAAAGAGCGCCGTAAATAAGAAAGCCAGACATAAAGTAATAACAAACCAATGCATCACTTTTGCATATAAAAGAGGTGCTTCTTTTTCTTTAGACTGATTAAAGAAAAAAGGTTCGGCAGCCATTTTAAAAGCTTGAATGAATAAGGTAATAAAAATAGCAAGCTTGTAATTGAAATTATAAATAGCAGTAGTGGTTTTGGAAATCAATGCATCTGCAGACACTAATTTACCCAACATAATTCTATCAATTACTTCGTTAATCATGCCTCCCAATCCAATAATTAAGAAGGGTAAACTATACGTTAGGATGCGCTTCCATAAATTCCAATCGATATTAAAACGAACGCTAAACCACTCTTTCCATAAAAATAAAAATGTAAATAAAGAACCTAACAAATTAGCTAATAACAATAACTCTGTAGTAGACAATGGCGTTATCCATTGTGCATAGGCGCTTTGCGCATGTGCTTTACAAAATGCCGGACTATACAATACAAACCATGCTGTAAGCAAGAGCGTTGTAAGAATGCCACCTATTTTTATAAATGCATATTTCAAAGGTTGTTCTTGCTGTCTTAATTTAGCAAAAGGGATGACCGCAATCGTATCAATAGCAACAATAGCAATAGCGTAATTAATAAATACCGCTTTATCTACACCAATTAATTGTGCCAAGGAGGTATTGCATAAAATTAAGAGCATGCTCAACACCATTGTGCTGAAGAAGAGTGATGTGAAACTAGTTTGAAATAGGGTTTGCTTATTGATTTCTTTATTAGCGCTAAATCTAAAATAAGCCGTTTCCATTCCGTAGGTAAACACAATATTTAGAAAGGTAATAGATGCATATAGCAAGGCCATATTGCCATTGGCTGCTTTACCAGCTGCGTCTATTAAAGCATAGGACAATATCGGGTTTAATAAGTAGTTGATTAGTTTAGCACCTACATTACTTAAACCATACAATACGGTTTGACTGGCTAATTTTTTTAGTTGCGACATGCCCTGATTTGTTTATTAAACAATTTCCCAAGTGTCTTTGCCTCGTAATAAAGCATCTAAATCGCCATGACCTTTTCTTGCTACACTATCTTCCATTTGTAAATTCATTTGCTCTTCATAGCAAGGTCTTTGCGTTTGGTAAAACACACCAAATGGACGAGGGAAATGATGTTCTAATGAAGGATCGTCAAAGAAGCGCGTTAATAATTGTGCTTTATAATAATCTGTTTCGTCGTGTATCCACAAACCTTCTGTGCCGTTTTCAGCTATATTTACTATAACAGGTTTATAACCATCTAATCGAATACCTTTTTGTTGTTGTGCCCCAAAAATTAGCGGTTTGCCATGTTCTAAAAATAAAACTTCTTCTGGCTTAGAACTTTTTTCGGTGAATATTTCAAATGCGCCGTCGTTAAAAATATTACAGTTCTGATAAATTTCTAAAAAAGAAGATCCTTGATGGGCTTCACTTCTAAGCAACATCGCTTGTAAATGTTTAGGATCTCTATCCATACTGCGCGCAATAAAAGTTGCATCAGCACCCATTGCTAAAGCTAGCGGATTGAATGGATGATCTAAGCTTCCCACAGGCGTACTTTTGGTAATTTTATTTAATTCAGAAGTAGGTGAATATTGTCCTTTTGTTAAACCATAAATTTGATTATTGAACAATAAAATATTGACATTAAAATTGCGTCGTAATAAATGAATGGTATGATTGCCTCCAATACTTAATCCATCGCCATCACCGGTAACAATCCACACACTTAATTCTGGGCGTGTTGCTTTCAATCCGCTTGCAATAGCCGTAGCCCTGCCATGAATACTATGCATACCATAGGTATTCATATAGTAAGGGAAACGCGAACTACAACCGATACCAGAGATAATTACAATTTGCTCTCTAGGAATGCCTATTTGTGGTAAAACAGTTTGTACTTGTTTTAAAATAGAATAATCACCACAACCAGGGCACCAACGAACTTCTTGATCGGTAGCAAAATCTTTTGCAGTAAGCGTTGGCGTTATTTGTTCGCTCATAAATAATAATCTAAATTAGATAAAAAATTTAAATCAAATTTACGAGGTTTTAGTGGGAGTTTATACATTTCAGAAATCAATCTTAACTTAGCATTATAATGGATAAGAAACTTACACCAATTGGAATCTTTGATTCGGGCTATGGAGGACTAACAGTTTTTAAAGAAATTGAAGCGTTAATGCCTGGTTACGATTATATCTATTTGGGCGATAATGCACGCGCACCTTATGGTTCAAGATCTTTTGAATCGGTGTATCAGTATACACTAAGCAGTGTTCAATGGCTCTTTGATCAAGGTTGTCCGCTCGTCATTTTAGCCTGCAATACTGCTTCTGCAAAAGCGCTCCGAAGCATTCAACAAAACGACTTAGCAAAAATAGATCCGGCAAAAAGAGTTTTAGGCGTGATCCGTCCTACAGCTGAATATATTGGTGCTCACTCTAAAAGCAAAGCTGTTGGGGTATTGGCAACAAAAGGAACGGTGCTTTCTAACTCTTATCCTATAGAAATACAACATTTAGACGCCTCTTTGCAGGTATACCAACAAGCATGTCCAACCTGGGTGCCTCTTATAGAAAATAATGAATACGAAACACCAGGAGCTGCATTCTTTATAGAGCGTGACGTGAAGAGCTTATTGGCTCAGAATAAAGAAATCGATACGCTATTATTAGGATGCACGCATTACCCTATAATTGAAAAACAAATTCGATCTTATTTACCAGAAAATATTCAATTAATAAGCCAAGGTGCTATCGTAGCCCATAGTTTAGAAGCCTATTTACAAAGACATAGCGCTATGGAAATGGCAATCAGCAAGCAGGGCACACAACAGTTTTATACTACTGACGATGTGAATGATTTTAATATGCATGCGCCTCTTTTCTATGGCAAAGCCATAGCTTCTAAGCACGTTCATTTATAAGTATTATTCGTGTAGTCCTGTTGAAACAAAGTCTTTCTTTGCTTGCCTTTTCTTCAACACTTTTTCCATCCATAACAACATGGCTGGTTGCAAGGTCAAGTTGGTTATCATAGCTAAAAACAAGGTAAGCGAAGTAAGATAACCTAAAGATTGCGTGCCTTGAAAGTGTGATAAAGCAAATACACCAAACCCTACAATCAAAATCAAAGAGGTATATATAATACTTAATCCTGTATCTTGAATGGTGCGGCGTACCGTCATGGCAATATCTTCATCGTGTGTTGCTAATTCTTGTTTGAAATTAACCAAGAAGCGAATGGTTACATCAATGGTTATACCTAATGCCACACTAAACACTAATACCGTAGATGGTTTTATCGCTATCCCTAACCAACCCATGATACCTGCTGTTATTAATAAAGGAACAATATTTACCGTAACGGAAATCAATAATATTCTCCACGATCTAAACAACATAATCATACAAGCAAAAATCATAATGAAAGAAAGTATTAAACTATCTCTCAAGCTATTGATGATAAAAGTAGTACCCTCTAAGAAAACAACACTAGTTCCGGTAAAGGTTAATTGATATTTTGTTGAATCAAAAATAGCGTAGGTAATCGGTTTGATGCTATCTAATAAAATTGGTAATCTAGCTGAACCAACATCGGCCATGCTAATACTGATTCTCGTTTGTTGTTTATTACTATCAACAAAAGACTGCACCAATTTTTGGAAAATACTTGCTTTGGCATTTTTAGCCGTATCGTTATTTTTTGTTTTTAAATATGGTTGTAAGAATGCCGCATCAAACATGCTAGGTACAGCATAATTGCTACTATCGCCACCATAATAAGCTTGCTTAGCAAACTTAATACCTTCTGTAATACATAAGGCGTGCCCTATTTCTGGCATCAGTTGTAACTCTGTTACTAACTCATCCATTTTTTGCATCATATCAAGCGATAGAGCTCCATTTTTACGCTTGGTATCTACCACAATTTCTAAAGGCATTACTCCTTTAAAATTGGATTCAAAGAATTTTAAATCAAGGTATAACGGATCATTCTTGGGTAAGTCGTCTACGATATAACCCACATTTTTAAGTTGCACAATACCGGCAACGGCTACCAAACATAAAGCCGTAGTAATTGCATAAATCATTTTTCTATGATGAAATACCCATACCGTTAGTATGTCCAGCATTTTTTGCATACGTGGACTTTCTAAATAATTCGTATGCTTGGGATTAGGGGGTGCTACAAAACTAAGGAGCACAGGAATAATAATGAGCGATATAAAAAAGATAGCTAAAATATTAAGTCCAGCTACTAAACCAAACTCTTTTAAGATGGCACTTTTTGTAAAGAAAAACACACCAAAACCAATAGCAGCAGTAAGGTTGGTAAATAAGGTAACGATACCCATCTTATCTACCATCTGCAATAAGGATTGATTTTTATTACCTGTAGTTTGAAAAGAAGTATGGTATTTATTTAGGAAATAAACACAATTGGGTATACCAATCACCACTATTAATGGTGGAATTAAAGCAGTAAGAATGGAAATATGATAGCCGCACAGATGGATAGTACCCACACTCCAGATTACCCCAATACCTACTACCAACATAGAAATAGCTACGGCTACAAACGATCTAAAAAATACAATTAATATGGTAGCCGTTAGTACTAAAGATAAAATCAAAAATAAACGCATCTCATCTTGTACTCTATCAGCAGTAATAGTGCGGATATAAGGTAAGCCCGAATAATGCACTGCAATATGATGTTGCGCTGAAAAAGCATCTACTTGTTGGGTAATACCCGCAACAATTGCAGAGCGTTCTTTAGAATTGATACGTTCTTTATTTAAGGTTAAAGCCATTAAATACGTATGCGTAGTAGGATTATATAAAAAGCCTTTATAGAAGGGTAGATTTAAAAATGTAGCTTCAACACTTGCCACATCTTCAACCGAATCGCTGCTTACCAAACGAAGTGATTGTAAGGTATTGCTGATGGTATCTTTATATAAATTAATAGCCGAAGGCACACTAAATACATTTTCTACTGCATCGCTTTTTTCTAATGAGCGCACTAATGTATTGTACGATCTGAAAAAAGATGGATTAAAAAAAGAATCTGTCTGCACACCCACTACCATCACATTGCCATCTTCACCAAACTTATTTAAGAAGTTTTTATACTCTTGATATTTAGGATTGTTGGTAGGTATAGCGCTAGTGAAATCATAACTCAAGGTTACTTTGCTAGCTTCAAAGCCCATATAAACCGTAATGGCTAATAATAGCGCTAATAATGAAAATCGTTGCTTTAAAATAAAGGCTGCTAAAGAATGCCACATAGTAGAAAGATTAGTGGCGCAAAATTACCTAAAAAATATGACGCCTTTTGAATAAAGTTTATTTAAAAAGAGCTTGTGCCCTGTGCAATCGATCATTGATAGCGCGACCTAAATCCTGATCTGGAAAATGTTCTGCAATTATAATATCTAAATCATAGGTATCCGCTTCGCGCAATGTTCTAAATAAATGAGTAGCGGCTTCTGATAGATCTTTACTGGGAGAAAGTGTCCATACTTTTGCTACGGCTAATTCAGCATAAGTATTATGGAAAGCAATGATGCCAATTTTTTTATTTGCATAGTCCGTATACAAGTCCAAAGGGTTGCCCATTATAAGCGGGGTATGGGTTGCATAATGACTTTTTAACTGTCCAGCAGTATGGGGAGCTTGATCTTGATGTGTTTTTAATACTACTTTAGTTCCAATACAAGTTTCGATGGCTTCTATGCTTATACCGCCTACTCGATACACCACAAGGGCATCCTCTTCTACACCGATTATAGTACTTTCTAAACCAATTGTACAGTCTCCTCCATCTAAAATGTAAGGAATTTTTCCATCTAAGCCTTGCCTTACATGGGCTGCACTTACTGGACTTACATATCCAAAAGGATTGGCACTAGGCGCTGCTAAAGGAAAAGATACTGCTTGCAATAAAGACAAGCTCAAATTATGATTGGGCACTCTTAATGCTACGTATGGACTACCTGCGGTTACCAAATCGGGAATACAGTCTTTTTTGGGTACTAAAAAGGTGAGTGGACCAGGACAAAAGGCTAAAGCCAATTGCTGAATATAAGGATGAATGAATGAACTATATTTTTCGGCTTCCTTCCAATCTTTAATATGCACAATTAAAGGATTGAAATGCGGACGATTTTTAGCTTCAAATATTTTCAATACTGCTTTTTCAGACAAAGCATTAGCTGCTAAGCCATAAACCGTTTCTGTGGGAATAGCTACCACTTCATCTTGTGTTAAGTAATCAACAGCCGATGCAATGGAAGTATCAATCTTAGTAGTAAATCTATCCTTCATTATAATAATAGAAAATCATCGGCATCTTTTAAGAATGGCAATTGTTGTCTTACGGCATTTAGTTCCGATGCTTCCAATGCAAAGGTAATACCTACTTCTTGATTACTAAGGGGAGTCGCCCAATTTCCTTGTGGATCTATAACACCACTATGTCCCATATACTGCAAATCGTTTTGATCGCTACCTATTCTATTCACGGCCAAAACATAACATTGATTTTCTATAGCTCGAGCTTGCAATAAAGTGCGCCATGCATGATCTCTTTTAGCGGGCCAATTAGCTACATAAATAATAGCATCATATTCTTCTTGTTTATTTCTTGCCCATACTGGGAAACGTAAATCGTAACAAATCTGCACTAAAAATCGCCAGCCACCCAAAGAAACAATAACGCGTTTATCGCCAGGCGTATACGCTTTGTCTTCGCCCGCATAAGCAAACAAATGTTTTTTATCATAGCTATGCAGCTGACCATTGGGCAGTACCCACAAAAAACGATTATAGTATTTATCCTGATCTTGTAGCGCGCAAGATCCGGCAATAACCGAAGTGTATTGTTTAGCTAATGTTTGTAAACACTTGATGGCTTCATGACCTGAAGGATCTAAAAGCGTCTCGGGGCTCATAGTAAAACCAGTAGAAAACATCTCCGGTAAGATGATTAAGGCATTATGAGGTTGATGTAATGCAAGAAAATTCTCTATTTTGGATAGATTTTGTCTATAATCATCCGAAATGAGGTCTATTTGCACTAAAAGAACACTTATTTTCTCCTTTTTTTCCATTTTTAAAAAGTTTGGCACAGTTATTGTATATACTTAGACAAGATTACTTTATTGGTTAAGTAATTATCGTTAGTGTGTATGTAAATACGTTATGCCTTTATCGGTTTATTGGTTGTTACTAAGGAGCGGAGAACCGCTCCTTATTTCTTTTATAAAGCTAAGGTACAAAATTGGAATTAGTTGTTGGGGATTTAAATAGCTAGTATTGGAAAAACCGAGAACGTCAATTTTATAAAAAATGAAAAACAAAATAAAAAGGGCTTTTAAAATTATTGCATTACTATGGTTTGCATATAGTTTTTGTTCCATGTCGTTAATTACTAGTAGTAACTTGAAAGCGATTATTAACATTATAGTGGGTGCTCTATTTATTGCTATGTTGATCGACGTATGCAAGAGTATGCAACAGAAGACCAATTGATTTTGGCTTTTAAAAGTATACACTATGAAATTCAAGAAAATTGCTTTCATTTTTATAGCTTGTTTTTGGGTTGGGTATACATTAAATGGTTTTTTATTTCATCTACCATTACTTTCAACACGTAATGCGATTGTAACCTTTGCAATGACAGTAACTACAGTAAGTGTATTGTATTTAATTGTGTTTCGAAGATTAAAATAATAAACAACAACCATCCGTATTATTATTTATTAAATTTTAGATTTTTTACCCTTTTAAAAACTTTGGCACGGTTATTGTATATACTTAGACAAGATTACTTTATTGGTTAAGTAATTATCGTTAGTGTGTATGTAAATATGTTATGCCTTTATTGGTTTATTGGTTGTTATAAGGAGCGGAAAACCGCTCCTTATTTCTTTATCCTATCTAAACCAATCTACCGCAATTATATTTTTCTTTTCCTAATTCACAACTGAAGGCTAACAAACTACAAAGTTGTTTAAATAGTATATATCCTTAACGGAAAACTTAGGCACGGTTATTGTTTAAACTTAACTGAGTGGGCAAAGATAAAACGCTTTTCTACATCTATGGCATACTATTGAATTGACCATCGGTAATCTGAAAAGAGTTAGGATTTAACAATCAAGATGCTAAAAAGCAGTAATGATAAATGTGATTCTTTGATTAACTCGGGGAGCTAACACTGAAAATCCCCCATTTGAAAGAGAGTAGGTAAGGTTAGTTTAATAACAATGAAAAAAATTAAAATTATTGCATTGGGTGTTTTAGCATTCATAACTACTGCAAGTACAGTACTTGTATCTTGCACAAAACAACAGAAAATTAGTACAATAGAACCAAAAATTAAAGCAATACATACAAGACAACAAGTTCAAACTGAAGGCTGGGTAAATGCTCATAGTTTCAAGAGAAAATGTTTGAGAGGGAATGGTAATTGCGCTTACGCTGTTGTTTCAGAAGACTTAAATTCTGAAAGTTGTAATCCAGTTACAATTAGATTAATAACAGATAACAAACTTTCAATAATTTACAATATACCAGTTGAACAAGAAGATGGTAATTTTTTAAATGTCGAAACTCCAATAAATTTGCCTGACTTAATAAGTCATAAATTAGGTAAAAAGACCATAAGCATAAACCAAGGTGTATATGAAATACAATACAATAATTATACTAATGGGGAACGTATTGTTGATATAACTTCAACTAATTAGTCTAATAACAAAAGAAACTATTAATGAAATTAAAATAATATGGCTTCTTTTGTTTTTATTTTTACATCTGTAAATAATTTTAAAGATAAAAAATGAAAAAAATTTTACATTTATTTTTATTAATAACTATTTCAACAATTTGCTACGGTCAATCTTATAATCGAATAAATAGTTCGACTTTAATAAAATTAATTGAAAGCTCAAAATTACCATCTTATATACTATTTTATATTCCTAATTGTCCAGTTGCAAATAAACAAACATTAAAGTTCTGTGAAAACTATATTAAGTATTCAGATAAAATCAATTATATTATAATTGCTATAACTAATAAAGATGAACTTATTGAGAAATCTATATTAGGAAATTCTATAAAATTGCCTATTTATGTTTTGGAAAATAAAAATGCTAATAATTTAGAAAATAATTACAAATTATTCACTTCAGAATTCTGTAAATATTATAAAATTTCGGATTATAATTTTTCTTCTCTATTAATTGGTAATAATAAAATTTATTATAAAAGTTTAATGAATAATGTTAGTCTCAAGAAAACTAAAAAATTATTGAAAAAAATAAAATGACTAAGCTACTCTTCAATAGTAGTTTAAATGCAAGGCAGGCAGATGATAAATTCCCATCTGTCTGCCTTTTTAAAATCCATCTATCAAATTAAAGCATTTGCACTTTCTAATCCTACCCTGCATCAAGCTGCCAACTTTAATAGTTTATTACTTGTTATAAGGAGCGGAAAACCGCTCCTTATTTCTTTGTACTATCTAAACCAATCTACCGCAATTATATTTTTCTTTTCCTAATTCACAACTGAAGGCTAACAAACTACAAAGTTGTTTAAATAGTATATATCCTTAACGGAAAATTTAGGCACAGTTATTGTTTATACTTAGCTAAGTGGGCAAAGATAAAACGCTTTTCTACAACTATGGCATACTATTGAATTGACCATCGGTAATATGAAAAGAGTTAGGATTTAACAATCAAGATGCTAAAAAGCAGTAATGATGACTGCTATTCTTTGATTAACTCGGGGAGTTAACACTGAAAATCCCCCATTTGAAAGAGCGTAAGTAAGGTTAATTATATAAAATGAAAAAGTACTTAAAATTTATATTGAAAACTTCAAAAATATTTTGGGTAGAACTGTTTAGTTTTTCAATATTAATAAATTTGATAATTGGTTATCTATTTAATTTTTCAATACATGAAATATTAATACAGTGCATAATTTCTATTTTATTTCTTCCTGCTTTAGTATGGATGTTAGGCGGTTTTAATAAAATCCGATTAAATATTTTTGAACGATTTAATTTGAACGACTAAACACCCCTCTCACAACAGTAGTTTGAATGCAAGGCAGGCAGATGATAAATTCCCATCTGTCTGCCTTTTTAAAATCCATCTATCAAATTAAAGCATTTGCACTTTCTAATCCTACCCTGCATCAAGCTACCAACTTTATTGGTTTATTGGTTGTTATAAGGAGCGGAAAACCGCTCCTTATTTCTTTGTACTCCTACAAAATAGTTGCACCTTTGGGCTATGCTACAAGTCCATTACAAAAAAGTAAGTCACGCTTTCGAGTACCCATTTACGATTTCAAAAGGTACTAAAACCCAGCAAGAAGCATTGATTATTGC
>JACCDI010070454.1_pt1 | contig 17994 bp, 22 predicted proteins | sample 7442791 | NCBI WGS metagenome assembly JACCDI01 (sample SAMN15323434, study PRJNA562643) | freshwater metagenome | isolation source: river surface water | place: USA:Blue River Watershed | collected 2017-08-15
GACAGGGGGGATGGGTGATTGGCCTCTAACACCAGTTGCGGCCCACCTGCAGCAGACCGAATCAAGGTTGACTTGGCTTGGGCATGGGCACCCCACAGCATGAACACACAGGGCTGCGGGCGGGCAGCCACCGCATGAATCACCTGATCGGTGAGGGTTTCCCAGCCGCGCTTGGCATGTGACCCGGCTTGCCCCTTTTCCACCGTGAGGCAGGTGTTGAGCAGCAACACGCCCTGTGCAGTCCACGGCAGCAAGGAACCCGACATGGGCGGTTGCATACCAAGGTCAGACTGCAGTTCTTTGAAGATGTTGCGCAACGATGGCGGGGGTTTGACGCCGTTTTGCACTGAAAAAGCCAATCCCTCGGCTTGCCCGAGCCCGTGGTACGGGTCTTGACCCAAGATAACCACCCGCACCTCTGCCAAGGCGGTCAAACGCAATGCACGCAAAGGTTCCGGCGGAAAAATGTGAGCGCCTGCTTTCAGCTGAGCATCTATGATATTTGAAAGAGACGATCCTTCAGGGCTTTGCCAAAAGTCCTGCACCAGTTTTTGCCAGGAAGCATGCACCTCGGCACGGGTTCGCCACCCAGGCTCAAGCGCAGGCTCAGTCACTGAACAATTCAGCCAAAGCCTCACCCGGTTCGGGGGCCCGCATGAAGGCCTCGCCGACCAAAAAGGCATGCACGCCTGCCGCACGCATACGAGAAACGTCGTCGCGGGTCGCGATGCCGCTTTCTGTCACCAAGAGTTTGTCGGCGGGCAAATGACCCATCAACTCGAGGGTGGTGTCCAGCGACACCTCAAAAGTGCGCAGGTTGCGGTTGTTCACGCCGACCAAGGTTGTTTTCAACTTCAAAGCGCGGTCGAGTTCGGCGCGGTCATGTACTTCAACCAACACCGCCATGTCCAAGCTCAGCGCCACCGCCTCGAATTCGGCCATCTGGGCGTCGTCCAAACACGCGGCAATCAGCAGCACGCAGTCAGCACCCATGGCGCGTGACTCGTAGATTTGATAGACATCAACCATGAAATCTTTGCGCAGTACCGGCAAGTCGCAAGAAGCGCGGGCTTGCTTGAGGTAGTCGTTGCTGCCTTGGAAATACTGTTGATCGGTCAGCACCGACAAACATGCCGCGCTGACCTTGCCGTCGCCAAAAGCGTAACTTTGGGCGATATCAGCCGGAATGAAGTCTTCGCGCAACAGGCCTTTGGAGGGACTGGCTTTTTTCACTTCGGCGATGACGGCTGCCTGACCGGCAGCGATTTTGGCGCGCAAGGCCGCCTCAAAACCTCGTGTCATGACACGGCTTTCGGCATCAGCGCGCACCAATTCCAATGGCAGTTTGCGTTGGCGTTGCGCCACTTCTTCATGCTTGGTTTGGACGATTTTGTTCAGGATGTCGCTCACGGGCAGGCCTTTGTGTGTGTTTCACGCCTGGGCGTGTTGGACGGTGAATTGAATCCATTGTGCCAACTTGGCTTTGGCTGACCCATCAGCCAAAGCGGCTAGGGCCCGTTGAATGCCAGCGGCCATGGTGGGAGCCACGTTGGCGGCGTACAAAGCAATGCCCGCATTGAGGGCGACGATGTCACGCGCTGGTCCGGCTTGGTTGTCCAACACGGCCAGCACCATGTCACGCGACTGCTCGGGCGTGTCCACCCGCAATGCGCGGTGGCTGGCCATGGTCAAACCAAAGTCTTCGGGGTGGATTTCGTACTCGGTGATTTCACCGTTGTTCAACTCGCCCACCAAGGTGGCTGCACCCAAGCTGACCTCGTCCATGCCGTCACGCCCATACACCACCAGCGCGTGTTCGGCACCCAGGCGTTGCAAGGCACGGATTTGAATGCCCACCAAGTCGGGGTGGAACACGCCCATCAAGATGTGGGGCGCGGAAGCGGGGTTGGTGAGCGGCCCCAGGATGTTGAACAAGGTGCGCACCCCGAGTTCTTTGCGCACCGGTGCCACGTTTTTCATGGCCGGGTGGTGGTTGGGCGCAAACATGAAACCAATGCCCACCTCGGCAATGCTTTGGGCAATGGTGTTGGGCGGGAGATTGATCTGCGCGCCCAGGCTTTCCAGCACATCGGCGCTGCCGCTTTTGCTGCTGACGCTGCGACCACCGTGCTTGCTCACCCGTGCACCGGCAGCGGCCGCGACAAACATGGCGCAGGTGGAGATGTTGAAGGTGTTGGCCCCGTCTCCGCCTGTGCCCACGATGTCCACCAAATGGCTGCGGTCGGCCACATCCACCTTGGTGGAAAACTCGCGCATGACTTGCGCGGCAGCGGTGATCTCGCCAATGGTTTCCTTTTTCACCCGCAAGCCGGTGAGGATGGCGGCGGTCATGAGCGGGGTGATCTCACCTTTCATGATCATGCGCATCAGGTGCAGCATCTCGTCGTGAAAAATTTCACGGTGCTCGATGGTGCGCTGCAAAGCTTCGTTGGGGGTGATGGTGGTCATGGCTGCGGGGTCTTCAAGAAATTGTTCAACAAGGCGTGGCCGTGTTCGGTGAGGATGGACTCGGGGTGGAACTGCACGCCTTCGATGGGCAGGCTGCGGTGGCGCACACCCATGATTTCACCGTCATCGGTCCAGGCGGTCACCTCCAATTCAGCCGGACAGCTGCTGCGCTCGATGGCGAGCGAGTGGTAGCGGTTGACGGTGTAGTCTTGGGGGAGGTCGGCAAACACCCCTTGCTGGCTGGTGTGGATGACGCTGGTCTTGCCGTGCATGAGTTGCTGGGCGCGGATGATGCGCCCACCAAAGGCCGCGCCAATGCTTTGGTGGCCCAGGCACACCCCCAGAATGGGCAGCTTGCCTGCAAAGTGCTGGATGGCCGCCACCGAAATACCCGCCTCGGCCGGCGAGCAAGGGCCGGGTGAGACCACCAAGTGGCTGGGCTTCAAAGCTTCAATGTCGGCCAGTGTGATTTCATCGTTGCGGTGCACCAGCACCTCGGCACCCAGTTCGCCGAAATACTGCACCAGGTTGTAGGTGAAGCTGTCGTAGTTGTCGATCATCAGGAGTTTCATTCCAAACCCTCCTCGACCAATTCGCAGGCCCTCAGCAAAGCCCGCGCCTTGTGCTCGGTTTCGCGCCATTCCATCTCGGGGATGGAGTCGGCCACCACGCCTGCTGCCGCTTGCACATACAAGGTGTCGTCTTTGACGATACCGGTGCGGATGGCGATGGCCACGTCCATGTCACCGGCAAAACTCAGGTAGCCGCAAGCACCGCCGTAAATGCCGCGTTTGACAGGTTCGAGTTGGTCGATGAGTTCCATGGCATGCACCTTGGGCGCACCGGTCAGGGTGCCTGCGGGGAAGGTGGCACGCAGCACGTCCATGCTGCTCATGCCGTCTTTCAACACACCCTCGACATTGCTGACGATGTGCATCACATGGCTGTAGCGCTCCACCGCAAAGGCCTCGGTCACCTTCACCGAACCGGTTTGGGCGATGCGCCCAATGTCGTTGCGCGCCAGGTCGATCAGCATGACATGCTCGGCGCGTTCTTTCGGGTCGTTGATGAGTTCTTGCTCGGTGGCCAGGTCGGCCTCAGGCGTGGCACCCCGCGGACGCGTGCCTGCCAAGGGGCGGATGGTGACCTTGTTGCCCTCGGGCGTGGTTTCTTGCCGCACCAAAATTTCGGGCGAGGCACCCACCACATGAAAGTCGCCCATGTGGTAGTAGTACATATAGGGGCTGGGGTTCAGGGAACGCAGCGCCCTGTAGAGCGAGAGCGGGCTTTCGGTGAAACGTTTTTTGATGCGCTGACCCACCTGCACCTGCATGAAGTCGCCCGCCTCGATCAGACCCTTGGCGCGTTCCACCGCGCTCAGGTAGTCTGCCTTGGCGAATTCACGCTCGGCCGGGTGGCTTTGGCTGGCCTTGACCACGGGTGCGCTGACCGAGTACTTGAGCATGTCTTTGAGTTCCCGCAAGCGCTTTTTGGCGCGGCTGTAGGCCTCGGCTGCGGTCGGATCGGCATAAACCATGAGGTAGAGCTTGCCCGACAGGTTGTCGATGACCGCCAATTCCTCGGTTTGCAGCAGCAAAATGTCCGGGCAGCCCATGGTGTCGGGCGGGCAAGAGTCTTGCAATTTTTTCTCGATGTGGCGCACCGTGTCGTAGCCAAAGTAACCGGCCAAACCGCCGCAAAAACGCGGCATGCCAGGGCGCAGTGCCACTTTGAAACGCTTTTGGTAGTCAGAGATGAAATCCAGCGGATTGCCGTGGTGGGTTTCCACCACCACGCCATCGGTCACCACCTCGGTTTGGGCAGCGGCACCAAAACCATGGGCACGCAACAGGGTGCGCGCTGGCAAGCCAATGAAGCTGTAGCGGCCAAACCGCTCGCCACCCACCACCGATTCCAGCAAAAAGCTGTGCTTGCCACCGTCCTTGGTGAACGCGAGTTTCAGGTAGAGCGAGAGCGGTGTTTCCAGGTCGGCAAAGGCCTCGACCATCAGCGGGATGCGGTTGTAGCCTTGGGATGCCAGGCTTTTGAATTCAAGTTCAGAGATCACAGGGAGCCTCCATAGCTCAGCCCAACAGGGCTTTGGTCAAACAAAGGGGTTCGGCGCAACAGCGCCTGAGAGAAGGAGGCAGTAAAGGGTTTAAGCCAACACCCACACTGCCGAGCAGGGCTGGCGACGCCAAGGCCAAGCTCCTCGGTCATTGCAACCTGTGAGGGTGTTGAGGTGTAAAAACATGGGAAAAGTGTAACAAATGCGCCTGTGGCGCTTAAAACCGCAGTTCAGTGAACTGGTCGATGAAACCATCGCAATCCACGCCGCGGATGGGTTCGCCATGGTTGTAACCATAGGTGACCAAAACGACAGGACAGGCGGCGGCGCGGGCGGCTTGGGCGTCGTTTTGCGAGTCACCCAACATCAAGGTGTGGGCAGGCAAGGTGCCCAAGGCCTTGCAGGTTTCCAACAAGGGGAGCGGGTCGGGCTTTTTGCGGGGGAAGGCGTCGCCACCAAACACATGGCTGAAAAACCCGTCCAGGCCTTTGCGGGCCAGCAAATCTTTGGCGAACGCAGTGGGTTTGTTGGTGAGGCACGCCATGGGCAAGCCCTTGGTTTGAAAAGCTTGCAGGCCCTGCAACACACCTGGGTAGACCTCGGCGTGTTGACCATTGACCAGGCCGTAGTGGTGTTGGTAGCGTTGAAATGCGGGTTCGTAATAGGTGTCCACCGTGGTGCTGTTGCACACCAAACCACTGGCTTGCACCTCGGGCAAGGCCAACTGGTGGGTGAGCACGGTGCGCACCAAGTGCTCCGAACCCTTACCAACCGCGATGTTGACCACCTCACGCGACACCCTGGGCAGGTCGATGTCAGCCAGCGCCAAATTCAGCGCGGCTTCAAAGTCGGCCATGGTGTCCACCATGGTTCCATCCAGGTCGATCATCAATGCTTGGGGCGTGAGTGTCATCGCTGTGAGGTCGACAGGTTTATTGGACCCGCCTGACAAAAAGAGGGAGTTTTTTCACCAAATTCGCGATCAAGCTGCTGCCCGAGTGCACCACCACAGCGCCGTCAGGACTGCCCATGTCGGTCGAGGTCCAGACCCAACCGCTGGGGCCTGAGCCGAACCAGGTTTGGTTCAAGGCCAGTTCAGCGCAGCTTGTTTCTGACAGACTTTGCAATTCTTTTTGGGTGGGGAGTCGCCAGCCAGTGCCTGCAACAGCTTTGGCGGCCGTGTTCCAGTCTTGTGCCACCGGGTCACCCGTGCAGCTTTGGCCGTCCCACTGCTGACCATGGACACAGCGCTGCCACACCAAACCGGTTTCGAGGTCTTTCACTTCAGCACCTTTGGCGTCCACGGCTTGGTAGCGGCTGTCGGGGCGGGTCAGGGGTTCATTGGGAATACAGGCCGCTTGGGCCAAACTGATGCACCACATGCTGACGCACACTGCGGTCAATGAGAAACGAAGGGTCATGGAACAACTTTCAAAAAATCAAGCCAAAGCGACGCGCATCTGGTCGATGACGGCTTTGTAATCGGGCTTGCCAAAAATAGCGCTGCCCGCCACAAAGGTGTCGGCACCAGCGTTGGCCACTTGGCGGATGTTGTCGGGCTTGATGCCACCATCGACTTCGAGGCGGATGTCGCGGCCGCTGGCCTCGATGCGTTTGCGGGCATGCTCGACCTTGCGCAGCGCCGAGTCGATGAAGCTTTGGCCGCCAAAACCGGGGTTGACGCTCATGATCAAGATGAGGTCGATGTCATCGATCAGCCAATCCAACACATCCAGGGGCTCAGCGGGGTTGAACACCACACCGGCTTGGCAACCCGCCGCCTTGATGGCTTGCACACTGCGGTGCGCATGGGCAGAGGCGTCGGGGTGGAAGCTGATCAGGTCGGCACCGGCTTGGGCAAACAAAGCCGCCAAAGCGTCGACCGGTTGCACCATCAGGTGCACATCGATGGGCACGGCCACGCCGGCAGGCGTTTTGGCATGGGGTTTCAAGGCCTGACAGACCATGGGGCCGAAGGTCAGGTTGGGCACATAGTGGTTGTCCATCACGTCGAAGTGAATCCAGTCGGCGCCAGCGGCGATGACGTTTTTCACCTCGTCACCCAAACGGGCAAAGTCGGCGGACAAGATGGAAGGGGCGATGCGGTAGGTGGTCATGACCGAGATTATGGTGTCAGAATGCCCCTGGAAAGATTCTGCAAAACCCTGTAGCCAAGAACCCCATGCCCACCTACCAATTCAGCGTGGACGTCACGCCCCAGTACCTGCCCGAACAGTCCTCCCCCGAAGACGGGCTTTATGCCTTTTCTTACACCGTCTTGATCCGCAACACCGGCACCGTGGCGGCGCAGGTCATCTCCCGCACCTGGCACATCAATGATGCCGATGGCCTGCATGAAAAGGTGAAAGGCTTGGGCGTGGTGGGCCACCAACCCCTGTTGCAACCCGGCGAGCGTTTCGAATACACCAGTGGCACCCGTTTGCGCACACCCACCGGCACCATGCACGGCAGCTACTTTTGCGTGGCCGTCGATGGTGAAAAGTTCGATGTGGACATCCCCATGTTCGTGTTGGACGCCTTGAGCGACAGCCCGCGCCATTTGCACTGAGCATGGGTGAATTCGACCTGATCCGCCGCTACTTCACCCGTCCACCGCGGCATGCGGTGCTCGGTGTGGGTGACGACTGCGCCTTGCTGCAACCGCAACCCGGCATGCAGTGGGCCGTGTCTTCGGACATGCTGGTCGATGGACGCCATTTCCTCAGCACCACACCGCCCCAACGCCTGGGCCACAAGGCCTTGGCAGTGAATTTGAGCGACCTGGCGGCGTGTGGCGCCAAACCCTTGGCCTTCACCTTGGCGCTGGCCTTGCCGCAGATCGACGAGGCCTGGCTGCAAGGTTTTTCGCAAGGGCTGTGGGCCTTGGCAGACGCCCACGGCTGCGAATTGGTGGGTGGCGACACCACCCAAGGGCCGTTGAACATTTGCATCACCGTGATGGGTGAGGTGCCCCCGGGCGACGCCTTGCTGCGCCAGCACGCCCAAGTGGGTGACGATATTTACCTGAGTGGCACTGTCGGTGATGCACGCTTGGCGCTGGAGGTGTTTCGCGGCACCTTGAATGTGGATGCCGAGCACTTTGAAGCCGCACGTGCCCGCATGGAACAACCCACGCCACGCGTGTCTTTGGGTCTGGCCTTGCGCGGTTTGGCCAACGCCGCCATTGACATCAGCGATGGCCTGGTGGGCGACTTGGGCCATGTGTTGCAGCGCTCCAAAGTGGGCGCGGTGCTCACCACCGATTGGGTGGCTGACAGCGCGGCCATCAGCTCCGCCCTGCAAAGTCTGCCCATGAACCGCCGCTTGGACTTTGCCTTGGCGGGCGGCGACGACTATGAATTGCTGTTCACCGCCGCGCCTGACCAAGCCGATGCGGTGCAAGAAGCTGCCAACGACTGCGGCGTGCCCGTCACTTGTATTGGGCGCATCACACCCACGCCTGGCTTGCAGGTGCTGGACTTGCAAGGTGTGCCGATGTCGCGCCGTTTTGCCTCGTTCGACCATTTCGCCCGCTGAGCCGCTGCCATGACGCCCTTCAACCAGATGCACGCCAGCCGCTTCATGTGGTCACACCCAGCGCATTTGTTTGCGTTGGGCTTTGGCTCAGGTTTGAGCCCTGTGGCGCCCGGCACCGTGGGCACGCTGTGGGCTTGGGCGTCCTACAGCCTGCTGAGCCTTTACCTGAATACCGCTGAACTGGGCCTGTTGATCGGCGCGTCGCTGTTGCTGGGTTGGTGGTTTTGCAAGGTCACGGCTGAGCACCTGCAACTCGATGACCCCAGTGCCATCGTGTGGGACGAGATCGCCGCGTTTTGGCTGGTGCTCTGGCTCTGGCTGCCCGCAGGTTTTGCGGGGCAACTGGTGGCCTTTGTGCTGTTTCGACTGTTTGACGCGGTCAAGCCCGGACCCGTGGGCTGGGCCGACCAAGCGTTTCACGGTCGGGGATGGCGCGGTGGTTTTGGCATCATGTTCGATGATCTGGTGGCTGCGTTTTGCACGCTGCTTTGTTTGGCTCTTTGGCAGGCGACACGATGAACACAACAGACATGGTTTCCACCTTGGCCGCTGCGCTGCTGCAGCGCGGTTGGTTGCTCACCACCGCCGAGAGCTGCACCGGCGGCCTGATTGCCGCGGCTTGCACCGAGGTGGCGGGTTCCAGCCAATGGTTTGAACGCGGTTTTGTCAGCTACAGCAACGAGGCCAAGCAAGACATGCTGGGCGTGCCGGCCGCCTTGCTCCAGCAGCACGGTGCGGTCAGTGAGCCGGTGGCGCAGGCCATGGTCTTGGGTGCATTGAACCATTCGCAAGCGCAAGTGGCACTGGCCGTGACCGGCATCGCTGGGCCCACAGGGGGCAGCAGATCCAAGCCAGTGGGCACTGTGTGCTTTGCTTGGGGACTGCCGACCGATGGCGGCCCGACCATCGGCGCTGAAACCGCTTGGGTGAAAGTGGACACCCGTCATTTCGAGGGTGACCGGGCTGCAGTGCGACAGGCCACGCAACAACATGCTTTGAGCCAATTGCTGGTGCTGCTGAACCAACGCACAGACTGAAGCGTTGGGAGTCCTGCTGGGGGCCTGTTGATCGATTGATGCGCGTCAGTCGTCAATCAGAACGCGTTTGATTTTGGAAGCCGCCCCGCTTTTGATGCTCACCCGGGACTTGGCGCAGCCAAACTGCTTCGCCACCAAAGCGATGAGTTCTTCATTGGCCTTGCCGTCCACGGGCAGTGATTTGATCTGTGCCATCCAGCTGCCGTCCTCGTCTTGGCTGAGGGCACTCACCCGCGACTGGGGTTTGACCTTGATCTGAATCACCGTGCTCATGGCTTTGTTGGATGCTCCTCCAGGAATTGCTTCAGGGCATCGTTGATGCGTGTTTGCCATCCCGGTCCTTGTGCTTTGAAAGCGTGCAGCACTTCGGCATCCAAACGAATGGTGGTCATTTGCTTGATGGGCGTCGCAGAAGGTGGGCGACCACGAAAGGGACGCAACTGCTTGAATTCTTCGTCTGTCAACTCATAAGTGTCGGGATCTTCGGCAATGCCCTTGTTGATTTGCGCTTCTTCTTCAGCGGTTGGGGTGATGAATCTGCTTTTCATAACGTTGTATTTCTCTTGCGTTGGCTTTTCTCAAACTGATGACCCTGAAAGAGCCACTGCGCACAGTGAACACCAAAGAAAAAACTCGTTTTCCAATCGGCGCATATGCAATCCATCTCATCTCACCATAGGATTTGCGGGTATCCGGAATGGCCCACAACAAGTCCCAATCTATCAAACTGCAATGGGATAAATGGAAGCCATGTTGTTCAAAATTCCGCTGACTTTTGACTGGGTCAAACTCAATGGGATACATTTAATGTTATTACGATAAATAAGTTTGTCAACATCTGCCGCTTCTGCGAATCGACAACCGCACAAGCCCAATGACTTTGCGTTCAAACCAATACAACGCGCGTCAGCGCTGGGTTTAATTTTGTGAAGTAACAGTAGCCAATTCGTCCATCTCGCGAGCCAATGCAAAGTCCAGCGCAGTCAGCCCCCCCGCATCATGGGTGGTCAAGCGCACCCACACGCGGTTGTACACATTGGTCCACTCGGGATGGTGGTTCATGCGCTCAGCCACCTCGGCCACCGCGTTCATGAAGGCCATGGCTTGGGCAAAGTCCTTGAACACCCATTCAACTTCCAGTGCGTTCTCTTGCAATCGCCAAGGCGCATGGGCTTGGCGCTGCAACGCATGGAAGGCTTCGATCGCTTGCTCTGGGTTGAAAGAAGTTGTCATGCATCCTCCATTGATGAAGCAGTCCATTGGCGGCGTACCACCACCCCCAACCGCGCCAATCGGTTGGTCAGTCGCAGCACCTGTTTGTCCTTGCTGAGCAGCAAGGCTTGATGCGCCACGGCCACATCGATGAACTTCTGGTCGTCCTCGTCTTTGCAGACATAAGGGGCTTTGGGGGCAACAGGGTGCATTTGCGCCAAGCGGTCAAAGTGGGCCAATACCGCTTCGGCGCTCACACCGTCGCGGTTGCGGCGCTGGGCAATATGCGGATAGTTCAGCACCCGCAACAGTTCTTCGCGCATGGGCGCAGTGGCCAACCACTGCACAGCACCTTGCGCCAAAGCCGTCAACAAGGGAGGGGTGGCGGGGTCTTGGTAAACCCAAATATCCAGCACGATGTTGGTGTCGATCACTACAGGGGCCGGGGTCACCGCTGGTGAAGGCGTCACCAAGCCCTGCGTCATGGCGCGGCAGGCGGCTGCTCGACACCCGCCGCCGGTTTGCGCGCCGAACCCGCCATCACATCGAAGCGGAACAGACGGCATTCGATGGGGCCGTTCCACATCGGCACCCGGCGCGATTCTTTCAGGCGCATGCGGCCTGGCAACTTCAGGTCGGGGGTCAGCACCCAAGCACGCCAACCGGCGTAGTTTTTCTTCCAATGGCTGGCCAGTTGGCTGAAAAACTCGCCACCGTCTTCCACCTGCCCGACCTCGCGACCTCCCCGCGCCATGCTGGCCGCACCTGCCACACCACCGGCTTGAATGCGCTCGCCATAGGGCGGATTCACCAACATCACCGCAGGCGCATCACAGGGCGGCATGCGCTGCAGGGCGTCGCCGCCGCGCAAGTTCACAGCCTTGGCCACACCGGCACGTTCGGCGTTGCGCTGCGCAAAGTCGACCATGCGAAACGCCAAATCGCTGCCAAACACCGGGGCACGCGGCGCGCACTGTTGGGCACGGGCCTCGTCTTGCAACTGCCGCCACACATGGGCGTCGTACATGCGCAATTTTTCGAAACCAAAGCGCCGCTGCAAACCAGCGGCCATGCGGCAGGCGATTTGCGCCGCCTCGATGACGATGGTGCCGCTGCCGCAACAAGGGTCGTACAGGGGCATGCCTTGCTCCACACCCGCCACCGACGGCACGGCGGGCGGGGTTTCCCCAGGCGCGGTGAGGTGGGGCATGCTCCAGCCACTGGCGGCCAACATGGCGGCGGCCAGGGTTTCTTTCAGCGGGGCGTCGCCCTTGTCTTCGCGCCAGCCACGCTTGAACAAAGGCTCGCCCGTGGTGTCCAAGTACAGGGTGAGCATCTTGTCGGTCAGGTGGGCATGCACCCGCACATCGGGGCGCTGGGTGTCCACATCGGGGCGCACACCTGACTTGTCGCGAAAACGGTCGGCGATGGCGTCTTTCACCCGCAAGGTGGCGAAGTTCAGGCTTTTCAAAGGGCTGTGCTGCGCGGTGATTTCCACCCGAAAGCTTTGCTTGGCCGTGAACCACATCTCCCAAGCCACGGCGCTCGCCGCGTTGTAAATGTCATCCTCATGGGCATAGGGTTGGTGCGCCAGTTGGATCAACACCCGCATGCCCAAACGGCTATGCAAATTGAGTTGCATGGCGGCACGCCACGAGGCTTGCAACTGCACGCCACCCCTCAGGGTTTGAATGTCACGCGCCGGCAGACCGGTGATTTGCGCGACCTCATAGGCCAAAAAACTTTCCACCCCGGCAGCGCAGGGCACGAACAATTGCAAGGAATTCACAGGGCTTTACGCAGGTTGGTGGGTGCGATGCGCAGGGCTTCGCGGTACTTGGCGACGGTGCGTCGGGCGCAGTCGATGCCTTGTTCTTTCAGCATGTCCGAGAGTTGGTTGTCGGACAGCGGCTTTTTCGGGTTTTCGCTGGCAATCAGTTGCTTGATGAGGGCACGTACCGCGGTGCTGGAGGCGGGGTTGCCGCTGTCGGTGCCCAGCCCTGAGCCGAAAAAGTATTTCAACTCGTAAGTGCCGTAAGGCGTGTGCATGTACTTGGCGGTGGTGACACGGCTGATGGTGGACTCGTGCAAGCCCAGTTCTTCAGCGATCTCACGCAGCACCATGGGCTTCATGGCCAACTCGCCATGAATAAAGAAGCTTTTTTGCCGCTGGGTGATGGCATTGCTCACCCGCAAGATGGTGTCAAAACGCTGCTGGATGTTTTTGATCATCCATCGCGCTTCTTGCAAACGCTGCTGCAAACCGGCGTGGCCATCGCCCTTGCCGCCCTTCAAGGCGTTGGCGTAAATGTCGTTCACCTTCAGGCGTGGCATCACCTCGGGGTTGAGCATGGCGCGAAATTGCGGCGTACCTTGCTTGTCCACGCCGTGCGGCAACACCAGCACATCGGGGATGATGATGTTGCGCTCGACATCAACGAACTTGCGCCCCGGCTTGGGCTCGAGGCGGGCGATCAAGGCGATCGCCAGCTTGACCATGGCCTCGCTCTCACCCACGACCACGGCCAAACGCTTCACATCGCGCTTGGCCAGCATTTCCAAAGGTTGCTTGCAGATGGCCAAAGCACATGCGCGCAGTTCAGCGCGCTCTTCAGTGTCCGCTGGAATGGCTTGCAATTGCAAACGCAAACATTCGCCCAAGTCGCGGGCACCCACACCGGTGGGCTCCAAGCTTTGCAACAAACCCAGCGCCACCTGAAAACGGTGCACCAGTTCTTCGCATTGCTCCAAGTCGTCGCCCGCCAAACTCTCGGCCAGGCTTTGGAAGCTGTCTTCCAAATAGCCATCGTCGTTCAGGGATTCAATGAGGAAACGCAAAGCCGCGCGGTCGGTGTCGTCCAAACGCAGCGACAAGGCTTGCCGGTGCAAGAACGCAGCGAGTGACTCTTGGTTGCGTGCCAACTCGGTGGCTTGCGCCTTCTCATCGTCATCATTGCTGCTGTTGTTGCGCGCAGGTGCATCGCCGCCCCACTCGCTGTCGTCAGGTGAAAACTCCACGCTGCCGTCACCGTCCCAGCTCTCGGCCACGCCTTCCGCGTCGACCGGTGAGGTGGTTTCGCTGGCGGTTTCCACCCGCACCTCACTGACCCGGTCCATCGGACCATCCCAGCTGTCGGGTTCGGCCTCTGAGCTGGCGGCTTGGGCGTTTTCTTGCTCCAAGCCAAAGTCTTCACGGGGCGCCAAGTCTTCCATTTCTTTTTCCAGAAACGGGTTGTCGTCCAGCATTTGGTCGATTTCTTGGCTCAACTCCAAGGTGGAGAGTTGCAGCAAACGAATGGATTGCTGCAACTGGGGCGTGAGCGCCAGGTGCTGTGAGACGCGGAGGGAGAGGCCTTGCTTCATGCGCTGGTCCTGCCCTCACATCCGGAAGTTCTCACCCAGGTACACCCTGCGCACCTCGGGGTTGTTGACGATGTCTTGTGGCGTGCCCTCGGCCAGCACACCACCTTCACTGATGATGCTGGCGTGGTCGCAAATACCCAGGGTTTCGCGCACGTTGTGGTCGGTGATCAAGACGCCGATGCCTTTGGCTTTCAAGAAACCGATGATGCGCTGGATTTCCAGTACCGCGATTGGATCGATGCCGGCAAAAGGTTCATCCAGCAGGATGTAGCGCGGCTGGGTCGCCAAGGCGCGGGCGATTTCGACACGTCGACGCTCGCCCCCCGACAGCGACAAAGCCGACGATTCGCGCAAGTGTTCAATCCGCAACTCATGCAGCAGCTCGGTCAAGCGCTGCTCGATGAACGGTTTGGTCAAGGGCTTGCCTTGGGCATCCTCTTGCAACTCCAGCACGGCGCGCACGTTGTCGGCCACATTGAGCTTGCGAAAAATAGAGGCCTCTTGGGGCAAGTAGCTCAGGCCCATGCGGGAGCGTCGGTGAATCGGCAAATGTTCGGCCGGCACGCCATCGATGGTGATGGTGCCGCCATCAGCGCGCAACAAGCCGACGATCATGTAAAAGGAAGTGGTTTTGCCCGCGCCATTGGGGCCCAGCAAACCCACCACCTCGCCGCGCGCCACCGAAATAGAGACGTCGCGCACCACTTGGCGGCCGGTGTAGGACTTTTGCAGATGCTGCGCCACCAAACGGTCAGTGACGGCAGGGGCTTGGTTCACTTGCCCGCCTCGTCGCTGTTGCGAGGGGTGAGCACGGCGCGCACCCGACCGGAGGGGGCGTTGTCATGGGGTTTGGCACCACTGGCTTGACCATCCACGGTGAATTGATCGCTCAGGTTTTCGTAGACGATGCGCTGGCCGGTCATTTGGTCGCTCAGCACCGTGCCACGGTAACGGCGCAAATCGGCTTTGTGAAGCAAGACAATCCGATCCGCCTTGCTGTCGTACTCGATGCGCTCACTCTCGCCCTCGATCCACTCGTTCACACCCTCGCGTTTTTGGCGAAAAAAGGCACGACGGCCAGGCTCAGCAGACAGGATGCCGTACTGAAAGCCATCGGGGTCTTGCCGCACTTCCAAGCGCGCACCACGCAGCACAATGGTGCCTTTGGTGGCCACCACCTTGCCACTGAAAATGCTGATTTGTTTGAGTTCGTCATGGTCGAGGTTGTCAGCCTCGATGTTCATGGGTTTGTTGCGGTCGGCTTTTTCAGCCCATGCGGCACCTGACAGCGCCAAAGCCATGGCAACACAGCAAACAGTGAGGGTATTTTTCAAGGCACGGAAATTGCTGCAAGAAGACATGACCCGCATTGTAGGGTCAGAATCAGCCTGAAATTCAGCGCCCTTTGCGAATTTCAGAGGTCAAGAAATCGGTGATTTGCAAAGCGCGCTCCATGCTGCCGGCCAAGCTGCCGTCCACATAAAAACGTCCGCCGATACCCAACGCTGGCACGCCCTCGACTTTGAATTGCTCTTGCAGCATGGCGGCACGGCGGGCTTTGCCAATGACCGTGAAAGAGTTGAACAAATCGGTGAATTGCTTGGCAGGGATGCCGTTTTTCTCGGCCCAGGGCAACAAGTTCTCAAGCTTGGCCAGATTTTGTTTCTCGACATGGATGGCCGCAAACATCTTGCCTTGCAAATCCTCGACCTTGCCCAAGGCTTCAAGCACATAGTAGGCGCGTTGCTGGGGCTCAAAGTCTTCACGAAAACGCACGGGCACCCGCTTGAGTTCAATGTCTTTGGGCAGCTTTTTGCTCCAAGCACTCAGTGAGGGTTCGAAGGCGTTGCAATGCGGGCAGTTGTACCAAAAGAACTCCAGCACCTCGATCTTGCCCTTGCCCACTTCGGTGGGCACGCGATTTTTCAAAGAAAGGTAATCGGTTCCCTCTTTGAAGCTGGCGTTTTGGGCCCAGGCAGAAGGCAGGCTCACAGCACCAATGGCGCTCACACCCAGGGCAGAAAATTCACGGCGTTTCATGGCGGACTCTTTCAAGTTCAACGTTGGACACGAATCAGGGCTGATTCAAATTTACTGGTTTTCAATGTCGACTGGATTTTCTCGGCTTCGGTTTTGCTGTCAAAAGGTCCCAAGCGCACCCGGTAGACCATTTTGCCTGCCTGATCGCGTTCTGAAATTTTGGGGTCAAAACCCCCTAAGGCCAGCTTGGCACGTTGCCCCTCAGCATCCTCGCTGGCATGGAAAGCACCGACTTGAACGAAATACTGAAATTCATCGCCTTTGGCCTTGCTGTTGGCCAAATCGCCCAGGGGATCGTCGCCAGCCGCGCTGGGTGCAGGGGCTGCAGGTGGCGGGGCTTTGGCGGGTGCCTCGGGTGTCTTGGCAGGATCGGGGGTGTTGGCGCCGGGGTTTTTGCCATACAGCGGCGCGTTCGGGTCCCAGTCCTTGTTTTTCTTTTCTTCAGCGGCGTCTTGCTCGGCGTTGCGACTCAGGCCTTTGTTCATGAAGGGAATGGGCACTTTGGTGACGTAAATCGCCACCACCAAAGCCACGGTCAAGCCCACCACCAAGCCCAAAATGAAGCCGACAAAGGTGTTTCCGCGCTGCACAACAAATCGATTCATGGCTGGATCCTTTACATGCTCTGAGGAGCCGACACGCCCAAGACGGCCAAGCCGTTTTTCAACACCTGCGCCGTGGCCGCCACCAGCGCCAGGCGGGCTTTTTTCACCGCCTCATCATCGACCAGAATGCGCTCTGCATCGTAGTAGCTGTGGTAACTGGCCGCCAAATCACGCAGGTAAAAGGTCACGTCATGCGGCGCCATGTCGGTGCATGCTTGGCTCAGCATTTGCGGGTAGCGTGCCAGCACCAGCATGAGGCTTTGCGCGGCAGGGCTGTCCAAGGGCGACAAATCAGTCTCTGCCAAAACAGGCAGGGCCAAGCCGGATTGGTCTTGCCAGGTCTTCAAAATCGAGCAAATACGCGCATGGGCGTACTGCACATAGTAGACCGGGTTTTCGTTGTTTTTGGCCAGGGCCAAATCGACATCGAACACGTACTCGGTGTCGGGCTTGCGGCTGAGCAAGAAAAACCGCACCGCGTCTTTGCTGGTCCACTCAATCAAATCGCGCAAGGTCACGTACGAACCCGCACGCTTGGAAATCTTCACCTCCTCACCACCGCGCATGACCCGCACCATGGTGTGCAGCACATAGTCGGGATAGCCTTGGGGAATGGCCAAACCCTGCTGTTGTGAGGCGGCTTGCAGACCGGCGCGGACACGGGCGATGGTGCCGTGGTGGTCGGTGCCTTGGATGTTGATGACCTTGGTGAAGCCGCGTTCCCACTTGGCCAGGTGATACGCCACATCAGGCACAAAGTAGGTGTAGGCGCCATCGGACTTGCGCATGACGCGGTCTTTATCGTCCCCAAAATCTGTGGAGCGCAACCACAGCGCGCCATCGGCTTCATAGGTGTGACCAGAAGCATTCAATGACTTGACGGCTTGTTCAACCCGCCCATCGGTGTACAGGCTGGACTCTAAATAGTAGTGGTCGAACTTGACCGAAAAGGCTTGCAAGTCCAAGTCTTGTTCATGGCGCAAATAGGCCACGGCGAAGTCGCGGATGCTGGCCAGGTCCTCGACTTGCCCGTTGGCGGTGAACGCACGGTCATCGGCTTGCACGGTTTTTTGGGCAAGAAAGTCGTCGGCGATGTCTTGGATGTAGTCGCCGTTGTAAGCGTTCTCCGGCCATGCCGCATCGCCTGGCTTGATGCCCTTGGCTCGGCACTGGGTGGAGGTGGCCAAGGTGTGGATTTGCACACCCGCGTCGTTGTAATAAAACTCGCGGTGCACCGACCAACCCTGGGTTTCAAACAAATTGCAAATCGCGTCGCCCAAGGCAGCTTGGCGACCATGACCCACGTGCAGGGGCCCCGTCGGGTTGGCAGAAACAAACTCCACCAACAAGCGCTGGCCGTGGGCCCTTTGTTCACCAAAATGGGAACCCGCCTGGAGCACCTCGCGCACCACCTGCTGCTTGGCCTCGGGCTTCAGGCGCAAATTCAAAAAACCGGGGCCGGCAATCTCAACCGCGGCCAACCAACGTTGTCCCGCAGGTGAATCAAGCAACAGTTGTTGCAGCTGCTCGGCGACGTCGCGCGGTTTGCGTTGCAAAGGCTTGGCCAACTGCATGGCAGCCGTGACCGCCCAGTCGCCATGGGCTGCCACTTTGGGGGTTTCAAATTGGGCTTTGCTGGCACTGCCAGGCGACAAGGTGTCGA
>JACCDI010378964.1_pt1 | contig 17992 bp, 14 predicted proteins | sample 7442791 | NCBI WGS metagenome assembly JACCDI01 (sample SAMN15323434, study PRJNA562643) | freshwater metagenome | isolation source: river surface water | place: USA:Blue River Watershed | collected 2017-08-15
GCTCCAATACAAAATGGCATTTGTTTGTTTGAATTGTTGTTGATGTAATAACTTATAACTAATTTATTATCAACTAATTCATACTTAATTTTGAGAAAAAAAAGAAATGGATATTTTTGAAGAGTTTCATCATTAGCTTTCAACTCAAAAGTAATCGATTGACCATCATTTTTTATAATTTCGAATTCAAAATCACGAGCAAAACCATGTCGACTCATCGAATATTTTTTGCCTTCGTATTCATACGAATCGTTTTTTAAAGCACCTACAATCGGAAACAAAACGGGCGAATGTTTGCCCCAAAACTTTGGATTTCCTTCCCAAATGTATTCTCTTAAAGTTGATTTGTTAATTAACGAATTTAGTTCGGCACCTTTAGAATTAATGGTTGCTGTATATTTTTCGTTGGAAATACTGGTGTTCATAAAGTTAAATTACATTTTGTAAAACAGCTATTTTTTTATCTACACTTCCTCTTTCAAACAATCGAATGATTTTAAAAATGGTACTGGGGATAAATCCAGGATCAGTAATTAGTTGAGTGATTTTAGTGATTTCGGTATCTCTTTTTTGAACGGCTTTTTCAAACTCAACAGTGTTCATCGGCGCTAATTCTAAGGCAAATTTCCACGCACCATCACGAGCTGTTTGCATACTAAAATCGACCAAAAAGCTGTCAACATCTTTGGTTTTACTCAAAATCCATTTGAGCGTTGGCCAAACATCGGATAAGGCTTTTTCAACATTATTTACCAAACTCGCCAAAATTTGATTGATTTTATTGAAATCGTTATGTAATCCGTGAATTTTATCACCTGGACACACCTCAGCTGCTGCAATTCCCAAATCCAAATTAATGTGAGCGTTCATTCCCAACAATAGATGTTGTAAAACAATCAACCAAAAATTATCACCTTGCTCAAAAGCTACTTTCCAACATGCAGAAGGTTTGTGATTGTCTCTGTATTCATAATACGCTTTAATGTAGCGATTGGCAAAAACTACGTCCAATTGCTCCATTCGCGGTCCGTTTTCAAAAGCGCCATTGTGAATTCCTTCTTTGACTTTTTCGGTCACTTTGCAATACAAAACGGCAAAATAACCCAAAGGAGAAGCTTCTTTTTTAGTATCAGCAATAATTTCGTTTAGAATCTGAATTACCTCGTCGATAGTGGCAGCTTGTTTCATCAAATAAAATTTATTTTTTTATTAAATAATTTGCGTTTGATATTAATTTTTATTTTTCAGCCACGAATTACCGAATTTGCAGTTCAAAACATTTGATTTTATTCGAATGTTCATCGAAGATGAACTAATTTTAACCTTTTAATTTAATTTGTGCATTCGTGGCAAAAAAAATATCATATTGATTTTCAATGATTGATTAGTTTTTTTACTGAAAAAAAAATGTCGAAATCATGTTAAATATAACGATTTTAGTTTAAAAACGACTTCAATTCTTCATAAGTAGTGATTTTTACACTTACTTTTTCTTTGTTCAAAACGCTTTCAATCTGTGTTGGAATCGGTAATTGAATGTTCAAAACGGGTTCAACCACATCCAAAAACTTAATTGGATGAGCGGTTTCCAAAAACACTCCAATACAGTTCGGATGGTTTTGCAACTCGTGTTTCAACCCTAAATAACCAACAGCGCCGTGTGGTTCGGCTATATAACCCGAGTTGATGTGAATGTTTTTCATAGCAAATCGGGTTTCATCATCTGTATACGTAAACGATGAAAAGTCTTTTCTGAATTCGTTCAAATCGTTGTTGTACATTTCTTGTATACGCACAAAATTACTCGGATTTCCAACGTCCATAGCATTCGAAATAGTGGGAACAGAAGGTTTTGCAGCGTAAATTCCATTTACTAAAAATTGCGGAACCGTATCGTTTGCATTCGTTGAAGCAACAAAATGTTCAATAGGTAATCCCATTTTCTTAGCTAAAATTCCGGCACAAATATTTCCGAAATTCCCACTCGGACATGAAACTACCAATGGTTTGTGGGGCTTTTTCAATTGTTTGTACGCAAAGAAAAAATAAAACATTTGAGGTAGCCAACGCGCAATGTTAATGGAATTGGCCGATGTTAGGTTTTTATGTGCTAAGGTTTCGTCTAAAAAAGCTTTTTTTACCATATCCTGACAATCATCAAACACTCCGTTTACTTCCAGAGCTTTGATGTTTTGCCCTAAAGTGGTGAGTTGTCGCTCTTGAATATCACTTACTTTTCCTGATGGATATAAAATTACCACATCAACACCTTTTACACCCAAAAAGCCACTGGCCACAGCGCCACCAGTATCACCTGAGGTGGCAACTAAAACGGTTACTTTTTTATCGTCATTTCGGTTGAAATAGCCCAAACAGCGCGACATGAAGCGGGCGCCAACGTCTTTAAACGCCATGGTTGGTCCGTGATACAATTCTAATGAAAAGACATTTGTTTCGACTTCTACACAAGGAAAATCAAAGCATAAAGTTTCGGCAATGATTTGTTTTAATTCGGTTTCTGGAATTTCATCACCAACAAAAGGTTGAATTACTTGAAACGCAATTTCTTCGTTGGATAACAATTCTATTGCATCAAAAAAGGATTGGGGCAAGGTTGGAATAGTTTCAGGAAAATACAAACCTTTATCAGGCGCTAATCCTTGAATTACGGCTTTTTTGAAAGAAACTTTATGTTGTTTGTTGTTTAGACTGTAGTAATTCATTTTTTATTTTTTTTTTGAAACACAGATTTGAGAAATTTGATAAATGAATGAAATTTTTAATCTGTCTAAATTTCTCTAATTTCTCAAATCTGTGTTTCAGTTTTTTATATTTTAGAAACTCCATAAGGATTAATTCTTGATACATGTAGATCAAAGTCAATTTCTGTATTGGAATAACTTTCTTTCATGGCTTGTGCGATTTTATCGGCCGATTCTTTTCCTTTACACAAAGCAAAAATTGATGGTCCAGCACCTGAAATTCCAGCACCTAAAGCGCCGCTTTGCAGTGCAGCATTTTTGGTTGCATCAAAATTCGGAATTAACTTTTTTCGCAGCGGTTCAATAATTGCATCGTTTAGTGAACGACCAATTAATTCATAATCATTGGTGTACAAACCTGCGACTAATCCACCTAAATTTCCAGTTTGAGTAATAGCATTTTTTAATGGCACAGTTGGCTCTAAAACCGCTCTAGCATCCGAAGTTTTGAGTTCGATGTGCGGATGTAAAACCACGGCGTACAATTCACTCGGACTATCAATCCGAATCACATCTAGCGGATTGTAACCGCGTACTAAAGTAAAGCCACCAAGTAGACAAGGAGCAACGTTGTCGGCATGTTCACAACCACTGGCAATGGCTTCGCCTTTCATCGCAAAATCAACCAATTGGCAAGGTGTAAATGGTCGGCCGAGTAATTCATTGATTCCGAAAACCGCACCAGCAGCGCTCGCAGACGAACTTCCAATTCCGCTTCCGGTTTTTATTTTTTTGTAGATTTCAATTTCAAAACCACAATCACTTTTAACAGCATTCAATAATGCCAAACCGGCAACTCAGCTACATTTTTCTCTGTTTCAAAAGGTAAATCTGCACCTTCAATTTTGGTGATGCGAATACCTTTTTCAATTGTTTTTCGAATGATCATCTCGTCACCAATGGTTTCTAGGCACAAACCCATTACGTCAAATCCGCAGTTCAGATTAGCAATAGTTGCTGGAGAGAATAGTTTTATTTCGTTCATATTTTAATTTTTACACGAATTTCACAAATTGACACAAATTATTTGTTTTAGCTTAATTACAACTATTATTACCTTAAATTTTTTAGTGTTAATTCGTGTAATTTGTGTCTATTACACATTTCCAATTCGAATCACGTCAGCAAAAATCCCCGACGCAGTTACTGCTGCTCCAGCACCAGCGCCTTTGATGATGAGCGGTTGGTCAACATAACGATCAGTATAAAATTCTACAATATTGTCTTTTCCTTCTAAATTGTAAAACGGACTTTCCTTGGGGATGAATTGCAATCCTACACTGGCTTTTCCTTTATCAAACGAAGCTACGAATTTCAAACGACTTTCTTTCGATTTTGCTTCAGCTAAAAGTTGTTCAAAATGAGCGGAATGTTTGATTAACGAAGTAAAGAAATCGTCGTTGTTTGTCGTTTTCATGCATTCATTGGGTAAAAAGCAATTGTTTTCAATGTCTTCCATTTCCATGGCATAACCACTTTCTCTGATGAGGATTAGAATCTTCCGAGCCACATCAACACCACTTAAATCAATTTTTGGATCGGGTTCGGTAAATCCTTGTATACCAGCTTCTTTTACTACATCATGAAAGTTGTACGTTTCGCTAAAATTATTGAAAATAAAGTTCAAACTTCCTGATAAAACAGCATTGATTCGGTTGACTTTATCGCCCGAAGCAATCAGATGTTTCAGCGTATCGATAATAGGTAATCCAGCACCAACATTGGTTTCAAATAGAAAAGGAGCGTTGTACTTGCGAGAAAGATATTTAAGGTTTTTGTAATTTTCAAATTGGGATGAACAAGCAATTTTATTGCATGTTACTACGGCTATATTTTGAGACAAAAATTGATCATAAATAGAAGCAATGTCGCTATTAGCAGTAATGTCAACAAAAATGCTGTTGCGTAGATTGAGTTCTTTTACTTTATTGATGAACTCTTTTGGGTTAGCAGTTTCTCCATTTTCTAGAGTTAATTTCCAGTCTTTCAAACTGATTCCTTCATCATCAAAAACCATTTTTCTCGAATTGGATAACGAAATTACACGTACATTGATTTTAAGGTTTTCTTTTAAGAATTTCTTTTGTTGGTGGATCTGATCAATGAATTTTTCGCCCACATTTCCAACTCCCATGACAAATAAATTCAATTGTTTGGTGTTGTCTTCAAAAAAACGTTCATGTAGTGTATTCAGGGCTTTTTTTACATCTTTTTCATTAATAACAACCGAAATATTGCGTTCGGAAGCACCTTGAGCAATTGCGCGAATATTGACGTTGTTTTTACCCAAAGTACTGAACATTTTTCCGCTGATTCCTTGATGATTTTTCATGCTTTCACCTACTAAAGCTACGATACACAAGTCTTTTTCAACACTGCACGGATCGATTTTGTTTTGAGTAATTTCGATTTCAAAAGCGCTGTCAATAGCTTGTTTTGCTTTATCTGCATCTGCATTCAAAATTCCGATGCAAATCGAATGTTCAGATGAAGCTTGAGTGATGAAAATTACATTGATGTTGTGCAGCGAAAGTACTTCAAACAATCGCTTCGACGAACCTGCAACACCTATCATACCTGAACCTTCTAAAGTCAAAAGAGCAATGTTATCAATATGAGAAATTCCTTTTATGGGATTGGTGCCAACTTCCTTTTGATTGGAAATTAATGTTCCATACGCATCTGATTCGAACGTGTTTTTAATCCAAATTGGAATATTGGATTTTAAAACAGGCTGAATTGTTGGCGGATACAATACTTTGGCTCCAAAATGCGACAATTCCATTGCTTCTTGGTACGAAATACTTTCAATCGGTTGAGCTTGTTTGACTATTTTCGGATTGGCAGTAAACATACCGTTGACGTCGGTCCAAATTTCTAGCGATTCCGAATTCGTTCCATTGGCTACAATTGCGGCTGTGTAATCGGAACCACCGCGACCTAAAGTTGTGGTATTTCCGTTGGCGTCATTAGCAATAAATCCGGGTAGAATAACTACTTGCGACGCATTAGAATTGAAAAAGTCAGCAATAAATTTATTGGTTAATTCAAAATCGACCACAGCTTTCCCAAAATTGGAATTGGTTTTAATAAGCTCACGACTGTCTTTAAAAGTACTGTTTGGAAGTGTTTGCTGTAAAGCGGTTGCGATGATTTGTGATGACAATAATTCACCAAAACCAGCCACAGCATCAGCAGTTCGAGGTGATAATTCGCCCAATAAAAAACAACCGTCCAACAATGTTTGCAATTGGTTAATTTGATTGTTGATTTTGATTAAGAGTTGATTTTGATTGGCGTTATCCACCAATTGACCAATTGCATCAAAATGTTTTTGTTTAATTTCTTCAATGCTGTTTTTGTATGATTCGTCTTTTGATGCCGCTTTTTGAGCTGCATTGATTAACGCATCGGTTATGCCACTTAAAGCCGAAACTACAACAGCAAGTTTTCCATTTTTAGCTTTTTGACTGACAATTTCAATAACCAGTTGTATATTTTGAGCATTGGCGACAGAAGTTCCGCCGAATTTTAATGTTTTCATAATTTTAAATTGAAATTCTAATTGTAGAATCAGATTTATTATTTGTTAAACGCACTTTTACTTCCTTCAACAGAAAGCACAACAATCAGGATTATATGTGAAAATTATACCCCAAATGGGGTTGTAGTGGTTGTAGATGTGGTACCAACAAAAGTCACAACCAAAGAAGTGGTTGTAAATAAAGTAGAATATGTTTTGTTGTTCATCATACTTTTCCAAAAATAGTATTTTTTGAATAGGAAAAATAATCGTGTTGTATTTTTATGAATATCACAATTTTACATCGTTATCGGTTTTGAATCATCCTTATTATACTATTTCCAAACCGTTATTTTTGTTGAATTCTCAATAAAATAGAAGTTAAAATAGTTGGATTTTAACAATTGTTTGCTGATTTTTGAAGTCAAATTTCAACAAAACAATGGAAAACACTCATTATATAAGTTCCGAACTACTGCAATTAGATACGTTACAAGAAATTATTTCTGAACATAAATCGTTAGCCTTATCTGAAGAAGCCAAGCTGAACATTCAAAAATGTAGAACGTACTTAGATCAAAAAATGAACAAAAGTGATGATCCAATTTATGGTATCAACACTGGTTTTGGGTCGTTGTGTAATGTGAAAATTTCCAAAGAAAACTTATCTCAACTTCAGGAAAACTTGGTAAAATCGCATGCTTGTGGAACAGGAGACGAAGTGCCTCATGAGATTGTAAAAATCATGTTATTGCTTAAAATTCAAAGTTTAAGTTATGGTCATTCGGGGGTTCAATTGCAAACTGTAGAGCGTTTAGTTGATTTTTATAACAACGATATTTTACCCGTAATTTACACTCAAGGTTCGTTAGGAGCGAGTGGTGATTTGGCTCCATTAGCTCATTTGTCATTACCATTATTAGGAGAAGGCGAAGTGTATTATGCTGGTTTTCGTCAGCCTGCAAAAAAAGTGTTAGAAAAAATGGGTTGGCAACCGATTGTTTTGCAATCCAAAGAAGGTTTGGCGTTGTTGAACGGAACTCAGTTTATGAGTGCTTACGGTAGTTATGTGTTATTGAAAGCCATGAAATATTCGTATTTGGCGGATGTAATTGCAGCTATTTCATTAGAAGGATTTGATGGACGAATTGAACCTTTTAACGAATTGATACATTTTGTTCGTCCGCACAAAGGACAAATTGTAACAGCACAACGCATGCAAGAATTGCTGGAAAACAGCCAAATTATTGCTCAACCGAAAGTGCATGTTCAAGATCCGTATTCGTTTCGATGCATACCGCAAGTGCACGGTGCTTCAAAAGACACGATTGATTACGTAAAAAAAGTATTCAAAACAGAAATCAATTCGGTTACCGATAATCCGAATATATTTATCGATAGTGATGTAATTATTTCGGGAGGAAATTTCCACGGGCAACCGTTGGCTTTGGCGTTGGATTTCTTGGGAATTGCTTTGGCCGAATTGGGAAGCATTTCCGAAAGAAGAACCTATCAATTGATTTCAGGGTTGCGTGGTTTGCCTGCTTTTTTAGTGGATAATCCTGGTCTGAATTCGGGTTTTATGATTCCGCAATACACCGCAGCCAGTATCGCCAGTCAGAATAAACAATTGGCTACTCCAGCCAGTGTTGACAGTATTGTTTCGAGTAACGGACAAGAAGATCACGTTTCGATGGGCGCCAATGCAGCGACGAAATGTTTGAAAATCATGGAGAATTTGGAGCGCATTTTAGCGATTGAACTGATGAATGCTTCACAAGCCATTGAATACAGACGACCATTACAAACCAGCGAATTTTTAGAATCGTTTTTGAAATCGTACCGAGAGGAAGTACCGTTGGTTAAGGAAGACCGAATTTTACATTACGATATTGAAAATTCGGTGGCTTTTTTGAACAGTTTTATGATTGATTTGGAGGAGTAATTAGAATAAAAACAGACTCAAAATTCCCAAAGCAGCAGGAACAGCCTGAACATACAAAATGCGTTTGGAAGCGGTGATTGCACCATAAATTCCTGCTACAAATACACAAATAAGGAAAAATAGTGCTACGTTTTTACTCCAATTAACATCAGAAATCAGCAAAGACCAAATTAGTCCAGTAGCTAAAAATCCATTGTACAATCCTTGATTGGCGGCCATTACTTTGGTTTTTTCGAATAGATCGGCTGGAATGGAACGGAACACTTTGGGGCCGCGCGTCAACCAAGCAAACATTTCCAACCATAAAATGTATACATGAACAATTGCGATATAAGCGACTATAATTTGCGATACTATATTCATAATCTTAGGTTTTTACTTTTCTTCTTCTAAAATTTTCTCAATTCGCTTATCTGGAATTAACCATAAAATTGCGACTACAATGTATAAGATTCCAGAAATAAGCGTGTAGTATTTAGTTAAAACGACGGCTATCAAATAGATAATCACCGAAATTTTTCCTTTAAAATCTTTTCCAATAGCTTTTGAAAGAACGGAGTCTTTGCCATGACTTGCAATTATAGTATGTTGCAAAATAAAATAGGCGATGCCATTCATTAGCAGAACAATTCCGTACAACATCATCGGAAATGGAGCAAAGTGGTGTTCACCAATCCACGCAGTAGCAAACGGAATTAACGATAACCAAAACAACAAATGCAAATTTGCCCAAAGTATTTTTCCGTTTACTCGTTTTACGGTGTGCATCATGTGATGGTGATTGTTCCAATAAATGCCTACGTAAATAAAACTCAAAATATAACTCAAAAATTTATGAGACAGTTTGAGCACCGATTCAAAAGTGGTGTCATTCGGAACTTTAAACTCCAAAACCATGATTGTGATGATGATGGCTAAAACTCCGTCGCTAAAGGCTTCTAATCTGTTTTTGGTCATGAATTAATTGTTTAAATTTCCTAATGATTTGTGCGTTTTTCGTTTGTGATGGGTTTGTTTTATGGTCTCATTTCCTGAGATAATACTAATATTTCCGTCTATTTCAAGCATCGCTAGTCGAATGTCTTTGTAAAATTCGATGCCGTGTTCACGCATGGCTTCTTGTAGTTCGTCTGAAGTGATTCCGAGTTTGGACAAAGTCTTGAATTCGATTTTGCCATTGTGAACTAAAATTTCGGGTTTGTCCTGAATTAATTCTTTGATGAATTTTGAACGAAACATAATTCGTTTCAACAGAAAATTGACAATAAATAAGACCAAAGCAGCTACAATTCCACCCAAAAGAGAAGAATTGGATCCGACCATAGCATTTTGAACCGAATTGCTAATCAACAAAATCAGAATGACATCGGCAGTATTGAGTTGAGATAGCTCTTTTTTGCCAAAAATACGCAGTGCAATTACCATAAAAAGGTACACAGAAACACTACGAATGATTATGTCAAGATACGGATTCATTAGTATTAGGTTTCATTTTGAAATTCTTTTCAATAGCCTTAATCATTTCTCCAGCAATGTCTTTGTTTGTTGCGCCTTCAATTCCTTCTAATCCTGGTGATGAATTCACTTCTAATAAAAGCGGACCTTTAGACGAACGAATAATATCCACACCAGCCACACGTAAATCCATTGCTTTGGCAGCTTTTATCGCGATTTTCTTTTCTTCAATTGTAGGTTTGATGATGGAAGCCGTTCCGCCCATATGAATGTTGGCTCTGAATTCGCCCGCCGCAGCTTCACGCTGTATGGCAGCAACCACTTTTCCATCTACAACAAACAATCGCAAGTCTTTTCCGTTGGCTTCTTTAATGAATTCTTGTACTAAAATATTTGCATTCAAACTCTTGAAGGCATTGATTACCGATTCGGCTGCTTTTTTAGTTTCAGCCAAAACCACACCTTTACCTTGCGTTCCTTCTAATAATTTTACAATTAAAGGCGAACCACCAACCATTTTGATCAAATCATCAGTATCCAAAGGTGAATTCGCAAAACCAGTTGTTGGTATATCAATGCCGTTGCGAAGTAAAAGTTGAAGTGAAAACAATTTATCCCGCGATTGAGTAATGGCGGCAGCCGAGTTGAGACAGAAAACTTTCATCGCTTCGAATTGGCGCGTCAAAGCACAGCCGTAAAAGGTAATACTCGGGCGAATACGCGGAATCACAGCATCAAAATTATCCAGTACTTTTCCGCCACGGTAATGAATTTCGGGTTGATCGGCATCCAATTTCATATAACATTCTTTGATGTTTAGGAAATGCATTTCGTGACCGCGCATTTCTCCGGCTTCCATGATGCGTTTATTGCTGTATAATTCGGGATTACTGGCCAATAAACCAATTCGCAACCCCGATTTTTTAGCAATGGCATCAACATATAAATCTTTAAGATTTTCGGTTGTGGTTTGCCCGAGTAAATATTTTTGTTCGGGATCAACTAAAATTCTACCGCTCATGGCTTCTCGACCTAAAAGCATCCGAAAACCCATTGAATCTCGGTTGGTCAATGTCATTTGAATGGTCCAAGTTTCTCCGCCAAGTGTGATTTTGGTTTGGATTACGTAGCGTTGTTCCCTAAAACCACTCGAGCTTTTCACTATGCGTTTGTCAATTAACTGCGCTTCACAATGAATAACTGTTTTAAGGTTGTTTTGAATGGGATTAATGTCAAATTTTACCCATTTTTCATTGTCTTTAAGAAACGGAACAATATTGATGGCATGTAAGGCAGAAGTTTTGGCTCCCGAATCGACACGGGCTTTTATAGCAGGAATTCCGAGTTCGGGAAACGAACACCATTCTTCTGAACCTAAAATGATTTTACTTTGAAACATAGTGTAAATAAAAACCACGAATTCTCGAATTTATTTCCATAAAAGTGATTCGGGAATTCGTGGTTTACTAAAAAATTAAACGATTATTTAGTTGGCTTTTCTGCTTTTTGAACTTTAACGGTTAGTTCTTCAGCACCTTCTTCTATATCCATAAAAATTTCGTCTCCGGAAGCAATTTTAGAAGTAATAATTTCTTCTGCTAAAGCATCTTCAACGTATTTCTGAATGGCTCTTTTTAATGGTCGAGCACCAAATTGCTTGTCAAAACCTTTATCGGCAATAAACGCTTTGGCTTTGTCGGATAAAGTTAAATTATATCCTAAATCGGCAATACGAGCGTATAATTTTTTCAACTCAATTTCGATGATTTTATCGATGTCGTGTTTTTCAAGAGCATTGAACACTATTACGTCGTCAATTCTATTTAAGAATTCAGGAGCGAAAGTTTTTTTCAAGGCATTTTCGATAATTCCTTTTGAATGATCATCGGCTTGAGCTGCTTTTGCTGCTGTACCAAAACCAACACCTTGACCGAAATCTTTCAATTGACGCGCACCAACATTTGAGGTCATGATTATAATCGTGTTTTTAAAATCGATTTTTCGACCTAAACTATCCGTTAAATAACCATCGTCTAATACTTGCAACATCATATTGAAAACATCGGGATGCGCTTTTTCAATTTCATCCAAAAGCACCACACAATAGGGTTTTCTTCGCACTTTTTCGGTCAATTGTCCACCTTCTTCATAACCAACATATCCTGGAGGTGCACCAATTAAACGTGAGATGGCAAATTTTTCCATGTATTCGCTCATGTCGATACGAATTAAAGCATCTTCTGAATCGAATAACTCTTTAGCTAATACTTTTGCCAATTGAGTTTTTCCAACTCCGGTTTGCCCTAAGAAAATAAACGAACCAATTGGTCGGTTCGGATCTTTCAAACCAGCACGATTGCGTTGAATTGAACGCGCAATTTTAACAACAGCGTCGTTTTGGCCGATTACTTTTCCTTGCAATAATTCAGGTAAGTTAGCCAATTTATTGCTTTCAGTTTGTGCAATTCGATTTACTGGAATTCCAGTCATCATAGAAACTACATCAGCAACATTGTCTTCAGTTACCTGAATACGATTGTTTTTAGAATCCTCTTCCCATTGTTCTTGAGCAATAGCAAGTTCTTTTTCCAAACGTTTTTCATCGTCACGGAGTTTGGCCGCTTCTTCGTATTTCTGTCTTTTAACGACTGTATTTTTCAATTCACGCACTTCTTCCAATTGACGTTCTAAATCTAAAATTTGTTTCGGGACATCAATATTGGTAATGTGTACACGAGAACCGGCTTCGTCTAAAGCATCAATGGCTTTGTCGGGTAAAAATCGCTCTGACATGTAGCGATCGGTCAATTTCACACATGCTTCAATTGCCTCATCAGTAAACGTAACATTGTGATGGTCTTCGTATTTGTTTTTGATATTATTTAAAATAGTAATAGTTTCAGCCACAGAAGTAGGTTCGACAATTACTTTTTGGAAACGACGTTCTAAAGCACCATCTTTTTCGATGTACTGTCGGTATTCGTCTAGAGTGGTAGCGCCAATACATTGAATTTCACCTCTGGCTAAAGCCGGTTTAAACATATTGGAAGCATCCAGTGAACCAGTTGCTCCACCTGCGCCAACTATGGTGTGAATTTCGTCAATAAAAAGAATGATATCGTCGTTTTTTTCTAATTCATTCATTACCGCTTTCATGCGCTCTTCAAATTGGCCGCGGTATTTGGTTCCGGCTACTAAAGAAGCCAAATCCAAAGTAACTACTCTTTTATTGAAAAGAATACGCGATACTTTCTTTTGAATAATACGCAAAGCCAGACCTTCAGCAATGGCTGATTTTCCAACTCCAGGTTCACCTATTAGTAAAGGATTGTTTTTCTTTCTACGGCTCAGAATTTGAGAAACGCGTTCAATTTCTTTTTCGCGACCTACTACAGGATCGAGTTTTCCTTCTTCGGCCATTTCTGTCAAATCGCGACCAAAATTATCCAAAACGGGAGTTTTTGATTTTTTATTGGATTTGTTGGCTGGGTTATTAAAGTTGCCTTCTTTTAAACTGTCATCTTGTCCTGAATCATCATTGAAAGATTCGTTTTTAGGCAAGTTATCCATGAAATCGTCTTCTTGTGGTGTCATATTTAAATATTGTTCTTTAGCTACTTCATAATCAATTTTTAACTTATTCAGTAGTTTTGTTGTTGGGTCATTTTCGTTTCGTAAAATGCATAACAGTAAGTGAGCTGTGCTAATTGAAGAACTTTGGAATACTTTGGCTTCCAAAAAAGTAGTTTTCAAAGCACGTTCAGCCTGACGTGTCAAATGCAAGTTTTTCTTTTCATTACTGATGTCGGCGTTTGGGTTTGGCGGACTCAAAATCTCTACTTTCTTTCTCAAATGTTCTAAATCAACCGAAAGATTATTGAGTATCGTGATTGCCTTACCATTTCCGTCTCTTAAAATTCCAAGCATAAGATGTTCAGTGCCAATAAAATCGTGGCCTAAACGCAGCGCTTCCTCTTTGCTGTACGTGATAACATCTTTAACTCTTGGAGAAAAATTATCGTCCATATAATGCTTTGTTAGTAGTGTAAAATTAATCAATTATGTGTGGAAATGCAAAAACCATTCCCGAGTAATTGCAGTGTCAGTAAATTGACAAAAAAATAGTTGAATATAAAAGTAGCCAAAAGTTAATTTATTAACCAAATTTGTTTCAAAAATTGTTAATAAATCATCTAAATTTCGACCTCTAAATGCTTTTAAAAATGGCAAAATGATGTATATTGCACGTTTGAATTTTAATCTAATATTTTTAATAAATTAAGTATATGTCTGACGGAGAAAAGTTAATTCCTATTAACATAGAGGACGAAATGAAATCAGCTTACATCGATTATTCGATGTCGGTTATTGTATCAAGAGCATTACCAGATGTACGCGACGGTTTAAAACCCGTACACAGAAGAGTACTTTATGGTATGTATGATTTAGGAGTTTTTTCAAACAGAGCGCACAAAAAATCCGCAAGAATTGTTGGAGAAGTTTTAGGAAAGTACCACCCACACGGTGATACTTCGGTTTACGATGCTATGGTTCGTATGGCGCAGGAATGGAGTTTGCGTTATTTGTTAATCGATGGTCAAGGTAACTTTGGTTCGATTGATGGTGACAGTCCAGCGGCAATGCGTTATACCGAAGCAAGAATGAAAAAAATGTCGGAAGACATTATGGCAGATATTGACAAAGAAACAGTCGATTTTAAATTGAATTTTGACGACACTTTGTACGAGCCAACCGTAATGCCAACTAAAGTTCCGAATTTGTTAATTAATGGAGCATCGGGTATTGCAGTAGGTATGGCAACGAATATGCCACCACATAACTTAACAGAAGTTATTGACGGTACATTGGCATACATTGACAATAACGATATTGAGATTGACGAGTTAATGCACCATGTAAAAGCGCCTGATTTCCCAACTGGTGGAGTAATTTATGGTTACGAAGGCGTTCGTGAAGCATTCAAAACGGGTAGAGGTAGAATTGTTATTCGTGCCAAGGTCAATTTTGAAGAAGTTGACGGAAGAGAGTCAATTATCGTGACCGAAATACCGTATCAGGTAAATAAGGCTGAAATGATCAAGAAAACAGCCGACTTAATCAATGAAAAGCGGATTGAAGGTATTTCCAATATTCGAGACGAATCGGATCGAAACGGAATGCGTATCGTATACATTTTAAAACGTGATGCAGTTCCGAATGTAGTTTTGAATACATTGTACAAATACACTCAATTACAATCTTCGTTCAGCGTTAACAATATTGCATTAGTAAACGGTAGACCACAAATGCTGAATCTGAAAGAGCTGATTCATTATTTTGTAGAACACCGTCATGATGTAGTGGTACGAAGAACTCAGTTTGAATTGCGTAAAGCAGAGGAAAGAGCTCATATTTTAGAAGGTTTAATTATTGCTTCAGATAATATTGACGAAGTAATCGCTTTAATTCGAGCTTCTAAAGATGGTGATGAAGCGAGAGCAAAATTAGTAGAGCGATTTACGCTTTCTGAAATTCAAGCTCGTGCCATTGTTGAAATGCGTTTAAGACAATTAACAGGTCTTGAACAAGATAAATTGAGAGCTGAATACGAAGAAATCATGAAGTTAATTCAACACTTGAAAGATTTATTAGCAAGTAAAGAGTTGAGAATGGCTTTGATTAAAGAAGAGTTAATCGAAATTAGAGAAAAATATGGAGATGAACGTCGTTCAGCTATTGAATACTCTGGTGGAGATGTAAGTATTGAAGATTTAATTGCTGATGAAAATGTGGTAATTACCATTTCGCATGCAGGTTATGTGAAACGTACTTCATTGTCAGAATACAAAACTCAAAATAGCGGTGGAGTAGGACAAAAAGGTTCGGCCACAAGAGATCAAGATTTCTTAGAACATTTGTTTGTAGCAACCAATCATCAATATTTATTGTTCTTTACCCAAAAAGGAAAATGTTATTGGATGCGTGTGTATGAAATTCCGGAAGGAACTAAAACCAGCAAAGGAAGAGCTATTCAAAACTTGATCAACATCGAAAGTGATGATAAAGTAAAAGCCTTTATTTGTACTCAAGACTTAAAAGACGAAGATTACATTAACAGTCACTATGTGATTATGGCTACTAAGAAAGGTCAAGTGAAGAAAACGCCTTTAGAACAATATTCTCGTCCACGTCAAAATGGTATCAATGCGATTACTATTCGTGAAGACGATGAACTATTAGAGGCAAAATTAACCAATGGAGACAGTCAAGTATTGGTAGCAGTAAAATCAGGAAAACTAGTTCGTTTTGAAGAAGAGAAAACGCGTCCGATGGGAAGAACTGCTTCTGGTGTTCGCGGAATTACTTTGGCAGACGATAACGACGAAGTGATTGGCATGGTTTCTGTAAATAAGGACGACATCAACGATACTCAATTGTTAGTGGTTACGGAAAAAGGTTACGGGAAACGTACTAAATTAGTAGATGAAGATGGAGAAGACGTTTATCGTATTACTAACAGAGGTGGAAAAGGTGTGAAAACCCTTAATATTACTGAGAAAACGGGTGCTTTGATTTCGATTAATAATGTAACTGATGAAGATGATTTGATGATTATTAATAAATCAGGTCTTACAATTAGAATGGAAGTATCAGCTTTGAGAGTAATGGGTAGAGCAACACAAGGTGTTCGTTTGATTAACATCAAGGAAAACGATTCGATTGCTGCGGTAACTAAAGTGATGAAAGAAGAGGAAGAAGAAAATGTTGAAGGTGAAGCTATAGAAAACGAAGGAGAAATTGAAGGAACAACTGATGCTGATCTTGACGCATCAAATGAAACTTCAGAAACAGAGGAATAATATTAATTTTAAATAGAATGAAAATTAAAAATGTTTTTATTACTGGAGCGTTATTAGTTTCAGTTGTAACTTTTGCTCAAAAAGATGAGCTAAAAGCGTTAAAAAAGATTTATAATAAAGAAGTCCCAAGTGCTAATGATTTGGCAGATTATAAAACTAATTTAACAAAACTTGAGAGCGTTGCTTCTTTGGATGCTGATAAGGCTGCATTAACATACTACAAATCAGTTTATCCTATGTTAGAAGTTGCGGCTCTAGGAGCACCTCCAACTCAGGTTCAATTGCAAAAAATATTTACTATTTCAGCAATTAATGAATTGGCAAAAGGGTTTGAATCTACTTTAGAATTTGAAAAAAAATCTGGGAAAAAAGTTTTTTCTGATGATATTAAAACCCGAATTTCAACTATAAAACCTAAATTACTTGAAGCAGCTGTTGAATACGGAAAAGTAGAAAAGTTTGGGTTATCAGCTGATATTTTGTATGCTTCCTATTTAATGGATAAAACAGATCAAGAGAACTTATATTATGCTGCAAGTTATGCTGTTAATGCTAAGGATTTTACTAAGGCATTACAATACTACAATGAATTGAAAGCGTTGAATTATTCTGGAGAGTCGACTTTGTATTATGCTATTAATAAAACTTCTAAACAAGAAGATTATTTCGGAAAAGACAAAGCATCAAGAGATTCTTATGTGACAGTTGGCACTCACGAAAAACCCCGTGACGAAAAAGTTTTGTCAAGAAAAGGTGAAATATACAAGAACATAGCTTTGATTCTGGTTGGTGAAGGTAAAAATGCAGAAGCTAAACAGGCAATTTTAGAAGCGAGAAAAGCCAATCCAGATGATGTTTCATTGATAATTACTGAAGCTGATTTTTATTTAAAAGAAAAAGATTATGCAAACTACACACGTACAGTAAATGAAGCTCTTGAAAAGGATCCTAATAATGTACAATTAGTTTTTAATTTAGGTGTTATAAGTGCAGATTCTAATAAGATTGAAGATGCTGAAAAGTACTATAAAATAGCTATTGAAATTGATAATACATACTTCGATGCTTATCTTAATTTAGCTGAACTAAAACTGAGAGCAGATAAGGATTTTGTGGATCAAATGAAAAAATTAGGAACTTCTGATGCTGATAACAAAAAGTTCGAAGCAATAAGAGCAAAGCAAATTGAAAATTATAAAGAAGTTCTTCCTTATCTTGAAAAAGGATTTGAGCTAAAACCAGATAACGATCCTGTTAAAAGAACGTTATTGGGAGTATATCAAGCTTTAGAAATGACAGATAAAGCTAAAGCTTTGAAAGCAAAATTATAGATTTTAAAAATATTTTCAATAAAAAAGCCTCTATTTCGAGGCTTTTTTTATTGGAATCAATAGGTTTATTTTTTTATTATATTTTCTAAAACAGCCTTCTTTTCATAATTAATTAC
>JACCDI011769279.1_pt1 | contig 17988 bp, 17 predicted proteins | sample 7442791 | NCBI WGS metagenome assembly JACCDI01 (sample SAMN15323434, study PRJNA562643) | freshwater metagenome | isolation source: river surface water | place: USA:Blue River Watershed | collected 2017-08-15
ACACAGGGCAGCGGCACCGGATCTGGTTGGATCTACAGGAGTAATGCCAACACTAGTTTTATCGTCACAAATAATCACGTGATTGAGACAGCTGTAACCACTGGAACCATCAAAGTTGAATTTACGAATGGCGATCAAGTCAATGCAACAATCGTTGGCCGCGATCCTATGTATGACTTGGCAGTGCTCTCAATTAGATCCGGAAATTTACCCACCACTGCAATTGGAGATTCATCAAAGGTCAGTGTAGGAGATCCAGTTCTTGCAATTGGTTCCCCACTTGGCCTTGCAAGCACAGTTACAAGTGGAATCATCTCAGCACTTAATCGTCCAGTAACTGCCGGAAGCGTAGGCAGTGAGTCCTACGTCAATGCAATTCAGACAGATGCTGCAATCAATCCTGGTAACTCAGGAGGCGCGCTCGTTGATGCTCAAGGTCGCATCATCGGCGTGAACTCTGCAATTGCAACTCTTTCAAGCGGCGGAACTAGCGGATCTATTGGTTTAGGTTTTTCAATTCCAATGAATGAGGCAAAGCGCGTCATTGATGAAATTATTGCAACTGGAAAATCAACACGACCAGTTCTTGGAGTCTTCTTTGATACCGCCTTCACAGGTGTGGGTGCTCGTATTCAGCGTTTAAGCCCTGGAGAGGGTGCAGAGAGAGCTGGCATTCCTGCAGGATCAGTGATTCGCTCTATCGATGGCGTGAGAATTCCAGATGAGATTGCTGCGATTGTAAAGATTCGCTCATATGCTCCTGGTACACAGATCACTGTTGTTGTAGATCTTCCAAATAGCGGTGGCAGTAAGTCATTTAAGGTCACCCTCGGCACCGCTCCATCCCTGTAGAGTGCTGCCATGGCGCTCTTTCAACTCAAGATCTCACTACCTGATCGTCCCGGTTCACTCGGTGCGATTGCATCTGCAATAGGAGCAGCAGGGTGCGATATCCGTTCTTTGAGCGTTCTTGAATCAAAAGATGGAGTTGGCTACGACGATATTCTCGTAGCAGTTCCTGGAACTGATCCGACAGATCTCGTTCAGGTTCTCTCATCAATTGGTGGCGTTGCCGTCATCTCGATCGACCCCGTTAACTCGTAAGAGCCTCACCTCTTGAAGCGAATTCTCTATATTCCCTTCGACCATCTCCACCGGGATTACGGTGTTTTAAAGAGCGCATCGACTAAATCAGACCTCATCGTCTTTGTTGAGAGCGCTCGAATGACCAGCGGTCGCCCCTGGCATCGGATGCGCCTTCACTTCTTGATCTCAAGTGCGCGCCACTGTGCTGCGGCCTTGCGCAAAGAGGGTTTCACTGTCGAATACATCAAAGCTGCGACAACAATCGATGGGCTCAAAGAGCTCCAATCACAGCATGGTGATCTTCCAATTTTTTCTGCCGAGCCATCCTCATTTACCCAGAGCAAAGCGCTCTCTGAATTCGGCGTTGAGTTTGCACCCAATGATCTCTTCTTAACGCCTAGAGATCTCTTTATGCAATGGGCGCTGAAGCAGAAGACATTTGTAATGGAGAATTTCTATCGCGCACAACGCATTCGCCTCGGAGTATTGGTAGATGGCAAAGATCCAGTTGGCGGAGAATGGAACTTCGATAAGGAAAATAGGCTGCCACCTCCTAAGAATTACACCTGGCCGCAATACCTTGAGTTTGCCCCTGATGAAATTGATCTCGAAGTTGCCGCCGAACTTGGCATGGAGCCACCTACTCAGTGGGCGACATCGCGAGAAGGTGCGCTGCGCGCTTTAGAGAACTTTATCGATAACCACTTTGCAGAGTTTGGTCCATATGAAGATGCGATGCCATCAGATAACTGGGCTCTCCATCACTCGCTCTTAAGTCCATATATCAACAACGGGTTACTGCATCCTGCCGAGGTAGTAAAAGCTGCGCTGGCAAAGTTTGCAACGGGCTCAATTCCAATTGCTTCATGCGAGGGATTTATCCGACAGGTCATCGGCTGGCGTGAATATGTCAATGGAATGTATTGGTTCTTAGGCGATGGCTATCGTGAGAATAATCAATTAGGTGCAACGCGCCCCTTGTTGCCACTTTTTACCGATCCGAATAAGACGTCGATGAATTGCGTGAAGTCAATTGTCTCGGATGTAAAAGAGCGTGCCTGGGTGCACCATATTCCTCGCCTCATGGTCTTAAGTAATTTGGCGCTAATTACAGGAAGCAACCCGCAGGAGTTTCTAGATTGGATGCGCGAACAATTTGTTGACGCCTCTGGGTGGGTAATGGTTCCAAACGTCATTGGTATGGGTATTCATGCAGATGGTGGGCAGATGATGACAAAGCCATATGCAGCAGGCGGTGCCTACATCTCGCGCATGAGTACGTATTGCAAGGGATGTGCCTATAACCCTAAATTGCGAGTGGGCGATAACGCGTGTCCATTTACAACTCTGTACTGGGATTTTCTTGATCGCCACCGGGAAGAGTTTGTAAAGAACCACCGCATGAGCCAACAGGTCTTTGGTCTCAATAGATTGTCAGATCTGGGCCAACTTAAAGAGCGAGCTAGCCAAGTATTGGAAGGTTTAGATCGAGGAGAGATCTAGATCTACTCGCGCACCGTCACTAGGCAGTGATGTAAAGAAACGTGGTGCGAGATAGCCGGCGCTATGAAATGCCTGCGCGATCGCACTTTGCATCGCAACCATCTGATCTTGGGCAACGAGTGCGATAGCGCTTCCACCAAAGCCGCCTCCGACCATGCGAGCACCGAGTGCTCCGTGGGCCAGTGCGGTATCGACTGCGCAATTGAGCTCTGGGCATGAGACTTCGTAGTCATCGCGAAGCGAGTGATGCGATGCGGTAATTACTCGGCCGAGTTCAACGAAGTTCTTAGCCTTGAGTAATTCCACGGCTGTAGCAACGCGAGCAATCTCAGTGACAGCATGACGGGCGCGGAGAAATTCATGCTCAGTAAGAAGCCCCTTACTCTCGTGCAGCAGTTGGCTACTGAGATCTCTCATGGAGGTAACGCCTAACTTCTGCGCCGCGCTTTCGCAATTACTACGTCGCTCTGCATATCCACCATCGACGAGGGCATGGTGCACTTGGGTATCGATTACTAAGAGTTCAAGTTCTGATGCTGCTAGATCAAAAGGGATTAAGGTTGTTGTGAGATCGCGACAATCAAGTAAGAGCGCAGAACCACTCTCTGCCATCAATGAGACAGATTGATCCATGATTCCGCAGGGAACGCCGACATAATCGTTCTCTGCTTTCTGAGTCAGCAGCGCTAACTCTTTTTTATTGAGATTTAGGCCAAAGAGTTGGTTGAGCCCAACGGCAACTCCACACTCGAGAGCTGCAGATGATGAGAGTCCTGCACCAAGTGGAACACGGCCATCAATTTCAATATCAACACCTTGCTCGATTTTTAGCGACCAGATAACGCCGAGAACATAACGCTCCCAATCACCACCACCCAGGGGAGTCAATTCAGAGAGAGATGTATTGATTACAGCATCAGGGCGCTGTGCTGAGCGAATTCGAATGAGGTCATCGCTGCGCTTGCGTATTTTTGCAGTCGTGCGATCTGCAATGGCAAAGGGGAGGACAAATCCTTGGCTGAAATCAATATGTTCACCGATCAGATTGACGCGACCAGGTGCTGATGCGATGACGTGAGGTTTTAACCAATCAGACATCTATAGAACTACATCACGCAATTGGCCAGCAGATTGTTCAGGCTTGAGATCCATAATGAATGCACCCATTGCAGATTCACTGCCTGCCAAATACTTTAACTTTCCAGGTGCTCGACGCACACTGGTGATCTGCCAATGAAGACGTAAGAGATCTCGACCTTCTCGCACAGGGGCTTGATGCCAGGTCGCGATATAGGCCATTGGAATTCCAAAGACGCCATCGAGGCGACGCATGACTTCAATCGAAATGGGCGCAAAGGCATCTGCCTGTTCTGCACTCAGCGCCGCTAAATCTGGAACAGGAGAGAGCGGTGCAAGATGAATTTCAAATGGATAACGCGCAGCGTATGGAACAAAGGCGACCCAGTGTTCATTACGGGCGATGATGCGATCACCATCGCGAAGCTCGCGGGCAACGACATCATCAAAGAGGATGCGTCCCGTCTCTTCATGATGGGTTTTTGCAATCTCCAGCATCTTGATCACGCGAGGTGGCAGATATGAATAAGCGTAAATCTGTCCATGTGGATGAAAGAGGGTCACACCGACTTCTTCTCCGCGGTTTTCAAAGGGTGCGATATGTCTGATGTAACTCTCTTGTGAGAGATCTCTGACGCGATCACGCCAGGCCTCCATCAGTGTGCGAACCTGACGCTCTGAAAGTTCTCCAAATGATCCACCATGGTTATCGGTAAAGCAGACAACTTCACACTTTCCGGCTGCAGTTCCTGGATCAGTATCTGTTCCGACGATATCTGGAAGAGCCCAATCACCACTTGGTGCGCGCAGCGATGGAGATCGATTATCAAAGACAACGACTTCGTATTCGCTATCTGGAATCTCACTCAAGAGATCTGCACGCGTTGGACATAATGGGCAGAGCTCTTTAGGTGGAAGAAAGACACGTCCTTGGCGATGGGCTGCCATGACAACCCACTCATTAAGGAGAGGATCTAGTCGTAATTCACCGATTCCTGGCTGCTCTTCAACGGGACGTTGATCAACAGCGCTACGAGTGCGATTCTGGCTATCGTAATAACGAATTGTTCGACCATCTGACATTGGCAGATCGCTGCGGGTTACACCTGCATCGAGACTTTTGGTCTGGCTCATAATGGGACTACTCTACCGATGTGAGCAGAGAAAGAGCCATCCTGACAGCATCCTCTGCAGAGCTAATTGTTGAAGTGATCGATGGTGCTCTTGTCATCAGCCACTGGGGCTCACCTCTTGGAGGCGCAAGCGCTGATCTTGCACATGCCCTCACTCCATCGGTGACCAATAGCGGATTTGATTCTGTGCAGAACCCTGGGGTTATGCGCGAAGGCTCGCGCGGATTTTTAGGACGCAGCGCACTCAGTGGCCACCGCAATGGATCTGCATGGTCTTCGCACTTTGTAGTGTCAGATATTTCAAGCAGCACGGGTTCCATCACTGCAGTTCTTACTGATACATATGCCGGCCTGAAGCTCACCTATTCATTTTCATTAGATACATACGGTGTGCTCACTCTTGAAGCTGTTATTGAAAATACAGGTAGCGATCAATACATACTTAATGAATTTATCTACTGGTTACCTCTTCCGCAGGAGGCACGTCAGAGTTTAGATTTTGCAGGTCGCTGGTCTAATGAACGACATCCTCAACGTCGCAATATCGATACTGGAACATGGGTGCGAGATAGCCGTGAAGGTCGCAGCGGACATAACTTCACCATCGCGCAATTAGCAGTTGAAAGTTCTACCACCTTTGCTTCAGGAAGTGCATGGGCGCTAACCAGTGCCTGGAGTGGAAATAATCAGAACTTGATTGATAGAACATCTGAAGGTTTCCAAGCAATGGGAGCAGGAGAGCTCTTACTTCCAGGCGAAGTCATTCTTGAATCAGGCGAAAGTTATCGCGCACCACGAGCGCTAGCTGTCTACTCGGCAGAAGGGCTCGATGGAGTAAGTCACGCCTTCCATCAACATATTCGCGCTCGTGCGCAACATCCTCGTCGCCCGCGCCCCTTGACGCTTAATATGTGGGAGGCAATCTATTTTGACCATAGCTTTGAAAAGATTAAATCTCTCGTTGATGTAGCAGCAGAGATCGGTATTGAACGCGTTGTACTAGATGATGGTTGGTTTGGCTCGCGTCGCGATGACAAGAGCGGACTAGGGGACTGGATTATCTCTGCCGAGGTCTGGCCAGAGGGATTTACCTCGATGATCGAGTACATCAACGGCAAGGGAATTGAATTTGGTCTCTGGTTTGAGGGAGAGATGATCAATCCTGATTCAGATCTCTATCGAGCCCACCCTGAGTGGGTATTACGCGAGGCTGATCGCACACCGGCGCTCTGGCGTAATCAGTTGGTCCTTGATTTAGCTCATGATGGTGCATTCGCACATGTTCTTGAACAAACATCTGCAATTTTATCTTCTCACAAAATCGCATACATCAAGTGGGATCACAATCGCGTGCTTAACGATGGTGCTCACGCAGGTCGTCCAGGAACGCGCACCCAGACGCTTGCTATCTATCGCCTCTTTGCAGAGTTAAAGAAGCGCCATCCTGATCTTGAGATCGAATCCTGTGCATCAGGTGGTGCACGTATTGATCTGGGAGTCCTTGATTACGTTGATCGCTTCTGGACAAGTGATAACAATGATGCCCTTGAACGTCAGACCATTCAGCGCTGGACATCGCTAGTGATTCCACCAGAACTACTTGGTACACACATTGGACCTACTCGAGGACACCAAACTGGGCGCTCATTAGATCTCTCCTTTAGGGCAATTACCGCACTCTTTGGCCATGCCGGGATCGAATGGGATCTCACTCAAAGCTCGCAAAGTGAGCGCGATAATCTCAAAGCGTGGGCCAGTTTCTATAAATCTCATCGCGATTTATTGCATGCTGGAAAGAGCGTTCGTATTGATTATCCAGATCCTCACGGATATCTCTACGGTGTTATCTCTGATGATCAAGCGCAGGCACTCTTTACCTACGCACAACTCACACCAACTGTTGCCGTACATCCGGCTGCGATGAAGTTGCGCGGGCTAGATCCAGCCAAGAATTACTCAGTAAAACCAGTATTTCCTGCCGGAGCACCACACTTTATGTTGCATAAGAAGCCAACATGGATGGATGGAGTAACACTTACTGGTCGCGAACTTGAGGTAATTGGTCTTACAACACCGATCCTTGGACCAGAGCAAGCGATGATGATTGAGGTTATCGCTCTCTAGTTCTTGATCTGCTTGGCGCAGCTATCAGTTGTTGGCTTTGGTTTTGCTGGTTTGGCAGTCGGCGTTGGCGTAGGAGTTGGTTCAGCTCCTTGCGCGATAGTGAATTCAATCGGTACGCGAACTTTGGCGTGAGTACCTGTTGCATCTACAAAACCAATCTCACCTGGCCATGTTCCTGCTGGAAGTCCCTTGATGGTTAGCGTCCATGCTCCACTTGTTGATCGCACAACGGTCTGCACCAACATATTCTCAGGGCGATTTGTAGGGTTTGGATAGAAGCGAACAGTTCCTGTGACTACAGGCAAACCTGTCGGCCTAAAGACCTCCACCTTTACGATTGCATTCTTATCGGTAGAGACTGCGTTGACTGATTTAATAGTCATTGTCGTTGACTCATTCTTCGGCATGAAATCACTTGCCGATGGCTTCCATGCACCGGTTGCCAGTGCAAGAAATTCATCTTGAGTCCCTCTAAAGACATTGAGATCGAGGCGATTGCCAGGAACTCCATACTTTGGTGCAATTCCGCATGATGAGTACTGCCAGATAATCCATTGAGATGAACAGTTAGCAGAAGTCCATGAATGCACATAACAGCCACCAGGTTTAAGCCCTGGTTGGGCAAGAGGATCTGCTGGATCAATTTGGTACTGGGCTAACCACAATGGATACGTTGCTAATTCGGCATCTCGCACCATGGCATTTTCAAGAAATGCTGGATAGGAATAGAGAATTGGCGTACGTCCAGTCTTCTCTTTCACAATCTTTAGAAATGTTTTTGCCCACAAGGTCACAGCCTGCTTGCTGGCATACTTAACGCAACCTGATTTGTCGTAGCGAACGCAGTTATTCTCCAAATCAAGAGCGTAAGGAAGGTCCATCTCGTTATATCCGCCGAGTTCGGCCAATCGCCAGATAACTTTCTGCGCCTGTGCGGCAGCATCAGATTTGATTACCTCAGGATCTTTACTATCTGGTGTAACTGCGTAGTGGTAGAAACCTGTGTAGATACCGGCTGCCTGAGCAGCACTGCGATCCATGATCACGTACTTGAGCGCTAGCGCATCTGCTTCATCGCGAGTATCTGATGCCTTGATCATCACAAAGCGCATACCCGCTCTATATTTCTTTACAAAGTCAATTGGTTCATCATTGGGATGTTGCCATCTACTGACATCTGTTCCGTGGATACGTCCACCAGGTCCTAATGGATCGATGACATGTGAGCGCCCATCGCTCATCTGGGGGACGGGTTTGATGACAATCTCTTTAGCTGTCGAGTAGACAGTCTTACCTGCAATATTGGCCTTGGCTCGATATTTCATGGTCGCATTAAGTGCGGTTGCAACTGCAACCACTCGCCACGTTCCAACTTTGGCAGTCTTATTGATAAAGCGAGTGTCTTGCCACTTACCTTTGAGATAGATCTGAACAGTAATTGGAATAGATGCTTTGGCTGGCTTAAGTTGTCCATAAAGCGTCACAATCGGCTCTGCTCGCCCCGGAGTCTGGTTGAGCGACATAGAAAGGCTCGCCCCTGCAGCATATGTTGGTGTGGCATAGAGAAGGCCAGCAGTCAGCGTTAATGAAAGTGCGACAACTAATCTCTTCATGGCCTCTGCTCAATCTCTATATCTATATCGAGAATACTGTGGATCGCCTTCCTTAATAAAGCAATCTGCTTTGCGCGGGTCTCAGGGAATTGATGCGAACCGCCAAATTTCTGGCTATCAGAGTAATCAAGAATAAGAATTTCGCCATCAAATGAGGCAAGACGTGCATCAAAGAAGGCCATCCAGGTGATGCGATCTTCTCTTTCGACAAAATCCAGAACATTATTCCATTGTTCGCGAATGTCTTGAAGAGTCTTTGCATTCGTCATGACGCCACTCTACCAAGGCGAGATCAAGATCTCCTCTACAAATGTCTTGGAGCACCGATCCACTTGAAGTATTCGCCGGTTATTACTACGCGCAGATTCTTCGATCGATCAGGAATGACCTGTAGGTGCTGAGCAATTCTTGCAACTATCTGTTCTACAGATTTCTCGCTGACAAATCGCACCTTGGCAATCTCAGAGTTACTTAAGCCTTGTGCAACCAATCGCAGAGTCGCCACCTGGATATCGGTGAAATCGTTCAGGACAGTAACGAAAGCATTTTCATGGAGGGAAGCATGTGATTTAATCCATGTCGAGGTGGTGCCCATTACTTGACTGTCAATCGATTGAGTGATCGCAAAGCTTAGAACTGCAAGATCTGCAACCGATCGCTTGAGAACGATTTGAACTCCGTCAGGCAGACTCTTCTCAGAAATTCCTAGTAAGCGCAGATCAGGGCAGGCAGTCATTAAAACGATGCCAAGTGATGGATTACTTTTGCGAAGGTGCGAAATGATTGAGAGCGCTTCTGAACTTGAGAACATAAGATCAATAATGAGCACTTCAGGATGCAAGGATTTAAATGTATTCTCTGCAACAGCCTTATTACTTGCTTCACCAACAATATTGACACCGTGCAGACGAAGAGCTGCACTCATTGTTGTTAATTCAAAGGCGTCATCGCTTGCAATCATTACGCGGGGTAACGTTGCTGCAGTCATGATTTAAGGTATCGCGCTTTGATCAGTCGCGCAGTATCTAAGAAACCTTTACAGAATCTTTCTTATTGCATCGGGAATAAAATCGATAATTCGTGTCGCAGAGATTGGGGCATCCCTAGATGCAAGAAGAGCTGCAGAGTTATGGATATATGCAGCACTTGCAGCAACTTCGCTCAATCTTTTACTGTCATTGAGGATCTCAATGTAATTAGTTGCAGCAAGTGCGCCAACAATTCCTGCAAGAACATCCCCAGTGCCGGCAGTTGCTAACCACGGTGAGGAAACTGTGAGTTCAATGAGAGATTCACCATCTGCAACAACAGTGCGCGAACCTTTCAGGAGAACAACAACTCCGAGTAATTGAGATGCCTTCACTGCCCACTTTTTTGGATTACCTTCGATCGCCTCAGATGTAACATCCACGCCTCGCGAGATAAGTAGTCGAGCAAGTTCACCTGCGTGAGGGGTGATTAGCGTTGGGTGAGAGAACTTTCCCGCTAACGAAAGTGCCCCTGCATCTAAAATCGTAGGAACGCTCTGCTTTGAGATCAATGTGAACCAGCGATGGCGGAGCCAGGTTGTGAAATCGCTGTAGCGCTTTGATTCAATTCCAGAACCGGCAAGCCAAGCGGTGACCGGTCCAGGTTGTACGACTACTTCTGGATTTGAGTGCAAGACAAGGTGAGCCAACCCTGAGTTGCTGTGAAAACGAACCATTCCAAGTCCAGTTGCTGATGCACTCGCACATGTGAGAACTGCTGCACCTGGGAATCTTGCTGAGCCAGTGATGATTCCTAGAACTCCGCGCGAATACTTATTATCGAGATCACTTGGGATGATGATGCATTTAGCTACATCGCGTGCTTTCCATTGACGAGTACTCATATTCCTACTGTAACCCCGTCCTTAGTGAAGTGTTAAATCAGCTTCCCCTGTGCACCACTGAGTAAATCTCACATCCAGTGCTTGGCTGACAGGGCTGGCGCAATGCAATCCGGCTCTCCATTTCAGGCTTGCTTCAATTGGTGCAAGGCGCACTAGTCGATTATCGTCACCGCAACGCACACGAATAGTGAGCGCATCCCCATCACGACTTGCGCGCACGGTTACCTCTTTACCCATCCACTCTGGCACTGGGGCAAGAGACCAATCAGAGTTGATTGATGTGACTACAGCTCCGACTTGCGGCGCACCATCGGCGCTTTCAACACCTGCCTTAATCCAATGCTGGCTATCGCTATAAACAATAATTCCAGCTTGGTCAAATTGTCCGGTGTAATCAAGGATGAAAGAGACTTCCATTGCAGAATTATCTGGAAAATCAACGAGCAGGGCATGACCTGAATCATGAACAAAGCCGTAGGAGGTGTTACGCCAGAAATCGCTTTCGTGGACTGTTGTTACAAGAAATCCAGAAGGCGAAGTTGCAGATGCAACTGGAGGATTAATCCATTGGCCACTTTCCCATGGAACAGTTTTCATTGTTTGATCCTACTGCGCAGAACTTTTCATGGCAGTATTGCCTCATGCGTATAGCCGTCTTCTGTTCAGCATCAACCAAGATAGATAAGAAGTATGTCGATTTCGCCTTTGAGGTTGGAAAGTCAATCGCCGAGCAAGGCTGGGATGTTGCTTGGGGCGGCGGAACTCTCTCCATGATGGGCTCTGTCTCACGCGGAGCCAGAAGCGTCGGCGGCAAGACCTTCGGTGTTATTCCACATAAGCTCGTTGGTAAAGAGTTTGCCGATGAAGAGGCGACTGAACTCTTCATTACTGAATCGATGAGATCGCGCAAATCGATGCTCGAGGATCTCTCCAACGGCTTTCTCATCTTGCCCGGCGGCCTTGGAACCATGGAGGAGTTCATGGAGATTTGGGTCGCCCGCCACCTTGGATACCACCAGAAGCCGATCGTGGTCTGTGATCCCTTTGGCTTCTACAAGGATCTCCATACCTTCTTACATTCACTCAAGAGCGAGAAGTTCATTGGCGATGCCCACGATGAATTAGTTACCTGGGTCAGCGATATCCCGGCGGCGATGAGCGCCTTTCGTTCGACGATGAAGCCACCAAGTCTGATCTAGGGCAGCGGGCCCAAGGACGAGCATTAAAATATCCTATATTTTTTTTGCGAGTTTTCATTGACAGCCAATAAGTAACCTCCCTACCTTTGCGGGATGAGCACACGGACAGCGCTGCCCCGTAAAACGAGGAAGTCACCGAACCGGGGACTTCATTCCATTCTTGAGGGCAAGTACTTTGCCTGGGTCTTGTTGATCCCAAGCCTTGTTCTCGTAGTCACTTTTATCTTCTACCCGCTCTATCGTGGAATTTACTTAAGCTTTACCCGCACAGTTCTCTTAGAAGGTCCTGACTCAACATTTATCGGACTCGAGAACTTTAGACAGATGTTTAAGGATTCACTCTTCCTTCTGGCTACGAAAAATACTCTCATTTTCATGGTTGTCGGTTTGATAACTCAATTGGCATTTGGATTAGCTGCGGCGATGTTATTGAGCCAAGACCGCAAGTACATCGGCCTCATTCGCGTAATTGTTGTTCTTCCTTGGTTTACACCACCTGTAGTAACTGCATATATGTGGCGATTTATTCTTGATCAGAATTCAGGTGTTCTCATCAAGATGCTCGAGAGTGTCGGGATCTCGTTTGGTCCAGCAGGTCTTTGGAGTAATCCAGAGCTGGCAATTTATGCAGTCCTCTTCGTTGATCTCTGGGCTTCATACCCATTCTTTATGTTGTTCTTATTAGCTGGAATTCAAGGCATTCCAAAAGATATGCGCGAGTCAACTTCTGTTGATGGAGCAACCAGTTGGCAGCACTTCCGGTATGTAATCTTGCCGCTGATTTCTCCAGTAATTGTTGTCTCATCAATTTTGGGAGTCATTCACTTGATTAACTCACCAACGCTTGTGTTGCTGATGACAAATGGTGGCCCTGGAGATAGCACCACAGTGCTTCCATTGCTCGCCTTCCAAGTGGCTTTCCAGATGTATGACTTCGGTTACTCCTCAGCAATCTCTGTTGCAGTCCTTGCAGCCATTGCTGGATTTGCGATGGTCTACATCCGCTTTGCTCGTTTTGGAAAGGAAGATTAATGACTACCACCAAAAAGAAGAAGCGCCCGATCTCTTACTACCTTGTTAACGTCGGAATTGGATTCTTAGCGTTATTTGCCATCCTTCCTTTGGTCTGGACCTTCTACACCTCACTGCGAACCAACATAGACATTAATAAATTTCCCACAAAATTTAGTCTTTCAAATTTGAGTTTTGACGCATACATAGGTGTCTGGCGGGATACTAACTTCCCGTTGCTCATCAAAAATAGTCTCATTGTCAGTACCTTGACAGTCATCATCAGCCTGACCCTAGGTACATTGGCCGGATACGCTCTTTCAAGAAGCAAGTTCAAGGGCCGACAGAACGTATTGTTGATTTATCTAGCGATTCGTTTGGTGCCTGGAGTATTGCTTCTTATTCCGATCTATATCTTTATGAATACTCTTGGGTTACTCGACAGCTACGCGGGATTGACCTTGGCGTATACGACTTTTACCTTGCCGGCAACAGTCTGGTTGATGAAAGGCTTCTTCGATTCACTTCCTCCAGATTTGGAGAATGCTGCACGCATCGATGGTTGTTCTCGCATGGGTGCGATGTGGCGTGTATCGATCCCATTGGTCTTGCCAGGCCTTGCCGCAACAGGAACTCTGACGGCTATCACTGCATGGAACGACGTTCTCTTTGCGCTCATGTTGACCTCATCTGATCGAACAAGAACCTGGCCCGTTGGCCTTAAAGAGATGATCGGGGAGTTCCAGTTGCCGTGGGAGGCTCTTACAGCAACGGCGATGCTCAGCCTCTTGCCTGTGGTCATCGGCTTTGCCCTCGTTGGGCGCAAGATGGTCGCTGGAATCACCGCCGGCAGCCTCAAAGACTGATTTCGCGAATCAATTTTCTCGAAATTAATCCTATATTTTTCTAGAAAAATCCTATATTTTTTTGGCGTTTTCTATTGACCTACCCGAGAGGCTGTTACTAACCTCACACCAAGCCTTACATCGGGTGGGGCCATAGATAGAAAGTTGATACCTATGCAGGACCTAATCGGCAATCTCTCCCGTAGAACTCTTCTGAAGCTCAGCGCCATGGCGGGTGCGGTTGCATCAGTTGGTTCATCTGCAACATCAGCATTTGCTGCTCGTGTAAATAAAAAGGGCACAGGCAAGATGACGTACTGGAACCACTTCACAGGTGCACCAGAGCGCGCTGCCTTTGCTGAAACTACAGAAGCATTTAAGAAGGCATCACCTGCAATCGATCTCGATGTGCAGACAGTTACCAACGATGACTGGATGGCAAAGTACATTGCATCGACAACAGCAAAGAGCGGTCCAGATGCTGTGATGATCGACGTTACACGCTTCACAGATATGTTACGTATCGGTGGCCTGCGCGATATCACAACCTACAACAAGCAGTGGCCAGGCAAAGATGCTGTTGCTGGAGATACTCCTGCATTTAGCTTTAACCGTAAGGTCTATGGCGTTCCATTCTTCACATTTATTGACTGGACCTACTACCGCAAGGATATGTTTGAAGCTGCTGGAATCAAGAAAGAGCCAACAACTCTTGAAGAGTTCCGCGCCGCTGCAATCGCATGTACCAACCCAAGCAAGGGCCAATACGGATTTGCTATGCGCGGTGGATCAGGTGGCGGTGGATTTATCGTCAACGTTCTCCACGCATTCAACGGTTCAATCATCTCTCCTTCATTTAAGGCAACCTTGTCACTTGATGCAGCAGTTGAAGCGATGCGCTTCTGGGTCAACTTGGCCGTTAAAGATAAGGCAGTGGTTCCAACAGTTGCCACAGACGGTTACGCACAAATCTTTAGCAACTTCTACACAGGTAAGGCTGCGATGGTCATGCACCACGGCGGTAGCTTTATCGATGTAGGCAAGAACCTAAAGTTCGGAAGCGAAGTAATGACACTTGCTCGTCCAACTGGCCCTAAGGCTCAGATGGGCTTCCAGGCACCGCTTGCAAATGGCGTCTTCCAGCACACAAAGAATCCTGATGCAGCATTTGAGTACGCATCATTCCTTGGTGGTCCATCGGCTCAGGCAACATTCCTCAAGGGCACCGGTTACTTCCCAACCTCAACCGATGCAGCAAAGGACAAGTTCATCGCAGACAATCGTCAGTTCGACACTGCGATTGCAAGCCTCAAGACACTCCCTAAGACATACACATTCCCAGGTCTTACAGCTTGGCGCGATCTGACATGTCTTCCTGAGTTCCAGAAGTGCCTCACCGGGTCACAGACTCCTGAAGGTGCTGCAAAGGTAATCGTCGAAAGACTCAATACCGTTGCAAAGGCAGCAGCTGCTGCTAACCGCAAGTTCTATTCAGATAACCGCGGTAAGTAATTCAGAAGCACAGAACGCCCCTCGCAAACCTTTGCGAGGGGCGTTCTGCTTTCCAATTACCTTTGGCCCAGAATTTCCTCTGCCAACTGCTGTAACGAGTGATGATCATCCAACGCGACAATTGCATGATCGGTAGTGCCGGACAGCACACCTTCACATTCACGTGCTGTAACTCCGATTACTATGACCTGTTTGGCCCGCACCGGTCCTTCACCAAAACTCTCCCGATCCTTAAGGAAGAGCCCTGACTGGTGTGAAACAAGGTCGATGAGAAATGGAATCACGATGGGATTGGCCGGAACCAGGCAGATTTCATCAGCACCATCTTCATCGTTGAGTGACGGGACATTTGCTGCAAAGAGAGGCTCATTTAATCCAGTAGTTTCGCTGTTGGTTGGAACCATCCCGAAGGTCAATTGAAGGGCTGCGAGAATCTCTGCATGGCTGGCACCACATGGCAGATCAAAGTCGCTGGCAATCGCCTTGTGCAATGAAGACGTTGAGGCGATGTTAAGTACTGGTGTAACGACTGTTCCTGATGGGTATGAACCATCTTCTACAAATGAAAGAACTGCATGGGCTCCATCTAAGGCCGCCTCACCGAGATATTTATTTCGCGTGCCACTGATCTGGCGAATATCGAGTTCAAATGAGTTTGCTTCTAGAAGCGAGATAAGTCCCTGAAGATCAGAGGGTTCATCGACATAGGTAACCGTCACCTTGCAGGGATCAACGTTATCTAGGCCCGATAAGGCCATCGCCTTTAACTCTTGCGCGGTGCTCAAGGCAAGGCTTCCAGCAAGTTCCATGTCCCCAAATTCTTGCAAGGCCATGTACTCGCATGGGGTACCAAGTGCCTGGATCCGTGCGGCAACTTCACTTACCGAAATCACTTCATCTCCGACTGCGATCAGGAATATGCCAGCAGTGTGTGGGTGACTGGCCAGCCGAGGGAGAAAAGTATCTGCAAAAGAATCTAGTGACGAAGCATCTGCAGCCTTGATCGAATTCTCGATAAGCGTGAGCGCACCATCTTCTGCAACGGCTCGTGTAAATCCTGATGCACCGCGTGAAAGAGGGATAACAAAATACTTACTGCGAATACCGATGCCGCTGGGATGGCGAAAGCCGATAAAGGAGGGAGTTGTCTCCTTACCTCTGCCAAAAAACTTCCCGAAGCCGCCCAGTGATTTCATGAGATCGATTATGGCATGCTCTTGAAGGTTAGCGGTTTAACTTTGGGGTAGAACCAACAACTCTGATGACACCCTTGCTATCTGCACGGACGAGCACGCCCTCACCAGAGGCAACGCCCACATTGGTAATCGCACTGATGTTAACGAAGTGACCCACCATGATTAGTAGACCTGTCTTATTTCGATAGTCAACAATTTGCTTGCGAATTCTCATGGTTTGCGGGTGGTTAAGCAGATCTGATTCTTCAAATAGTGAATCTAGATTTCTGTTTAGGCGAACCTTTCCAAGGTTAAGTAATTCTGCGGTCTCTTTAGCGCGACACCATCTACTCGATTCGACTCTAGCAATTTTGATCTGCCTTCTCTCAAGCCACTTGCCAATATCTCGTGCATCTTGACGACCGATATCTGAGAGATTGCGTTGAGTCGAACAATCATTGAGCGTGAAGTTTTCAGGATCTCCAACCCCCGGTGCCAGGCTGTGTCGCATCAAGAGCACATAGCCCTTTGGATTAGTCCCTTGCAGCTTGTCCCAAATGGCTAATTCATTGGCAAAGGAACTTTGTGCCGTCATTCCAAAGATAAGAGTGAAGATGAGGATTGAAAAGAATCTTTTCACTGGAGACTCCCTTCTATGGCAAAGGATTGATTAAGAGTGGGGCGGGTCGGGCTCGAACCGACGACGACCGGATTATGAGTCCGGGGCTCTAACCAACTGAGCTACCGCCCCATCGCATTACTGCGACGTTGTCGCAGTCTATTGCACTTCAAGAATTGCTACGTGAGTCCTCAAAATTTCCAAATGCACTGTCTAGAATGTGCAGATGTTAGATCTCTTTAGCGCCCCTGTGAATGACCAGATTGTCCTTATTATCAACGCTGCAATAGCCGCCATCCTTGGCTCGATTATCGGCTGGGAGCGCGATCGCGCGGGAAAGTCTGCTGGACCGCGCACAATGGCCCTGGTTGGAACAGCGGCGTCAGTTGTTGTCGGTATCGGCCACTTCCTCAATCTAGATGCCGAATTCGGTGACCCGACTCGCTCAATGCATGCAGTCATTACCGGCATAGGTTTCCTTGGAGCTGGTTTGATCTTTCAGCAGGCAAATAAAGGCGCTCAAGGTGTGACAACTGCCGCAACGGTCTTTGCCACCGCCGCAATGGGATGCGCAGTCGGGTTGGGTTATCAGATTGTCGGAGTGGGCCTAAGTGTCATCATCTTGATCGTTCTTCGTTCATCACACGTTGTTGAGTATTCAGCCGGCCTTCGCGACCGCGAGCATTAGTCCTTAATGAATCTGAGCAACGCGCAGTAATTGATCAAGTGAATCTAAATGATGATCTGCCTCAAGCAGCTCTTCTTTGGTGTGAGTAGTTAAGACCGCTGCAACGGTACAACCTGCACCCTTGGCAGCTTGTACTCCACCAGGTGCATCTTCAATTCCCCAACATAGTTCTGGCGCGATGCCGATGCGCTCTGCTCCGAGTAAGAATGGTTCAGGGTTTGGTTTCCCCTTATTTACCTGATCGAAAGTAACCGAATGTGGTGGCATCTGGATACCTGCAGCGCGTGCACGTGCCTGAGCTAAATCCAACGTGCATGATGTAACGATCGTCCAAGGGATCTCTAAATCAGTCAGATTGCCCAGAAGTTCGAGAGCGCCATCGACGGCAAATACGCTATGTGCGGCAACTATTTCGACTAGCTCAAGTCGTTTAGCCCATCGAGTTATCTCTTCATCGGCGCGATCTGGCATTAACTTTTTCAATGAGACAGCAGCAGGTAGCCCATGCATTCCATCAAGGTTGGGTAGAT
>JACCDI011000689.1_pt1 | contig 17987 bp, 17 predicted proteins | sample 7442791 | NCBI WGS metagenome assembly JACCDI01 (sample SAMN15323434, study PRJNA562643) | freshwater metagenome | isolation source: river surface water | place: USA:Blue River Watershed | collected 2017-08-15
CTTCCTCTCTTGGCATCAACATCGTGCTATAACCTCCAATTAATAAAAAGACCACCATCAACAAAATGGTCAATTTAGATTGCAAAAATCCTTTTGCTATATTACCAGATAATCCTTTTTCCATTCTTATTATTTTATAATTCTACTGAATTAATTATTTAATGCTCAATTTTGCACCATTGTATAAATTACTCTCTGCTGTTAAGATATAAGGTTCATTTTTAGCTAAACCTGCTAAAACTTCTACCTGATCACCAAAGGTTTTACCAATTCTTAACCATCTAAGCATCGCCGTATTTTGTGCACTAACAGTATACACTCCAACTAATTCATCCTTATACACCAATGCTGAAGTAGGAATCATTACGCCCGAAGTCGTATCCAATTTAATTTCCTTTGATTTTGAACTATTTTTTATAAAGACATTGGCATACATTCCAGATAATAATTTAGACGCTTCATTTACAGGTATACTTAACTTAATGATATATTGACCTCCTGTAAATTGTGAAGAAGGGTTGATCTCAATTAAATTGGATTCAAATGTTTGATTCGTTGCTTCAACTGAAATTGCAGCCTTGTTTCCTACTTTTAATGTTGCAATCTCATTTTCAGGAACCATCGCTGTAACTTGCAAACTTCCTCCTTGCTCAATCGTTACAATTGGCATACCTGGATTTGCCATGCTTCCTTCTTCAGCCAACTTCTGTGTTACAATGCCAGAAAAAGGAGCTACAACGTTAGCGTAATTTAAATGCGATTTCACTTCTCTTTGCATTGCTTTAGCAGCATCTACATTTGCTTTAGCAGACTGAAACTGCAAATTCACTTGCTCTAACTCTTTTGCAGAAGCACTATTTTGCTTGTGTAAAACAGTATATCTATCAAAATCTTTTTGAGCTACAAATAAAGCAGCTTCAGCTTGTTTTAGCATTGCATCTACTTGTGCCTGCTTTGCTTGTATGTCATTACTATTAACAGTAAAAAGTAATTGTCCGGCCTTCACTCTATCTCCAGTCTTAACATAGATTTTTGTGATATAGCCCATTATTCTTGTTGCTACATTTGTAGAATGAGCTGCCTGCACTTGCCCAGTAACAGATAATCCATTTAAATTCGAACCTGTAGTTAAATTAGCAACTTTAACAACTATTGCTTTCGAATTGTCTATTTCATTAGGCTTCGCCTCATCAGCACATCCATGCATCGAAATTGCCAAAGTAAATAAAGCTGGATAAATGATTAAATTTTTATAATTCATGATTTTTTATTTTAAATATATTTTTGATTTATGTAGAATTATTTAAGCGACAAAAATTCTAAATAATTGATAGATGATTTTTGCTCTAAAGTCGCTTGTGCTAATTGTAATTTTTGTTGTGCCAATTGGGTCTGTGCAATTAAAATATCATTTGTACTCACTAAACCTTGCTCATACCTGTTTTTTAATATTCTTAAAGCTTCATCCGCTTGCTCAACAGCCTTATTTTGTTGGGCTATTTTATAATTTGCATCAATAATGCTTCTTTTTGTTCTTACTATTTCTGTATTACCTTGCTCTATTTGATTATTTAATTGCTCTTGCACTTTTATTTTTTCAAGTTTTTGGGTATTTGATTTGTTTTTAATCTGATTCCCTTTAAAAATATCCCAAGAAAGTTGCAAGCCAGCAATATAAGAGTCAGCTCCACTAATCCCGATTGACTTGTCATGTAGATTGTAATTGGCAAACCCATTTAATCTTGGAGCCCAACCTAGTTTTGTGCTTTTTATTGCCATTTCATAACTATTTAAAGCAGCAGTCATAGCTCTTATATCTGACCTATTCATTGATACTGCATCAGCGTAATCTAATTGAGTGGATAATGTATAAGGTAGTATAGTATATACAACCCCTTTCTCTCTGTGCATTAATGTACTTAATTGATCAGAAACAGATTCAATTTGTGAAATAGCTTGTTTTTGTTGTAATTCTGCAGATTTAACTTGTACTTCTACATTTAATAAATCCGACTTTTGCATCATACCTTGATCGAATCTATCTTTTGTTAATTTAAAGATTGACTTAATTGTAACTAAACCTTCTTCTGTAACCTTAGCATATTGATAAGAGAATTCTAATAGTAAATATTGTTGAATGACTTGCATTCTAATTGCCTCTTTCGTTCTTTCAGAAATCGCTTCATACATGCCGGTTTGCAATTTTGCCGCTTTACGCATAAATATGGCATCTGCATTAACAATTGGTTGCTGAAGTGCCACTTGTGTATTGTAGTTGCTGTAATTACCCGGGTTATTTAATGTAGCTGGATTAAAATCTTGTTGTTGAACGCCTGCTTGTTGTAACTTAAATCCAAAAACATTCAATGGATTATTTGTACTGTAAGCCGTGTGTGAAACATTTAATTGAGGTAACCATACAGCCTCAGTTTGTTTATAATTTGATTGTGCAATTGCAGCATCTGCATTAGCAATGACCACTTGTTTATTGTTTTGTTGTGCCGCTTGAATGGCATCTTCCAAAGACAAAGCAGATGTAGCATTTTGAGCGCTTGCACTTAATCCAGTTGCAAGCATCATGTACAATCCAAATTGTCTTAATTTTTGTCTTTTCATCATTATATTTTTATATAGAATGCAAAGATATTTTTGATATAAAAGAAAAATGGTGACATATATCACTGAACATAAAAATGCCACTTAGCAATAAGCTAAATGGCATTAAAAAAAACCGAACCAAATCAACTTTTATTTACAATGATTTTTTAGCTAGATACCAATCAACCATTTCTAAATTACTTTTCTTTCTTTCAGCTAAAGCTTCAATCGTTTTAGGTGCAGGTACAATCACCTTGTCACCTGGCTGCCAATCTAAAGGACATGCTACACTATGCTCGGAAGATGTTTGTAGCGCTAACAAAACCCTTTTAATCTCTTCCATGTTTCTACCCACATTTAATGGATAATACATAATGGTTCGAATCTTACCTGCAGGATCAATAAAGAAAACAGCTCTAACAGCTGCAGTCTCGCTCTCTCCTGGTTGTAACATACCATACAATTTTGAAATCTTCATGTCAATATCTGCAATGATAGGGAACTCGAACAATACGCCTGTCTTTTCGTGCACTGCATTTACCCAAGCAATATGGGAATGGATGCTGTCAATACTTAAACCTAATAATTTGGTATTATTTTTTGCAAAAAATTCTTTTTCTTTTGCAAATCCACTCATTTCGGTCGTACACACAGGTGTAAAATCTGCTGGATGCGAGAACATGATGATCCAGTTTCCTTTGTTGTACTCAGACAAAGTCAATGGGCCTGTAGTGGTTGTCACTGTAAAATCTGGAGCCATGTCTCCAATTCTTGGCATTTGTGTTATTGTTTCGTTTTCCATATAATTAATTTAGAAAACAAAACTATGCAATCAAAAAATCAGTCTTTGTGATATATATCACTTTAAAATGACTTTATCATAATTTAACAATCAATGCCATTGTAGCCGAGGTTTGTTGATTGCTATTTTGCGTGTATTTAAATATAGGATCCTTTGAATGATACCTTTTTAACTCTGCACGCCATAAAACTTTAGATGAAATTTGATAATCGTAATTGATCGAAGTGCCAATTGTTTGATAGCCATTGGGGGTTGAAGTTGCAATTATGACCTGATCCTTATCACTGTAAAATTCTACCCTTCCAGCAATTTTACTTTTAGGATTCAAGTTGATTTTAGAAATAATCACCGGAGTATACCATACAGCTGTTTGATTAACAATATCTGTTTGAGTACCTATGTCAAAACCAAAAATGAAGGATAGCTTTGGAGCTGCATCATAAATGGCATATAGATTATGAAATGTTCTTAAAGATTCTGCACTATCTATGTTTACATGGCCAATGAAATTACTGTAATTCAAAGTCAACTTATCACTAGGCTTGTAATTGACCTGCATACCTATACTAGGTTTTGGATTCGTATTGGGTATTGCAATTCTTTGCCATCCATTTAAAACATGTAAACCTAGGTATAAATTTTCTTTTCTATTGGTATAACTAAATTTGATACCCGTTTCATAGTAAGGCGAATTTTCTGCAAACAAACTTCTAGTTAAATTCCAGCAATCAGCTCCAATAGCGCTTTCAAAACCTATATGAGAAGGCATCACACCTGCGTCTATCCAAAAATGATGTTGCTTAAAAGGCTTGTAACCTACATTGGCTTCAAATATTGGCTTTGCCCAATTTGGCTCAGCACTTAAATTGTACTTTACATAATTGCCCGTCATGAGTGCCAAGTTAGATCTTAGACGACTAGATTGATAGCCTAATTTTACAAAAGCAAGATTAAGATTCAGCTGGTTGTGCTTTTTGTAATTGTAGTTGAAGTCTGGCTTTTCAAAATTTGCGGGTTTTGAAAAATCATAACTATAATAGGATTCAAAGTAGGCATTTAGTTTCAATGACTTTGTTGAATCTACTTGTGCAAAGCAATCCATAAAAATGAAAGTCAATAAAAATAAAAAGATAAATCGCATCAATAAAAGTACTAAGAATATTTAAATCCAGTTTGCTATTGCTAGTGCTGATTTTTCAAAATCTTCGTCTAGCATCAGGTCATGCGACCCACCTTCAATTATTGCAACTTGAGCATTATAATGCTTAGCGGTGCTTTCAAATTCACGAACAGTGATCAACCCATCTTTTGAACCACCTAATACAAGTACAGGCACAGAAGAATTGTGTGATATAGGGATTAATAAACCCAAATATGCCCTAAATGATTCCGCACACATTCGATGCGCATATCTTTCTATAAGTAGGTCCTTATTCAACATCAAATGAGGGTATTTTTTGAATGCCCCAACCAGGTTTCTACGAAGTAAGAAAGGCATCACACCTGGATAACGAAATATGACTCTAAGGCTAGCTAGTAGCACCCCAGAGGGAGGCACTGAAGACATTAAAATTGCCTTTTTACAAGACCCTGTTTTTATAAAATGTTGTAGTATCATTCCTCCCATTGAATGTCCAATAATAATGGGTGGTGTATCTAAACTTTCTACTACTTTACGAAGTGCTTGAACATAATCGCTTATCGAATATAAAATACGTTTTGTTTTTCCTTCTATTTCGTGTCCAGGAAGATTGAATGCAATGCAATGATACCCCAGCTTTTCAAAATATGGGATGTATTGCTCCTTCCAGCACCAAGCGCCGTGACACATACCATGAACAAAAACAATTGTTTCTTTCATTAAATTTGAAATTTACTTACATAGTTAGATGGTAGGTGTTGCTTCAATTGCTTTACAAATAAATGAAAGTCCACCGTAATGGTATGTCTAGGTGTTTTTATTTGTTGCAAATGAGGATGGGTCACTTCTCTTTGACATAATGCTGCAATATTCTTGGGTCTTTGCCAAAGTCCCTTAATCGCCCTTGCTGCAATCTTACTCTGCAATTCGGCTCCTGGCCATATACAACCTAGTGGCTGGAACATGCCCACAAAAAAAAGATTATCGTATTTTTCATGCAACATTTTTAAATAAAGCGGCACATCCCCTTCACTGTAATTCAAGAAGTCTTTGCGGAAAAAAGGATGTTCTAAAATATAACCGGTGCATGCAATAATTGTGTCAAATTCTTCCACAGAACCATCCTTGAAGTGAACTTTCTTTCCTTCATAGTGATCAATATCGACTTTTGGGAAGACTTTGCCGTGTCTTACTTTATATAAAAGCTCTTCGTTAATGGTGGGGTGCGTTCCTGTGATGGCGTGTTCAGGCTCTTGAAGTCCGTAGTGTTTATTAGAACCAGAAATGATTTTGACAGATAATTCTGAAAGAAAAAATTTCAACTTAGTAGGAAGAAATGCCAACTTAGATGCCACTACATCACTAGGTTTACCAAATAAAAATTTTGGCACTATTCTATAACCTCTTCTCCAGCTTATACTCGTCTTCTTACTTACTCGACTTGTTTCTACCGCCACATCACAGGCAGAATTTCCACCACCAATTACAAGTATTTTTTGATCCCTGAATGGTTCGGCTTTTTTGAATTCATGTGAATGCATCAATTTGCCTGTGAACTCACCAGGATAATGAGGCATTCTTGGTAACCAGTGGTGACCATTGCAAACGACTAAATGTGTAAAGTACTCCGTTTTTTCAACCCCGTTTTGTTCCGTTTTTACTACCCAATTATTTACTTCATCTAATTCGCAAGATTTCACCAAAGTTTGAAATTGAATATGCGGATATAATTTAAAATGTTCGGCATATCCCTGAAAATAGCGTCTTAATTGATCATGCGAAGGGTAATCTGGCATCCCTTTTTCAAAATCATCGAATGTAAAGTCTTCGTATTGCGAAAGGGTTTTAGAACTAATGATATGGGTTGTCTCAAAAACACTCGAATGGCCCGTATGTTCATCATAAACCCAGTTGCCTCCTACTTGTGTATTTACTTCGTAACAAACCGTATCTAAACCTTGGTCGATCAAATTTTTCAAAGCAGTTATACCAGAGGGACCCGCACCAATTACACAAACTTTCGTCATATAAATTACATTTAACCAAATATAAAAAAAGGCCCGGATATTAACCGGACCTAGCACATAAATCTTTGGAAAGTATAAAGCCTTATGGCACTCTCATAAAAACAAATTTATTCTTAAAAAACCCTTTATTACTATTTCCCTATTTTCTGTTGTACATGCGTATTTAATTGCCTCAGTCTAATTGGAGACCAATATCATAAGTATTAAAGATTTAATGTGTTAAAATTTTATAATATATTTGTAAGACCTCAACAGTTTATATTTAATATTTTACATTGAAAAATAATTTCAAATAAGTATTAATCAAGAATTAGCCCAAGATCATATGACTGAATTTATAAAATGTAATTTATCCAATAATGCTTTTGTCAAAGAAGCATTGGATATATATATAAATTCATTCCCTAGTAACGAAAGACACCCATTAGATATAATCAAAGAAAGAATTAATAAGCAAAAGAGTATTCTTTATGTTGGTATTGAAAATGGCAAAGTCAATTGCTTTGCTCTGACATGGAATTTACAAGAAAGTAATTTTACATTATTAGATTATTTCGCAGTCGAAGAAAGGCAAAGAAATAAAGGTATTGGTGCCCAGTTTTATAATTTTTTAATAAATGAGATAGACAAATTAGGAAGGTTTTTAATTCTTGAAGTTGAAAAGCCAAACGACGAATTTGATATTTCAAAAATAAATCGAATAAAATTTTATTTGAGAAACAAAACGAAAATATTAAAAGACACTCCTTATATTTTACCTTCTTTAGATTCAACAAGTAATACAGAAATGATATTAATGATTGCTATGGGGGAAAAATGCATTGAATTGACTAAAGACAATATAAAAAAATTAATTGAGCAATTATATCTTGAACTATATCAAAGAGACAATAAAGATTCATTGCTTTTAAGCTTTATTGAAAAAATTCCAACAACTATAAACTTAACAAAACAAATTAATTATGATAAATTATGATCTAGTAAATTTAATAGTAAGTTCCATTTCTACAATTTTAGCTGGAGTAGCAATCTTGCTTTACATTATCATGTGGAATAAAGAAAAAGAGAATTCGAATTATGACATTTTTGACACAACTTATTTAGATATTCTGAAAACAGGGATGGAATATCCAAAATTCAGGAATCAAAAATATACAAGTGACTATAAAAATGCAGATGACGAAAATGAAATTATTCAATATGAATTATACGCCTTTATATGTTGTAATTTTTGCGAAACCATAATTGACAAAGGCGATAATGCATTACTAGAAACTTGGGGAGTTGTTCTTGAAGTAGAAATGTCACTTCATGAAACCTGGTTTAATGCAGAAGAAAACAAGAACAAATATAAAGCATCATTTAGAGAGCAAATCAACCAGATTAGGAATTACAAATAAAGACATTATTGTAAATCTTTACTTTTTCACAAAACCTAAAGTAATCGGTTTAAGTCGAGTCCAGGAGTTGTTTTCCTCACGCAGAGGGGAAATTTTTTTTAAGCAAGGTTTGAATCTTACAATAATCACTAAATTCGAAAAAATACTAAGAAATGAAATACTTAAAAATCCTTTTGGCACTAGTTTTATTGTCCATTGAAACTCAAGCTCAAAAAATTGTAGATTTCACATTATCATCTGTAACTGACAAAAGCACTTTTTCATTAAGTAAATCGAAAGGTAAATACGTTGCACTTCATTTTCTACTAAAAACAGAATGTCCATACTGCATTAGACATACTAGCGAATACTTTGAAAAAGCAAATTCCTTGCAAAATGTAATTCAAGTATTTATAAAACCAGACGAGGAAAAAGAAATTAAAGAGTGGGCAATTAAATTAAAATCTAATAATTCATTTCCCATTTATCAAGATTTGAATGCTAAACTAGCCGATCAATTCAAAATACCTTCTGGATATCAATTTCATGGACAAGTTGTTCATTACCCCGCTTTGATTTTATTAAACAAAAATGGAGAGGAGGTTTTTAGGTATATAGGGGAAAATAATTCAGATAGATTTTCATTTGATCAATTGAAAGCAAAAATTATTGAAATAGAAGCGCTTAAATAACTATAAAGATTAGAAAAAGTTCCAAGATTTAATGAGATTGCCAAAGCGCGCGCGTTGCTATCCAAATAGTTCGACTTAACTTAGTTTGTTGACGAAATCTACCTCCTCATTAGTTCGATTTAGTGAGCTGATTGGTTATCTAGGTCGATCTAATACTTTACAAGTTGGGTTGTGTTTTACTTTAAAATTTAGGGAATTGGAAATAAAACAAAACTTGTTGGATTGATGATGCAATTCATTTGCTTCATCAATTTTGGAGGGATCTGTGATAGTAACAACAGGATTTAAAGTCACGGATTCAAAATAACCACTACCATCTTCCTTCTCTATCATAACACCCGTGGCGGCATCAATATAATCAGTGACCACAATCCCTTTAGTTGATGCCAAATGTAAAAACCATAACATATGGCATGATGAAATAGAAGACACTAAAAGATCTTCTGGATTATGTTTATTTTTATCACCAAGAAAGGCAGGATCTGACGAACCAAGAATATTTACTTTATTCAATATCTCAATTGCATAATCCCTTGTGTATGAATTATAATTTACAGTTCCAAGACCTAAATTGCCTGTCCAAATTAAATTGGTTTGATATTCATGTTTTTTCATCTACGCAATATTAGAACTAATATACTAACAAGTCCAATTACTAGATTGATTTTAACCGAAATAATGGGGTATTTACCTCATGCAGTAATGCTTTAGGTCTAAATGCTGAAATTATTTAAACCTAATTATGCTAACAGCCTAATAACATTTAACTTTACAATTCAATTTAACAATGGAAATAATAATTATAATAGGTTTAATCCTTTTGAATGGCATCTTCTCCTTGTCAGAAATGTCTGTTGTTGCATCAAAAAAGTTCAAGTTAGAAAAAGCAAAGAAAAAAGGGAAAAGTGGTGCCAATGTCGCATTATCTCTATCTGAAAAGCCTACCTATTTCTTATCAACTGTTCAAATTGGCATCACATTAATTGGAATTCTACTTGGTATATTTAGTGGCGATAAGCTCACAGAAGATTTAACAAGATTTATTGCTAAATTTTCATCGCTTGCTTACTATGCAGAAGAAATAGCTGTTGGGACTATTGTCGTATTGATTACTTACTTGTCAATTGTATTAGGAGAGCTTGTCCCAAAGCGTCTCGGTATGGCATATCCAGAACAAATTGCAATTATTATTGCTAAGCCAATGCAATTACTATCCATTCTTGCAAGACCTTTTGTTTTACTACTTGCAGTTTCCAATGATTTGATCTTGAAACTTTTTAGAATAAAAAATATAGATAATCAATCCATCACCGAGGACGAAATTAAATCTATCATAAAAGAGAGTGCTGATACAGGAGAAATTCAAAATATAGAACAAGATATAGTTCAAAGAGTATTTGAATTAGGGGATAGAAAAGTTAACACCTTATTTACACACAAAAGCTCACTGGTATATTTAAATCTAGAAGACAGCTTTGAACTTATAAAAAAGAAGATCAATGACGAAAAGCATTCAGCCTACCCTGTTTGCAAGGATGATAATATTGATGATATAGTAGGAATTATAATCATTAAAGACCTATTTGTTGACTTTAATGAAGAAGAATTCGATTTGACAAACTATATTAAACCAGCTTTATTTATCAATGAAAACATGTCTGCATACAAAGTTTTAGAGCAATTCAAAAAAGACAGAATGCATTATGGTATTGTTGTAGATGAATTTGGAAGCACAATCGGTATTGTGACTATGGATGATATTGTTGACGCTTTACTTGGAAATGTTACAGATCATAGTCAAACAGAATACGAAGTAGTTCAAAGAGATGAATTTAGCTGGTTTGTAGATGGTCAATACGCTGCAGCAGATTTTGTAAAATACTTTGATTTAGAATTAAAACAAAATGATAAATACACGACTGTCGCAGGATTATTTATCCATGAATTTGACAGTTTGCCAAGTATTGGAGATAAAATTAATCTCGAAAACTATATTATAGAAGTAATCGACAAAGATGGTCAAAGGATTGACAAGTTACTAATCTCTAAAATACCTTTACAAAACTTTTAACATGATCAAAATTCGTTATGCCTTATTCGCCTTTATACTTTCGATACTCAATATAGGTGATGCATGGGCAATATCTTCCACGCCAATGATTGCACAACAGCAATCTATTTATGGCGACACCTTAGGAGTTGATCAATTTTGGAAAAAACTCAAGGAACATTGTGGTAAAACATTCGAAGGAACGGTTACTAGTGGTGCAACGGCCAATGATGGTTTTAGCGGAAAGCGATTGGTGATGCATGTGTTGTCTTGTTCAGGAAGTCAATTATTGATTCCATTTAATGTTGGCGAAAATAGAAGTAGAACTTGGATACTAACGAAAGTGAAAGACAGAATCGAACTTAAGCATGATCATCGAAACGAAGATGGAACAAATGATGCTGTAACCATGTATGGAGGAACGACCACAAATAGTGGCTTGCCTGGCATGGCAGTTTTTCCCGCAGACCAATTGACAGCAACAACAATACCTGCAGCAGCTACAAATGTTTGGTGGATAACAATTAACAATACAACATTCACCTATAATTTACGACGAATAGGTTCTGACAGATTATTCACTGTTACATTTGATATCACTAAGCCTATTGAAAAGCCCTTGCCTTCATGGGGCTGGGAGCACTTTAAATTATAGTTGCATTAGTGTAAATATTATAAATAACAAAACCTAACGCAAACCTCACGAAGAAACAGAAAAGGACCGACGATTTAACATAAGTCCCTGAGAAATTACTCAAAAATAATGGATTGTCGACTTCGTCGGCATCCACAAAAGTTCGCCTTACCCAACCTGTATGCACAGAAGTAATATGTCTGCCCGCATAGCCGCCAATTCGCGTATTGAGTTTAACTTATCAAAATTTCGCAAATTGTATCAACACATTACCATATATCATCTTAATGCCAATTTCGATATCATCAAAAACTTGGAATTGAAACCTATCTCCTTTGTCATCTATAGCATTAATAATTTGGTACCCCTTCCCATCTGAAGTAAATTTTCTTTCAACATTTTGTGAAGTTCTTCTGTAATTAACTTCTCCTCCTGATGCTTTAATATGAATAATGTCCTTGTTTGAATTTGCATTTATGATAAAAGTATTGTAGCCTTCTTTCCAGTCAGACCACTTATCTCGTTCATTATCATAAATTGCAACGTAATTAAAATCCAATCTAAATTTTCCACTTGTTTCATTATTCTCTTGTCTGCTGCTTTCTGCATCTGCAATTAGCTGTTTGTCTTCAATACAGTTTTTATAAACTGTCAGGTTATTGTAGCGATCTGTATTTGTATCAGGTCCGTGATAATACCAAATTTCGCTTGTCTCATAGTTAATAACTATTTTCTGATCTAGTTCATCAAAATATGTGTCCACGCTGGAACCATTTGATGTTCTTTCACTCTTGTCAAACGTCCATGTGTTGTATAACCATTTTGTACTGCCCCCTTTCTTAAAATATATTCCCTCGTCAGTAAACACGAACTGTGAAGGTTTGTAAATCGTTTCCAGTGTTAAAAATTGATTTTTAGATTTACTCCATACTTTCTCTGCATAGTAACTGGATTTGTATGCAGTCTTTTTTACCTGTGCATGCAAATATGAAAATGAAAGTAAAAGACAAAATGTAAAAACACATCTGTATTTCATATGTTTGATAGTTTTAGTAAGTGGTCAAGCTTCACAAAACTTACTTATTCATTGTAAAAGTTTGTTTAAAAGTAGTAATTTTTGATAATATTAAACAGTGGCCATGGCGAAAAACCGCAATAGAAATATCAGCTTTGAAGGTTCGAGTATTTGGCAAAAATGGAAATTCATGACACAGAGTAAATCTATATTAAAAAAAGGGCCCACGATTTAACGTAAGTCCTTTGTTTTCAACACTTCAAGTGTAGCGAGACCACGATTGCCAGCTCACTGCGTTCGCCGTCACCCTCGCAGTTCGCCTTACCCAAAGCCTTTCAAATCATTCGCTTCGCAAATGTTTTGAGAAAGCCAAAACGACTGATTTAACCCGATTGGAGGGGGTATTTCCCACACGCAGAAGTTATTTTAATTTTCTTTTAGCTTGTTCTCCTTGTATTAGAGGAAGCATGAGCATATCATACATTTCTTTCATCATATCTAAAACCAATGGATCCGTTTTTGAAGGAACCCCCGCATTATAGGGTGGCTTAGGATCATATTCTAAATCTAACATCACAGACTCTGTATACTTTCTGCCTAACAAGTCATCAATTATAGCCAATGACATATCAATACCTGCAGAAACTCCAGCTGAAGTCCAATATTTTCCATCACTTACCCACCTTGCTTCTTTAAATTTAGCACCATACATTTTTAGTACTTCGTCTGCACGATACCAATTAGATGTTGCGTTTTTATCTTTCAATAAACCAGCGGCTCCTAAAATCCAAGATCCAGTACAAACACTAGTTGTATATTTTGTAGTTTTATCAATTTTTCGGATCCAATTTAAGGTAGCTGTGTCTTGAGTTTGCATGAAAGTTTCTCCAGCACCTCCGGGAATAACCAATATGTCTAAAGAAGTAACATCGTCAAAAGAACTATCTACTTTAATTTCTAAACCACGTTGATTTTTAACTATGCCTCTTTTCTTAGCAATAAAATAGGTCTTCACACCCATTATTTCAGCAAGTGTGTGATAAGGTCCCATTGCATCTAAGGTATTGTATCCATCATATAGTAAAATGCCAATTTTTTTAATAGGCACTTTTGTTGGTGTAAATAAAATATCCATCATTTTTTGATGTCTTTCCGCAGTCCCAATTACCAAACTATCTGGATTGGTTTTTTGCGCCAACCCAACTCCACAAAAAATTGAAATGAAAATAGATGTAAAGATGATTTTTTTATAATTCATACTATTAATTTTAAAGCGTCAGTTGACTAATACATCAACTGACGCTATTTTTATTTGATTAAAATTTTGCACTTAATGTAACGCCATAAGTTCTTGGTGCTCCGATTCTTGCTTGTCTTCCAAAACTACTATCTGGATTACCATAGGCCAAATAACGCTCATTATTTAAGTTTTGACCCCAAATAAACAAACTATAGCTTCCATTGGTTAAGCCAACTCTAGAATTCAAAAGTGTATAAGATGGTTGTTCAATTTTATTTTGAATATCTGTGTATTGAGCACCTAAATTTCTTAATTCGCCACGAACCACCAACTTTAAAGTATTGGATACTGGATACTCATATTGAGCGCCTAAGAATAAGGTGTGATTTGGCGCATTTGAAAGATGATTGCCACCAATTGCAGTAGTTGTTTCAACACCGGTTCCGTAATTGACTCTTTTTAAGTTGAACCCTTTATATTCAGTAGGATTGTATCCAAAACTACCATCTAGTTGAAGCCCTTTTGCAGGAATCGCAGTGATCTCCAACTCAAATCCAGCCGATTGCGCATCACCCACATTTTCTCTAGCATAGGTAAACGGAGCTACTAAATTATAGAATTGTAAATCTTTCCATTGGATTAAGAATGCGGAAGCACCAACACTTAATTTTTTATCTAATAAAAACGCTTTATATCCAAGCTCGTAATTATTTGAAAATTCCGGATCAAATGTTTGACGCACACCTGCAGGTAATGAACTCGCATTAATACCACCTGCTCTAAACCCTCTTGTGAAACTAGCATAGATATTTGAAAGATCATTTACAGCATAGCTTAATGAGAATTTTGGAGAAAGAGCAGAATATGTTCCGTTTGCAGTAATGTTGGGTTTAATATCAGTTACAACTCCATTCAATAAGATAGCATCTCCAAAGCCATTGAAGATGGCTTCTCTTTCTTCATGATCGTATCTTAATCCAAAAGTCGCTTTTAATTGAGGCGTCAACATATAGCTTAATTCACCAAATCCCGCAATTCCAGTATTATTACTTCTATTTCTATTAATCAAAAATGCGCCATTGGATAACCCAAACATGGTCGCTTCCATTTCAGATAGTTCATACGCAGTATTAGTAGTTGGTTCATACCCTTTTTGAGAGAACCAATAAACACCTGCAGTATATTGTAACTTCCCTTCAGAATTTGAATTGATCCTAAATTCTTCACTCCATACTTTTTGAGGAGGCAACAATTCGCCTATTTTACCATTATAATAGGAATGGTAAATACCTGGAAAATCTAAGTCTTGGAAGCCAAAAGAAATGGTTTGTAAAGCAGATATGGAGGTTAAAGTGTAATTAGAAGCAAGATATTTTGCAACTAATGAACTGTTTAAAATAGCTCTTTCATGTTTAGCAATTCTTGCTAAATTAATTTTGTCAGGATTTTCAAATGCATAAGTGTCACTAGACTGCGATACCATGAATCCAGAGTTGTCACTTTTGTCTTTTTGTCCTTTGACATTCAATGTTAAATTAAAGCGACTTGTTGGCAACCATTTCAAATATACATTGCCGTATAAATTTTGTTCCCCGCCCACGGTCTTGCCATTTAATTTTGTATCTGTGGCAGAAGTTCCTGTTATATCATTCTTAAGAAACCCTTCTTGTGTTTGATATAAGCCATTCATTCCAAAGAATAATTTATCCTTTATAATAGGCGTTTTATAACCAGTGCTGTATCGTTGTAAACCAAGATTACCAAAGCTTAGTTCACCAAAAGCACTGGTTTTGTTGGTTGGTTTTTTTGTAATAATATTCACAACCCCACCCATTGCATTACGACCATACAAAGTTCCTTGTGGGCCTCTTAATACTTCAATTCTTTCAATATCAGTAAATGCAAAACCATTTGCCAAAATATCAATATTATTTACATCATCAATATAAGTAGACACGGCTGGGTTTTCGCTAAATACTTGTATACCTCTAATTGCCTGAATTTGTTGAAAAGAAACACCTAGCTCTTGGTAATTATAATTAGGCACTAAAGCAGAAAGACCGCTTAATCCCCATGTTCTTGTATCTTCTATTTTTTTTGAAGATAGTGAAGTAATGGACGTGTTTACTTTAATGATGCTTTCTTCACGTTTATTTGCAGTGACAATTACATCTTCTAATTTTTTTAATCGAACCGTATCTGAAGTTCCTTTGTTTTTATCCTGTGACATTGCGTTTAAGGAAAATGCAATGGTTAATATATATAAAATTGTTTTTTTCATTGTTTAGTTTATTTATTGAAAAATAAATACATCAAGGCGCTCATAGTGCCTAATACTATTATTAATAATACTGTACTTAGTCTATACATACGTTTGTATACAGACTTACGTTCAGCATCATTTTGAAAATGCTGCTGCATTTGAATAAATTTGAGTAAAAATTAAATTGAACTTAAGTTCAAAATATAGTCTAGCTAATACTATGATTAGCTTTAAAAACTATGCCCCTGGAGGATGAAAGATTGCCCCTAAATAATTAGACGAAAACTCGTCTGTATAGGTGTAATAAGAAGAGGCATTATTTGTAGCTATAATAGTAAGGATAGGAAAAAATGATTTAGAAGATAAAACTACTTCCAATTGATTCAATTTAAGTACTGGCGCACTAGCCTCGCTATCTCCCTCTTGCTTTTTTACCTTTTTAAGCATCTGACACTTACCATTACACTGCAATTTGGGCTTGGCTTTATTTATACAAGCCTTCTTATAGGCCTCTAAATTGACCATATAATCCGCCATAGCTATAGACCTAGAGAAGGTTTGCGCCATTAATGCTGTAAGTAATAATATGACAAAAGTGTATTTCAAATCGTTGCAAAGGTATAAACAAAAATAATATCTTAAGATGATTTAGATTAAATCTTATCTAATTTTATTGCTAATTTGCCGCTAAATAATAATCTACTAATGAAAGCAAGTATAAAATTTCTTTTTTTAAGCGCATTTATTTCTATCACGCTATTATCTGTCGCGCATGAATATTGGATAGCTCCAGTTAAATACAAGGTTAAATCAAAAGAAGCCTTCTCCGTTAACTGTTATGTTGGAGAAGACTTCAAAGAAGAGGTTTGGGCAAAAAGAAAAGAAAGGACCTTACAGGTTAAAGTATACCATGAAAACAAAATAAATGATATCACTCCTAAATTCATAGCTCAAGATTCTGTGAAGATCCCCATGTTTTTGAATGAACCGGGAAATCATCTTATAGCTATTAGTACTAAGCCTTCCTATATCGAAATGGAAGGGGCAGCATTTAATGACTATTTGAAAGAAGATGGGATGGCTAACATATTATCATATAGAGAGAAAAATAATTTAAAAGAAAAAAGATCTAGAGAGTATTATCAAAGATGTGCAAAAACACTCTTACAAGTTGATGGCAAAAATGATGCGTCGTTTAAAATGAATACAGGCATGCAGCTTGAGATTATTCCTCAAAGCAACCCCTATGCAAATGATGCACAAGAATTAAATGTCTATTTTGAATTTAAAGGCAAGCCACTTGCAAATTACCAAGTAAGAACTTGGTGTAAAAAGAACGGAAAACTAATTGTTAAAGCATTCCACCAAACAGATGCCACTGGATTTGTAAAATTACCAATCAAAGAAAAAGGAGAATGGATGATTTCTGTAGTGAAAATGGAATTGTATACAGCCACCGATAAAGCTGACTATGAAAGTTATTGGGGATCATACACTTTTAATAATAATTAGACATTTGAATATATCTAAGCAGAAAAAACAAAGAACCAATTTCTGACGAAGAGGATGTTTTCCTCAGGCAGGGTATTTTAATTATGTAATATCTTATCACCTTTAACAGGAGAATAATCTAATTTCAAAACTCCATTTACTTTAAGTTGATCAAAATAACATTTAGCCCCAGTAGCCTTTGTCATGTCCTCAACGTTTTGTAAATGAAAATGTAAATGAGCTTCTGAAGAATTCCCAGAATTCCCACACAAACCTAATAATGCTCCTGTGGTTACTTTTTGTCCCTGCTTTACAACAATTGAATGTTGTTTGAAATGAGCAAAGAATGCAAACTCACCATTAGCGGTTTTTATAATAACAGTGTTCCCTGGTATATAAATAGGATTAAGGACACCTGGAATATTATCCTTTACACCATCCACCACCAAAACAACTTCCCCATCACATGGCGCATATAATTCCTTACCAAAAGCATAAAAGTCCTCATTAGCTTCACCTGTACCTTTGTGGGTTGAACCTTTTTCATCATAGATCAAAAAATCAAATGCATTTTTTTGAGCAATACTTTCCACATGGTAGTTTTGCTCCTTCGTATCTCCTCCCCATGTTACTGACCACTCCCCTTTAAATGGCA
>JACCDI010044679.1_pt1 | contig 17964 bp, 19 predicted proteins | sample 7442791 | NCBI WGS metagenome assembly JACCDI01 (sample SAMN15323434, study PRJNA562643) | freshwater metagenome | isolation source: river surface water | place: USA:Blue River Watershed | collected 2017-08-15
ATGAAACTCTTGCATGATGCTGGACTAGATTCATTACCTGGCGGTGGCGCAGAGATTTTTGATGAAGAAGTTCGTCAGCAGATTTGTGCAGATAAGGTAGATGCAGCAGGTTGGTTGGATATCCATGCCACTGCACATCAATTGGGCATGCACAGCAATGCTACCATGCTATATGGCCATCTTGAAAAATATGAACACCGAATTGACCACATGGAGCAATTGAGGAACATGCAAGACAAGACGAAAGGCTTTAATACGTTTATTCCTTTGAAATTCAGGAATCATGATAATGAAATGAGTCATATTCCAGAAGTCTCAGCAATAGAAGACATGAAGGTTTATGCTATTGGAAGAATTTATCTTGACAACTTCAATCATATCAAAGCCTATTGGCCAATGCTTGGTCGTGAACAAGCACAACTGACTCTTGCTTTTGGAGTAAATGATATTGATGGTACAATTGACGACTCAACCAAGATTTATTCGATGGCAGGTAGCGAAGAACAGACTCCTAGTATGACAACTGAAGAATTGGTTGCATTAATCAAACAAGTAGGTAGAGAAGCTGTTGAACGCGATACACTTTACAACATTGTAAAGAAATACTAATCAACATTCACTAAGACTGATCGGTATTTGAAGGGCAAGTCCACCTTCTGATGTTTCTTTGTACTTACCATTCATATCCAATGCGGTCTCCCACATGGTCTTGATGACTGAATCGAGTGAAACTTTTGCAAAATCTGGAGCACTTTGCAAAGCAAGTTGTGCAGCTGTGATTGCTTTCATGGCACCCATTGTATTTCTTTCAATACAAGGTATTTGCACCAATCCACCTATTGGATCACAAGTCAATCCTAAATGATGCTCCATCGCAATTTCAGCAGCCATCAATACTTGCCGTTGTGTACCGCCTAAGCATTCACAAAGAGCAGCAGCAGCCATAGCGCTGGATACACCTATTTCAGCCTGACATCCACCCATTGCAGCAGAAATAGTCGCTCCTTTTTTAAAAATGCTACCAATTTCTGAAGCAGTTAGCAAGAACTGCACCACTTTATCTTCATGGTTCCCATCACAAAAAACAATATAATATTGCAAGACAGCAGGAATAACACCAGCAGCACCATTTGTTGGCGCCGTAACTACCCTACCAAATGATGCATTCTCTTCATTAACAGCAAGTGCAAAGCAACTTACCCAATCAACAATATAGCTGAAATCATGTCCACCTTTGTTGATGCATTTTATCCATTCATCTCTATTGTCATATGAAGCATCACCCAAGAGTTTTTTATTTAGATCACTTGCACGTCTTTTTACTTGCAATCCACCTGGTAGAATTCCTGTAGTATGACATCCTTTGTAGATACAGGCAGACATTGTGTTCCAAATATTCAGCACACCTTCTCGGGTAACACTATCTGCTCTCCAAGCATTTTCATTTTCAAGAACTATTTCACTGATGGCTAAGCCAGTCTTCATACACCAATGCAATAAATCATTGGCTGTATTTACCGGAAAGGGTAATACAACAGCATTTTGTTGATCAGCAGTAACACCTTCTTCTTCCACAAAGCCTCCACCAATTGAGTAATACGTCTTGGCAATATGTTCTCCATTTTCTAGAGCTGCAAGAAAGGTCATTCCATTTGGATGGTGCGCTAAAGTTTCAGTGAAAAGAAATTCAATATCATTTGATGGGTCAAATTGAATTTGTCTCAGACCTGCGAATTGAATGCTGCGGGTTCTTTGAATGGTTTCAATTGAAGAAGCAACTTGATCAACAGCAAAAGTGACTGGATCTTCTCCTGATAAACCCAATTGCACAGCAATATCTGTGCCATGACCTTTTCCAGTTTTGGCAAGAGATCCATATAAAAGCACTTTAACTCCCGAAACTTGACCAAGGCTATGTTGACTTTTGATATAGTTGCAAAAAAGATTTGCAGCTCTCCATGGTCCGAGTGTATGAGAACTTGATGGGCCAATCCCTATTTTAAAAATGTCAAAAAAAGAAATGGCTTGGTGCATTCAAATCATTTGATGCTTATGCTTCAATAATCGTAACGTCGAAAATCAAAACGCTGTTTGCTGGTATTCCCGGTATTGCAGAGCTGCCATATCCTAAAGATGGTGGCAAGAACAACCTGATTTTGCCGCCTGTTTTTACTAGCGGTAATCCCAACTGCCACCCAGTAATCAATTGTGATAATGGATACAATACTGGAGTAGTAGATTGATCAAATACATTACCATTGGTAAGCTGACCTTTATAGGTAAATGCTACATTGGTACAAACTGTAGGATTATTTCCAGTTCCTGGATTATCGATAATGTAATAAAATCCAGCTGGATGCTTAACGGCATTAGTGATACTATTGGCAGTTAAATAAGCTTCCACCTGCGCAATTTCAGCTGCAGGCACATTTACTTCCGGAATCTTGGCTGTACAAGAAAATGAATCATAACCATCTTTTAAACAACCAGAGTTGAAAAGTGCTAGTACAATTAGAATCGACAATAATCTGATCACACGCATGTAATTAAGTTTTATAGAGTACAAAGATGCAAAAAAAGAATGAATTCCTAGTTTGATTGATTGGCCGACTTCCCTCTGGCAATCAACTCCAAATATTGATTTTCCAGCTTTTCCCACCGGAATTTTCGATTTACAAGTGCAATGAAAATTGAAATTATCATGACGGCCAAAACAAGTACAATTGGATTAAACTGACTCAAGCCAACTGCATCTGCTCTCTTGTACCAGAATCTTCCCAATAAGAAATTAACTAATATGGGTATAGAAAAAAGTAATCCATAGGGCAAACCAAAGAGTAATTGGTATTTGATGGTTGATTGATACGCTCGGTTTTTCTCCCAGTATTCAATAAATTTCTTTTCGTCTTCAGTATATAACATAATATTTCTCTAAATTACGGATATATGTGCTGATGCAATCGTGGTAGAAAGTATTTTCTCACGAACAACAACATTCATGAAACCAAAACCCAACCAACTTTTTTTTCTTTTTGCGATTGTAAGCCTCCTTGAAATTGTATTTGTTACAACCAACAACCAAACCCTCCGGTATTTCAGCAAACCACTCATTATCCCCTTACTTGCTGCTATTTATATTTCTTACCAACATCCAAGAAAACCAATTTTAAAAGACCATGTTTTATTGGGTTTGCTTTTTTCATGGGTAGGTGATGTTTTATTACAAATGCCCAACTTATTTGTTCCAGGATTACTGTCCTTTTTAACTGCTCATGTTTTTTACATCATTTATTTTGCCAAGACGAAATCAGATCAACATTCATTTTTTAAGTTGAGACCAATCATGCTAATAGCTGTGATGGCCTATCTGGTAGAGTTTATGTATATCCTTTGGCCTACCCTGGGCCCAATGCGCATACCAGTTTTAATTTATGGTATCACCATAAGCACCATGTTATCAGCCGCCCTATGGCAATACCAGAAATTAGAAAACAAAACAGCTTTGTATTTTATTATTGGCGCGACATTGTTCGTTACATCAGACTCATTACTAGCGTTGAATATGTTCAAAGAAAACTTTTCTATGGCAGGAATTTTGATCATGTCAACCTACATCCTAGCACAATTGTTTATCGTATTAGGGGCTATCAGGGTGCAAGTACAATCTCAAGTTTCAACAACTACAGCTTAAAATATACTCATAAAAAAAGGGTTCTGAAAACAGAACCCTTTTTTATTATTTGGAGAACGATTAATAATCCATTCCACCCATTCCAGGAGCACCATGTGCATGAACTGGTTCTTCTTTTTTCGGCTTGTCAGCAACTACACATTCAGTAGTCAACAACATACCTGCAATTGAAGCGGCGTTCTCAAGTGCAACACGAGAAACCTTGGTTGGATCAATTACGCCTGCAGACAACAATTTCTCATAATTGTCAGTACGTGCATTGTAACCGAAATCAGCTTTACCTTCTTTTACTTTTTGTACAACAATTGAACCTTCGATTCCTGCATTGTAAACGATGGTACGCAATGGAGCTTCTAACGCTCTGCGGATGATTGCTATACCAGTTGTCTCGTCTTCGTTAGCACCTTTCTTCTTATCCAAAGATTCGATAGCGCGGATGAAAGCGATACCACCACCAGGTACAATACCTTCTTCAACAGCTGCACGAGTTGCATGCAAAGCGTCATCAACACGGTCTTTCTTCTCTTTCATTTCAACTTCAGTTGCAGCACCTACATTAAGGACAGCAACACCACCGCTCAATTTAGCCAAACGCTCTTGCAATTTCTCTCTGTCGTAATCAGATGTAGTAGATTCGATTTGAGATTTAATTTGAGCGATACGTGCATTGATATCATCTTTCTTTCCTTTACCACCAACTACGATAGTGTTGTCTTTATCGATAGTAACACGCTCAGCACGTCCAAGGTAAGTAAGATCAGCATTCTCTAATTTGAAACCTTGTTCTTCACTGATTACGATACCCTTAGTAAGGATAGCGATATCTTGAAGCATTTCTTTTCTGCGGTCACCGAAACCAGGAGCTTTAACAGCAGCTACTTTCAAAGTACCACGCAATTTATTTACTACAAGTGTTGCCATTGCTTCACCTTCCAAATCTTCAGAGATAATCAACAATGGAGCACCTTGTTGAGCTACTTTTTCAAGGATATGCAAGATGTCTTTCATTGCTGAAATCTTCTTGTCGTAGATCAAGATGAAAGGATTTTGCAATTCACATTCCATCTTATCTGCATTGGTTACAAAGTATGGAGAGATATATCCTCTATCGAACTGCATACCTTCAACAATGTCAATTGAAGTTTCAGTACCCTTTGCTTCTTCAACAGTGATAACACCATCTTTTCCTACTTTTTGCATTGCTTCAGCAATTAGCTTTCCAATTTCAGCATCGTTATTTGCTGAGATGGTTGCTACCTGCTGAATTTTTTTGTTGTCGTTACCAACAGTCTGAGATTGTGAACTCAAATTAGCAATTACAAGCGCAACTGCCTTATCGATACCTCTTTTGATATCCATTGGGTTTGCACCTGCTGCTACGTTCTTCAAACCTTCAGTGATGATAGATTGAGCAAGAACAGTTGCAGTTGTAGTTCCATCACCTGCTACATCAGCAGTCTTAGAAGCTACTTCTTTTACCATTTGTGCACCCATGTTCTCAATTGGATCTTCCAATTCAATTTCTTTAGCAACGGTTACACCGTCTTTGGTAACTGCAGGAGCACCAAATTTCTTTTCAATAACAACGTTACGACCTTTAGGGCCTAATGTTACTTTTACCGCATCTGCAAGGGTATCTACCCCTTTCTTCATTCTGTTGCGGGCATCGAGGTTAAAAAATATCTGCTTAGCCATAAAATGATTTTAAATTTTGAATTAAACGATAGCAAGAATGTCAGACTCTCTCATGATAAGATAGTCTTGTCCTTCAATAGTGATTTCAGTTCCGGCATATTTACCATAAAGAACGGTGTCACCGGCTTTAACCGACATTGGTTCATCTTTTTTACCGGGGCCTGCAGCAACCACTGATCCTCTTTGTGGCTTTTCTTTAGCAGTATCAGGGATAATAATTCCTCCCGCAGTCTTTTCTTCTGCAGGTGCTGGTTTCACGATTACCCTGTCGTGCAATGGGGTAATGCTTAACTTCTTCGCCATAGCTTTTGGTTTTGTTTTATAAATAAATAATTAGGTGTTTACCTTTCCCCTCATTAAGCTAAATTCATACCAAGCAAACTGCTTTGCAAATCTGTCAGCAATTGGCCCAAAAAAGCTGTCGAAACGAGTGAAATGGCAGCGAAAATAGTCCTTTAGCATGTCAATTTTGCACCTATAACGGAAAAATAGACCAACAACTGAATTATTGGAGTATATTTGCAGCCGCAAAACAGTTCTTTCAGATGATTAGTAGAAGAAATATCAGGGTCAAGGTGATGCAATGTATCTACGCTTCAGAGGCAGAAAATGGTGCTATTTCTGAGAAAAATGCTGTCAATCTGCTCAATAAATATCTTGATAACGCTTCAGATTTATTTACTTTTTCTATTTTTTTATTGACAGAGGTTGCTAGATATGCAGAAACCCATGCTAGAAACAGGGCTTCCAAGCATTTACCTACTGCTGAAGACCTCAATGTGAATGTAAAAATTGCAGGCAATACCATATTGTGGCAAATTTTGGAATCAAAGAGTTTTCAAGCTGCAGTTAAAAATGGCAAATTTGAAACACTGATTGATCAAGAAATTGTCAAAAAGATTTATTTACAGCTTGCAGAATCTGAAATCTACCAAACTTATATCCAAGAAGAAAGTAGGGAAAAGAAGACCGAAAAAGAGCTTTTGAGTTTTATTTTCACAGATCTCATTATGGCGAATGAGGATGTTAACGAATACCTGGAAGAATTATTTGTACAGTGGGATGATGATGCCGAAATGATTTATCAAATGGTTTTAAACTTTTTGAGCAAACCTGGTTCGCTTGATGTAAAAGAAGTAATTGGTCAAGAGAAAACGCACTATGCCAATTCATTACTAAAGACTACCCTCCAGAAAAAAGATTTTACGCTGGAAATGATCAAACCAAAACTAAAAAATTGGGATGCTGATAGAATTGCACAACTAGACATGATTATGATCAGAATGGGCATTTGTGAATTTTTGTATTTTGAAACCATTCCTACAAAAGTGACCATCAATGAATACATAGATATTGCAAAGTCTTATAGTACACAACAAAGCGGACAGTTTGTGAATGGCATTTTGGATAGCATCCATAAGGATTTGCAAGCTGAAGGCAAACTCAAGAAGATCGACTTCAAAAAACAAGCCTAATTCACTATTTTTGGTTAACAAAAGAAAAGAAAAATGAAAACCCCTGCTATCATTTTTACAGTCTTTATCCTCGCTGGTGCCGCAATTATCGCATTGAATAAAACAACACCAGAAGCTACTTCTACCCCAGCCCCAAAAGCTATTGTAGATGATATAACGGCTGGATCTGCGAATCAACCAATCACTTCAATAACTTTTAAAGACAGTGTTCTACATATAGGAAAAGTTGAGGAGGGAAAATTGGTAGATGTGGAATTTGAATTTACCAACAGTGGGACTGAAATGTTGATTATCAAAAATGTATCTGCTTCTTGTGGATGTACTATTCCAGAAAAACCAGAAGAACCAATTGCACCTGGACAAACTGGAAAAATCAAAGCCACATTTGATAGCAAAGGTAGAGCAGGCTTGAACCAAAAAGCAATTACAGTGGTAGCCAACACAAAAGAGACAGTCCACACGCTTATATTTGATGTGGAAGTCAATAACCCTCAATACGCCAAATAACAAACAAACAAATATGATGCAAACATTTTTTCTTCAAGCACAACCTAACGCGGGAGTGATGCAACTTGTCCTTTTAGGTGGTATGGTTTTGGTGTTTTATTTTTTCATGATTCGTCCACAATCTCAGAAAGCAAAAAAGGCAAAGAAATTCCAAGAAGACCTTCAAAAAGGTGATAAAGTTGTTACAATTGCTGGTATTCACGGTATAGTAAATAAAGTGAATGATGATAGCACCATTCAAATTGAAGTAAGTCCAGGTTCTTTCATGAAAATTGAAAAATCTGCTATCAGTCTTGAATGGAGCGAGCAGCTTAATAAAGCCGCTACAAAATAATTGAAGCCCCACCCAAAAGGCCCCGAAAATCTCGGGGCTTTTTTGTTTACTTTTGAATATGCTTAAAATCGGACTAACAGGTGGTATTGGATCAGGCAAATCTACAGTGGCCAAAGTCTTTGAGACATTAGGAATTCCTGTTTACAAAGCCGATGATGAAGCAAAAAGATTAATGGCCACTCACCCTGCATTAATCAAGCAAATCAAACAGCATTTTACAGAACAGGCTTATCAAGATGGCAAACTGAATAAGTCTTTTCTGTCATCTGTCGTGTTTAACAATAAAAAACAATTAGAATTGCTAAATAGTCTGGTACATCCTTTTACCATCGAAGATGGCAAAGCTTGGATGCTGCAGCAGAAAACACCTTACGCGATAAAAGAAGCTGCACTAATTTTTGAAAGTGGTAGTCAGGGTGAATTTGATCTCATTATAGGCGTCTACGCTCCGGAGACGCTGAGAATTCACAGGACAATACAAAGAGACAAAACGAATAAAGAACAAGTTAAATCTAGAATGGAGAACCAAATCAAAGAGGAAGTAAAAATGAAACTCTGTGATGAAGTCCTGATCAACAATGAACAAGATCTCTTGTTACCTCAAATTGTTGCATTACACGAAAAGTTATTGGCTAGAGCAAAAAATCAATAGATGGTAGAATTTCCTGCACTTGCAGATCATGTGCTGATATGGGTTTTTGGAATCATACTACCCTTTATGTCCGGACTACAAAGCCAGCAACTTTCTGGAGCCATACAATTCAATGAATACACCAGAAAAAAACTATACCTCAGCAATAGCTTGATGTTGGCTATAGCCGGTTCAGTCATCTTAATCCTTTGGTTGTTTAAGCAACGTGGTTTTGAAACACTTGGATTTAGACTTCCACAACTTGATAACCAATACCTCACTGTATCAACCTTAATTATCGTTTTTATAATTGGTTATACACTTGACCTGTATTTCAGTGCTAAAAAAATGAACTCACTCAAACAAAGTGAAACATGGTTTGAAAGATCTTCATTTCTTCCAGAAAAAGTTAAAGAACTACCCTCTTATATTGTGCTTTGTTTGTGTGCAGGTATTTTTGAAGAGATCATTTACAGAGGATTCATGGTCACCTATTTTTTACCAATAATGGGAAGTGAAAATGAAATTCCTTGGATGGCCATTTTTGCACCCTCTGTCTTATTTAGCCTGGCCCACACCTATCAAGGATGGAGTGCTGTAATTAAGATTTTTATCTTCTCTCTTTTACTGGGAATCATCTTCATCATTACTAAAAGCATCTATCCCACCATGGTTCTTCATTTTCTGATCGACCTCATTGGTGGGATAGTTGCTATGCTTCAATTCCAAAAGAAAAATTAATCCATTTCACTGCATCCAATAGGTGCTCCTGGAGGAGGTATCGCATGAAGTGTTGGCTTTGCCTTTTCCGGTGATTTACATCTTTCAAGTGCTACATCGAGATGTGCTTTATAAGTTGCATCATCTGCAGATTTTTTTGCATTTTCTAACCATGCTTTCAATCCGTTAACTGACGCTACCACGCTTGCTTTCGCAGGGAAAGAAAGTTTCTCATCAACACTTGTTGCAAGCATATACGTCAGCAACAATTGTTCATTTTGCAATTGGATAGCAGCTTCAATACCCGTTCTGCGTTTTGCTTTAAAAGTAGCAGCAACCAATGCATCTATCATCTGGCTGTAACCATATCCTCCAACAAATTCTTGTTGCACCAAACGATTGATTCTTTCTGGATGGAAAAGAAAAGACAAGGGCATATCTGCAGCAGCTTCAGCTGGTGCAAGTTCATCAAAAGACAAACCAGTTTTCTTTTTAAACAATTCTCTTGTGAATTCATAACCCGCAGGTCTTGGAGGAATAAGTGAAGTAATGGATGTAGGTAATTTTAAAAATGATGGATCTATGCATTCTAAAATTACTTTCATTGCTTTCTCCTGTTGAGCTGCTGTAACTGGAGCTGTAACCATTTGTCCATCTCCTTTCAAGGCGTAATTATAATTTAAACCACCAACAATTTTTGTTGCAGCTTCCAATTGATAACGATGATGAAAATAAACTGGAACCAATACATCCTCTAACATGGCCATGGGTGTTCCTGCAGGAATAGATTGCATGCCAAACTGCGACAATGCCTTTTCTCTCACCTTATTCATACGCTCTAACTCTGTAACAGGATCAGCCCCATTGTCCCATAAATGCGCTTCTGGATGCATTCCACCGGGTGCTCTTGCATCACGGTCGCTAATGAATTTCAAACCCCGCTTTGCTGCATCAGTTAAGATTTTATTGAGTGCTGCTTCTTCATTCTTGCTGTTTCTTAAATCAGCATATCCCCATGTAATGGCGACTTTATCCCACTCTCCAATTTTGTTATCATAAGCACCAGTAAGATCTATTTCTCCTTTTTTATTCAAACTCACAACAGGATGAGGGTAATCCATTACGCTAGAACGGTCTACTGTGCTTGCTGAATAATTATGCATCAACCCAAGTGTGTGTCCAACTTCATGTGCAGATAATTGTTCTAAACGTTCAATAGACATTTTCAACATCGGATCTTCTTTCAGAGGTTTCCCATTGAAAGGAGATAACAAGCCTTGTGCAATCATGTAATCCTGACGAACACGCAAAGAACCCAATGAAACTTGACCCTTGATGATTTCTCCAGTCCGAGGATCAACCACACTTGCTCCATAACTCCATCCTCTTGTTGACCGATGTACCCAATTAATCATATTGTAACGAATATCCATTGGATCACAAGAATCTGGAAGTACTTTAACAATGAAAGCGTCTTTGTACCCAGCAGCTTCATATGCTTGATTCCACCAAGATGCACCTTTCAACAAGGCTGATCGAATGGGCTCAGGTGTTCCGTTATCTAGATAATAAACGATTGGTTTTACTGGCTCACTCATCGCAGCTGAAGGATCTTTTTTCTCTAGACGATGTCTGTTGATCACATATTCTTCAATAGGTAATGAGACTGAAGAACTGTAGTTGTAATAAGAGGTATTGTTAAAGCTAGATCTTGGATCAAATTTTCGCGGCTTGTAATTGTTATCGGGCAACTGCACAAAAGAATGGTGCATGCGCAGGGTGATGGCTTCAGTAGAAGGAGCGACAGCCTGAACATAACTACCTGCAGATCCATCGGCATTCACAAATGTTATGCTTGCCTCAAGTTCTGTATTCAAAGGGAAATTCTTACATGTTGGCAAGTATAAAGCTGACCTAGATTTATCAATGGTATATACTCCTTGCTGCATTCTTCTGATTCTGTTTGCTGCTTGCATGGCGTCTCTGGTAAGGAACTCAGTGGCATCTACTAAAACTGAATTGCCAGATTCTGCCTCTGCAGTAAAACCCCATATAGTTGATTGCGCAAAAGACTGTTCAACCGCTATTCTTTCTCTCTCAGATGGAGAAACTGCTCTATAGGCATAGTTGGGCTCAGTCAACATCACCTTCTTCCCTATTTTAGAAAACTTGACAATTCTCCCACCACCCAACAACCCTCTATCCAATCCGATATCATTTGAACCCAATCCTGCAGGTAAAGACATTACATAGAGGATTTCAGTATCTAGTTTATCTACCTCCAACAACAACTTCCCATTCTGTGTATCCAGATAATAAGGCATAAACCCTTCTACTTTTTTCAATCCCTTGGTTTTTTCTTCAATGGTTGGTAAGGGTTGTGCAAAAAGAAATACAGGAAGTGCTAAAACGAATAGACTAATTATTTTTCTCATGTTCTTATTTTATTCCAGGTTGTTTAATGGTCATACCAGTTTCTTTTTTTGATGCATCAACCATCGCCTTCACATCTGCTAATAATTTTTTGGCATCATAAACAATACCATCTTTAATTGTATATTTCACTCCACCCTTTCTGGTCAATTCATTTTTATCATTCAAATAAACTGCACCAGTACCATAGAGGTATTGCAAATTCTCTAACGGGTTTGCATCTATCACAACCAAATCTGCTAGTTTTCCAACTTCAACTGAACCAAGATCTTTTTCTACACCCAAGGCCTGAGCACCGTTGAGGGTTGCAGAACGAATGACTTCCAATGGATGAAATCCAGCCTCTCTCAAAAGTTCCAGTTCCCTTATATATCCAAACCCATAGGTTTGGTAAATAAATCCATTATCAGATCCAGTGGTAACCCTGCCTCCTTTATTTTTGTATTCATTGATGAAGCTCATCCATATTCTGTAATTCTCCTTCCACTGCACTTCTTGCTCTGTTCCCCAATTGAACCAATACGAGCCATGAGATTCACGATTGGCTTCGTAAAACTTCCAAAGTGAAGGCAAGGTATACTCATCATGCCATTCTAATCTTCTTGTTTTATGCAAATCACGATTAGCTTCGTAAATATTAAAGGTTGGATCTAGCGTAAAATCAAGTTCTAATAATTTACCCATCACAGCGTTCCATTTTTCAGAACCTTGCTTGGCTGCTTGTTTCCAAAGTTTCCCAGCTTCTTCAAAACGATGTTGTTCATTGGAGTAATTATAACCCAAAGGATAATCTTGGATGGTTGATTTCTCCAGCAAAGCTTCAGGCAATCCATACCAATGTTCCATTGATGTTAAGCCTGCTTCTGCTGAATGCATTACATTCCATCTTGCTACATCCATTTGAGCATGGTGCATACAAGAGCGAAGTCCGAGTTTTTTGTTTTCCCTCAAAGCTGCATCCATGATTGCTGGTGCTGCACCAAAAAACTTAATTCCATCCGCACCTTTGTTGGCATTTTCCCTCACCCACTCTATTGCTTGTTGTGGATTATTTACACCACCTTTTGCTCCCTGTCCAAATGCAGTATAGGCATAGATTCTTGGAGCTGTAATTTTATTAGCAAGACTTTTTTGCTTTTGGTCGAGTACCCAATCCAACCCATTACCACAAGATGGATCACGAATGGTGGTTATACCATGTGCCATCCAAAGTTTAAAGACATATTCAGCAGGTGTGCCTTGAGAGGTACCACCAATATGCCCGTGCATGTCGATGAAACCAGGCATCACATACATGCCTTCACAGTCAATTTCTTTTCCTCCCTCTTTGAGTTTTGGTCGCGATGACTCTTTAATGGCTAAACCTGGATAGCCAACGTTGCGAATGGCTACAATTCGGTTTTGTTCGATGACAATATCGACTGGACCAACAGGTGGCGCACCAGTACCATTCACAAGTGTTGCTCCACGCAGTATCAACTGAGTCCAAGGACCAGCTCCATCTAATTTCTCAGGCGCCTTTTTGATCTGTGCACTTGATACCACAATTGAAAAAACAGTAAGGAAGAATAAAATGATCTTTTTCATCATTGGTTGTTTATTTAGACAAATTACAAAAATTGTTTGTTTTCTTTGTAGTGAACATGAAGATTGAATTCTGGAGTATAGGAAAGCCTCATGACAAGTCGATAAAAGACGCTATTGAAGACTACACTTCAAGGCTCAAGAAATATTGTCCTGTTTCCTGGGAAATCATACCAGTCCCAAAAAACGCAGCCATGATGGGCGAATTGGACTTGAAGAAAATGGAAGGCAAAATGATCCTGGAGTGGCTTGAAAAAGATACAGTACTCATTGCCCTCGATGAACATGGAAAGGAAATGGACTCGATTGAACTATCCTCGTTCTTAATTAAAAAGGGAAACATGGGATCCAAGAAGCTCGTTTTCCTCATTGGAGGAGCCTTTGGTATTGATGAGGTTGTCTTAAAAAGAGCAGATCATATTTGGTCGCTTTCTAAACTTACCTTCCCACATCAATTAGTAAGATTGATTCTAGCAGAACAGGTATATAGAGCCTACACGATCATTAAAAATGAAAAATACCATCATCGTTAAACATATTTAAATGACCATAACAGGATTAATTATACTGCTGACAGTTATTATTTCATGGATCGCATTTAGTAAACCACAAGTAAAAGAAGATTTGCTGTTTTGGCCTTACCAAATCAAAAGACAGGGACAATGGTACAGGTTCATCACACATGGTGCCTTGCACGCTGATACACTGCATTTGATTTTCAATATGGTTTCCTTTTATTCATTTGGTGCAGCATTAGAAGATTATTTATTTGTGTTCATCTTTGGTGAAGCTTCAAGAGCAATGTTGGCTGTACTCTATATTACCGGGATTGTTTTCGCGGTTATCCCAGATTACATCAAACACAAAAACAATATTGGTCATCGATCCTTAGGTGCCTCTGGCGCTGTGTCTGCAGTTGTTTTTGCTGCCATCACCATTCAACCAACTATGCCCATTATGTTCTTTTTTATTCCATTCAAGATTCCAGGATGGGTGTTTGGTATAGCCTTTTTAATACTATCCGCTTCTCTTGCTAAAAAAGGTGGTGGAAACATTGGACACAATGCACATTTTTGGGGAAGTATTTATGGTGCATTGTTTACCTATTTGGCTGCGAAACTTTATGCCAATATCGATCTGATTGATAACTTCATTACGACTGTTGTGAAATAGTCACCAACAATCGATCTGTTGTATTTTCTTCAATTTTGAATCGTTCGTCAATTCGTCGTCCAACCACCCAAACAATTTTTTTATCTGATTCCACAACCCATTGCTGTTCTTTTTCGGTAAGACTTAACTTGATGTCTGTCATGAACCTGGATACCTTCTTTTTCTTCTTCATCCCTAAAGGATAAAAATAATCACCTGTCTTCCATTTTCTAACAATCAAGGGAAAACTTAACTTTTTCAAGTTCAGCAAAGCTTGCTGGCTATCATTTTTGATTTCATGCCCCGCTGCAACTTGTTGGAATCTAAGTACAATATTATCAAATGTCAATAGTGCGTCGGTATGCTCAACAATTCGAATAATTTGTTTCTGCTCAACAATGGGTTCAATCAATAACCAATTACGGTTTTTCAACACCCTGAATTGATCTGATGAAATATATTTACCAGTAGATGCTTCAAATAATTTCTTGAGTTCAGGTATTTGATGAGCTGCAAATCCAAATCCACTAAATATTTCATGCATGATGGTATCTAGTGGCTGAATGTTTTTGAGCTTGTTCACAGGAATTGCAAAACTGTTTTCTTTTGCAACGATGAGTCTCTTTTTAATCTCTTCAATTTTTTGCTGGTACACTATATCAATTTCCTCAAACCGCTTTCCATTCATCAACATATTTGATGTTAATTCAGGAACAACTTCCTCAATTAGAGGAATCACCTTATGCCTAATAAAATTTCTAGTGTAATTGACAGATGCGTTGGAACTATCCTCCACCCACGACAATTGATGCTGAGTGGCATAGTCGGTTAGTTGTTTTCTTTGAGCAAACAAAAGCGGACGAATAATTTTTCCGGTTTTCACTTTCATACCTTGCAAACCAGCAATACCGGTCCCCCTAAAGAGTTGTATCATCATCGTCTCTACCTGATCATCTGCATGATGAGCAGTTAGCAACCATTTCTTCGTAGTACTCCTATCAGAATTAATTACTTCATCAAACCACTCGTAGCGAAGGTTTCGTGCAGTTTCTTGTACACCTTTTTTTCTGATTTCCATTTCTTTGTTGGTGTCAAATTGTTTGACCTGAAATGGAACTTTTAATTGAGTGGCAAGTTCTTTTACAAACAACTCATCTCGGTTACTCTCCTCGCCTCTAAGTTGAAAATTACAATGCAGAATAGTGAAATTGATATTTGCTTTACTCAACAAATGAGCAAGCACCACAGAATCTAAACCACCGCTACAAGCCAGGAATAAACTATCATTTTTACCCCATAGCTTCTTAGTAGCAACTTCTAAAATAAAAGCTTCTTGTAAATTAAAATTATTGTTATGTCTAGCTACACTATTCATTATGACAATTCATCATTTAATAAATTCAATGCCCCCATCAATTCTCTGAGTTCATGTTGTTTCGACAACTGCTTGGCTAATTGAATACCCTTTTCATAAACCACAATTGCTTTTTCAAATAAGGATACTTTTTCATAGGTTTTTCCCAAATGATAGTATGTACCCAGGTGTTGGTCGTCTATTTGCAAGATGGCTTCCATTTGTTCTATGGCAGCAGGAAAATCACCCAATTTCACCCATTCCATGGCCAAGGCATGCCGACTGAATAAGTCGGATGGATCTGCAGCAATAAAGGATTTTAATTTTTCAATTCTTTCCACTTGGAAATTTTAAACCAGTCCAACAAATTTCCCCATCTAGGGTTATATTTGTGTAAGAAATGGTTGTTGTGACAACTTTTTTTATTTCTAAAACCAGATACCATGAAGATACTTGTTTGCATCAGCAGGACACCCGATACGACTGCAAAAATAGCCTTCACCGATAACAACACGAAATTTGCTACTGACGGCGTACAATGGATCATCAATCCATACGACGAATGGTATGCATTGGTAAGAGCTATTGAGTTGAAAGAAAAAGATGCTTCTGTCACCCTGCATTTAATCAATGTAGGCAATGCGGATACAGAACCCATCATTCGCAAGGCATTGGCCTTGGGAGGTGATGAAGCTATTAGGGTGAATACAGATATTCAAGATCCATTCTTCATTGCAAGTCAGATTGCACATGTTGCAAAGGAAGGCGGATATGATTTGATCATGACTGGTAAAGAGACCATCGACCACAATGGTTCTTCTATTGGAGCGATGGTAGCTGAACTTTTAGATACCAATTATATCAGCTTAGCCACAAAACTGGATATTGAAAGTGGAAAGGCATTGGTAAGCAGAGAAATTGAGGGTGGTGAGGAAATTGCTGAGTCACCTCTTCCGCTTACCCTATCATGTCAAAAAGGAATGGCTGAAGCAAGGATACCCAACATGAGAGGTATCATGGCTGCTAGAACAAAACCATTAAAAGTGGTTGAACCTGTTCAGTCGGACTGCTACACTGAAACCATCAATTTCCTTTTGCCTCCACCAAAAGCAGGTGTTAAATTAATTCCTGCAGATAATCCTGAATTGTTGGTTAAACTATTGAGAGAAGAAGCAAAAGTCATCTAAAAAATATTTTTATGTCAGTACTCATTTATACAGAACACCAAGACGGAAAATTCAAAAAGAATTCACTAGAAGCTATTTCCTACGGCGTAACCTTAGCCAATCAGTCGGGAGCAGCAGCATATGCATTGGTTGTTGGAAACACCACCGCTTCCTTATCAGATTTAGGTAAATACGGCGTTAATAAAGTCTTTCATGTTGCAGCAGATCATGCACATTTATCTGATTCCAAATTCATGTCGGCTTTGATAGCTCAAGTTGCTACTGAGCAAAATATTACTACAACTGTATTCAGCAATACACTTTCAGCAAAAGGAATTGCGCCAAGAGTTGCAGTAAGACTAAAAGCAGGCATGATAGCTGGTGCGGTTGCATTACCAGATTTAAGCAATGGATTTGCAGTCAAGAAAAATGTATTTTCTGGAAAAGCTGTTACCGATATCAAGGTATTAACAACCAACAAAGTAATAACGCTCAACGCAAATGCCTTTGAAATCAAAGAAACCGGCGGATCTGCTGAAGTTGTCAACCTAAACATAACATTACCTAGTTCTTCTATAACCATTAAAGCAGTCAATAAAACTGCTGGTGAAATTCCTTTGGCTGAAGCTGAGCGAGTAATTAGCGGTGGACGTGGCTTAAAAGGTCCAGAAAACTGGGGCATGATTGAAGAGTTGGCTAAGCTGACTGGAGCTGCTACTGCATGTAGCCGAGCCGTTGCAGATGCACATTGGCGTCCGCATCATGAGCATGTTGGACAAACTGGACTCGCTGTTTCACCTAATTTATATTTTGCGGTAGGTATTTCTGGCGCTATCCAACACCTGGCAGGAGTAAACAGAAGCAAGACGATTGTAGTTATCAACAAAGACCCAGAAGCACCTTTCTTCAAAGCTGCTGATTATGGTATAGTAGGCGATGCTTTTGAAGTAATGCCAAAGATCATTCAAGCAGTGAAGGACTTGGGATAATTTTGCCTTATTTTCGCTTTGTATATGAAGAAGATCGAACTTGAAATCGTGGCCCTCTCCCATTCTATTACCCAATCCAATTCATACGCAGTGGTATTGGGTGAAGTTAATGGTCTTAGGCGTTTACCAATTGTTATTGGTGGCTTTGAAGCACAAGCCATTGCAGTAGCGCTTGAAAAAATGAAACCAACGCGGCCGCTTACCCACGACTTGATGAAAAACTTCATGCTTGC
>JACCDI010512256.1_pt1 | contig 17959 bp, 20 predicted proteins | sample 7442791 | NCBI WGS metagenome assembly JACCDI01 (sample SAMN15323434, study PRJNA562643) | freshwater metagenome | isolation source: river surface water | place: USA:Blue River Watershed | collected 2017-08-15
TCACTCATAAAATGCTTACATCACAATTGCGCGAGTTGGAAAAAGAAGGGTTTATTACGCGAGAAGTTTTTGCAGTTGTTCCACCTAAAGTAGAATACTCTATTACCCCAAGAGGATTAAGAGCTGTTGAAATTATTGATGTTATAAGAAATTACGGTTTAGAATTAATTGACGATTTTGGTATTGAGCATAAATCAAGCTAAGCTTTTCTAATTTCTACTATCTAAACCCCAAGATAATTTGTTTCGAATGGTGCTAAAAAATGAGTGTCCTGGTTGGCGAACCAAATTAAAATAAAAATCTGCTCTTTCGATTGTTAAAATTTCATCCGAAGTAATGGCTTGCGAACGAGAATCTAAAGCCACTAAAAAACCATCATCTCTTCCCTCTAAACGTAAAGTAATTTTTTTATTATCAGGAATAATTAACGGACGAACATTTAAGTTATGCGGTGCAATAGGTGTGATGATAAAAACGTCACTTCCAGGCATAATAATTGGTCCCGAGCAACTTAAATTATAACCTGTAGAGCCAGTTGGTGTAGAAATAATCAAACCATCCGCCCAATAAGAATTTAAATAATCGCCATCCACATAGGTATGAATAATAATCATGGAGGAAGAATCCTTTTTGTGAACCGTAACCTCGTTAAGTGCATAATTTACTTCGCCAAATAAATTAGAGGGAGAGCCCAATTGGATAACACTTCTTCTATCCGTAATATAATTTCCTTTAATAATATCAATTAATGGTTGTTCAACGTCTTCTGTTGAAATACTACTTAAAAATCCTAATCTGCCAGTATTTATTCCTAATACTGGTATTCTTTTATCTTTAATCAAAGCGAGCGAATCTAAAATCGAACCATCTCCACCTAAGCAAATTAACATATCAAAATGTTCAATTTCATGTGCGCTATTAAATTTCCCAAACTTTTCTAAACCATTAATGTTTCCCGAAAGTTGATCATAAAAAGGAGCATAAATAGATACACGTTGAATTTCGCCATGTTCGTGAAAAAATTGAAATAGATTTTGGAAAACCTGATTTTTTTCGGGGTTGAAAACTATTCCAAATACGGCTAAATTCATATCATGTATATTTTGGCTATGAAGATACTTAATGCTTTTAAATTTACCAAGAAGTAAACAATTAAGTTAAAACAGATTGTTGAGAATAATTGTTAAAAATTTATTTTTTTTTTTTAATAACCTTTACTAAATATCAGCGTTAAGCTAAGTAAATACTTTAACGCCATGAAAACCAATAACTTTATAGGTTATAGAAATGGCAAAGCCTTTTCTACCATTTTTACTTTTATTATTTTTTTAAGTAACTTCACTTTAAGTGCACAAGATTTAGTTATCAATACAGCTGATATTCTTGCAAATGTTAGCGATGGAAGTAACAGTGCAATTATTTCAAAATCGGGAACGGATTTAACCATAACTAAAACAGGGGGTTCAACTTCTCCTGTTCATACAACTTATCCATCCGGTCCTCCTATGAATACCATTCCCGAAAATGCTGGAAACAATATCGAGGGTTTACATTTAGGCAGAACCTGGGGAGCATTTGGAACTGGGTGGGTTAATAATTACGGACAGTTACGCAACGAAACTTATACCTTTGTTTTTTCTAAAAAATTATTGAAATATCAAGTTATTGTGGGTGCACTTAACGAAAATGCCGATGGTATAGAAAAGTTACGTGTGGTGGACGTTAAAAATGAAGGCGTTTCGATATTAAGTGATGTTAGTTTTACCATACAAATCGATTTCGATGATGCTTCATCGGATAGTTTAACTTTTGATGCTACTACAAGAACTATTCAGGGACAAACCTATCCTAATGGAACAGGTTGGAATGAATCTTCTTTATTTACCATTGAATCTACCGAGCCTTTTGATGAAATTGTTTTTGAAAGATTTGATGTGGTAAATAACCGAGCAGATAAAAATGTTTTTGGAGAAAATTACTCCAATGGTGTTACTTTAACTTCAATGGGTTTGTTTTATGCACCAACTATTTTACCTGTAAAGTTATTGTATTTTGAAGCTGTAAGCGATAAAAAAATAGGCGCAATTTTATCTTGGAAAACAGGAAGCGAAATTAATAACGAAGGTTTTTATGTACTTTGGAAAACTAATGATAAGGATTGGGAGACTTTAGTTTTTGTGGATGGTTTTGGTAATTCAACTCAAGCTAATATTTATCAATATATTCATTCCATGCCTTCCCACGGCGAAAATTATTACAAATTGGCGCAAAAAGATTTTGATGGATATAAAACGTGTTCGGATATTGTAAGTGTTTCATGGGAAAACGAATCTGTAGTTAAAGCATTTCCTAACCCTGCCAATAATTTTATTCAGATTTCGAGTAATAATGAAACAATTGAACGAATAGAAATTTATAATAATAGTGGTTATTTAACAGAAAATCATACTGTTCAAAATACTTATATTAATGTAAATATTATCCATTTACCTGCAGGAATTTACATTTTCAAAATTTATACTTCAAATAGTATAATTTCTAAAATGATTATTGTTACAAATTAACTTATTTTAGTTTACTTATGGTTTACCCAAGTTAAATTTTGAATGTTATAACCTAATGATTTAGCGTGGTTAAGATATTGATTTTTAATATTATCGGGGATTGTTTTTTCACGAGATAAAATCCATAAATAATCTTTACCACTGGTTACTAAAGCGTATTGATAATTACTATCCAACTGTAAAATTTTATAAGGCGCGTAAAACGGGCCAAAAAATGATACTTTTAAATCGCCTAAATTTTTAGTTTGCGCAAATTTGGCTTTTCCTTGTACACTTTCCCATTTATTTTTTTTAAAGTTATAGCCTTTATTTACAACTATAATTTTACCATTTTCGCCTAAACTATATTCGGCTGTAGTTTGATTTAAATCTTTTTCGAAACTTGAATCAAATCTGGCAATTTCGTACCATTTCCCAATATATTTATCCACTTCAAAATTCTCCACCACAACAAAATTCTCCTCTTTATTACAAGACCATAAAAACCCCAAAATTCCACAAAGCATAATTAATAATTTAGGATTCATATTGAATAATTTAGATTTTAAAGTTTAAACAGATACAAACCATTAAATTCACCAACAGGTTGATTTAAAAAGTCCTTCAGAAATTCTGCATTTTTCAAATTCGGGTCCTCAAAAATTAAATATTTAGCATTGCCCTGTTCCACTAATTCCAAAATATCTTCTTTTGTAGAATAATTAAGATAATTTGTCCATCCTCTAACATTCATCAAAAATAAACTTATATTTAAACTGTTGTCATTTAATGAAATAACTCTATCATTCCTTGTAATACCTAATTGTTTTAAGTTTTCTTTTATATCAATATATTTTTGCCATTTATTATTAAAATCCCAATTTGTCCATTTCATAAAATCAACAAATTGTTTGTTTCCTATAATTAATTTTTTTCCATTTTGTTGTGTTTTCCTTAAGTCTACAACATTGTAAGCATAAATTAAATTGTACAATAAAAATACTTCCACAAGTATGTAAGTGTATTTATTGTTAAAAACATTAACTTTATTATTTTTTAGATAATATACAAAAGGAATTAAAGTTGAAGGAATCCAAATAAGTAAAGCAACATAATAATAATCGTGCACTCCCATTAATGGCATCCATAATAAAAAATATACTATACAACCTATTGTAATTATGATATTTGCAAAATAAGCAAACAAAGGTATTTTATTGTATAAAAATAAATTAATTATAAAGGCCAAAAATGAAACTATTAATACTGTTTTACTAAAAAATACAACTAACGGAAAGTTATACAAATCAGTAAATAAATTTTGTATTTCATCAGATTTCATCAACCAAAATGGATGAATACTATTAAAAGTATATTTAAATTGGTAAATCGAGTTATATTTTTCGGCATAATTATACCACAAAAAATTAACAACTATAACACTTGCAATTAGTGAAAATTCGGTAATATTTTTTTTAAAAACAAATCGATTATCAAGCGTAGGTATTTTAAGTAGTTCGATAAAAAATATACATACTATAAAAACAAACGAAATTAAATTAGAAATCTTTAATAATCCAACTAAACTAAAAAACAACATCGAAAAAACAAGATGTTTTTGTTTATGAAATTGTGTATATCTTATAAAATGGTAAAGAGCAATTAAACTAAAACAAAAAGCAGGAGCATCTGTTAAAAAACTAACCCCGTAAACTACCAAAACAGGAGCAGTAAACATAAGAAAAGTAAAAAATAACGCCCAAATTGGATTTTTAAAGATTATAATTAATGATTTTAAAAAATAAAGTAATCCAATATATAATAGAATCAAATAGGATAATCTATAAGTTAAATATGATTCTCCAAACCATTTCCAAAGTTTTCCAATTGTATAATATATAATTGGAAATTCTCCAGCAGTTTTTCCGCTTTCAAAATTTTTTGCTAATAATAAATCCATTTCTGGCTCAAAAAATGAAGCGCCTTCAGCATAATTTCTAGTTAAAGATAAACAATCGGTTTGTCGCCACATATGATTATTTACCGGTCCTGAATTTAAAAAATCACTATAGTAAAGTGAAGAAAAAACTAAAAATATTACTGTATAAAAAACAAATATATTTTTATTATTTTTTAATTTATTAATCACCATAAAAGATTACAAAATAGGAATGTTTGGATGGTGTTTAAAAAAGCAAGATCGACAAACCGTTAAATATTCGTTACGTTCGCCTAAAAATACTTGATTGGTTTGTGTTTTATCTTTTCGTAAAGTAAAAGTTGCAGGTGCTCCACATTCCATGCAAATACCTTGTAATTTGGTTACGTAATCTGCTGCAGCCATCAACTCTGGCATGGGTGAAAAAGCCTGTCCTTTGTAATTTTTGTCTAACCCAGCAATGATAACTCGTTTACCGCCATTGGCTAATTTAATACAAACATCCACCAACTCGCGCGTAAAAAATTGTCCTTCATCAATTCCTACAATTTGCGCATCAACAGATAAACCTAAAATATCAATAGCCGCTTGTACAGGTGTTGCCTTCATGCTGCGTTTATCATGCGAAACCACGTCTTCTAAAGAATATCTGGTGTCGATATCTGGTTTAAACAAAATCGCTTCAATATTGGCTAAATGAGCTCTGGAAACTCTGCGAAGTAATTCCTCGGTTTTGCCGCTAAACATGGCTCCTGTAATTACTTCAATGCTTCCCCTGGTTAATTGTAAAGGTTGGTCGTATTGCATCTTATAAATATCTTCGTTCTATTAAATCTTTTAATTTTTCGTACACCTTACTATCTTTCTCCCAATTGTTTTTTTGTTGTAACTGTTGGAAATATTGCATAGCATCTGCGCCAGTATTTTGCGTGTTTAAAACTTGAATTTCTTCATTAAATTTTGCGCTGTTACCCTCAAACAATTCGTTAATAAACAAGAATTTTTCGTTTAATCCAATACTGTTAACTAAATCTTTAATTTTGGTTTTGCTTAACTTATTGGCTAAGGAATTATCTCCTGATTTTTCATCGGCAAATTTCTCAAAAATACTTTTGTTAGATGAACTTGTAACGGTGGTTTGTGCGGTAAAGGATTGTATGGTTTGTGAGATTTCTATTTCTAAATTTTGTGCAATTTCTTCAATATTTGTTGTAGTTTCCTCGGGTATTACTGTAGATTCTTCCGCCATTGTAATTTCTGGAGTTGAGGTTTCCTCAACATTTGTTTCTGCCACTTTAATTTCTTCAAAAACCGGCGATTTTTTTTCCAAATCGTTTGTAGAAATTTGATTGGTTTCTTCTTTTTCTATTGTTGGTAATACAATCACTTTCGCTTCCTCAACCGCTTGTTCGACAATAGGATTGCTAATTTTTGGAGTTTCCACAACAGCTTGTACAGCAGGAATTTTTGTAGCAGAATTTTTATCGATTACGTTTTTTTCTATGGATTTAAAATGACTTAATAACACTGCGTTTTCGTACAATTCTCGGGCAACAAATAAAATGTTTTTGATATCGTAATCGTCTAATTTATCCCCTTTTGCATTAATTTTATTATTAATTGTTGCAATATCTTGTTGTGCAAGTTCAATACGCTTAAAAATATCTTGTAAAGATTCCATAAAAAAATTTTGATGAAAATAGAAAAATAACTTAAGGTTTAAGATATATATTGTAATTATTTACCGACGATTAAATGTGAAAAAGTAATCCATCTCGAATATTTAAGTTGATTAATACACCCTATTCACAATAATTTTATTTAAAATTAGTTAGCTTTAAGTGTAAATTAGAAATGATTTTTTTAAGTTTACTAATTGTATAATTACATCATGAATAAACAGGTATTAAATAGTAATAAAAACCATTTAAAAAGCTTAGTGCTTAACCATAAAATAGGGGTGTTGGCATTTGTTTTTGTATTGCAAAATTATATTGTTGCACAAGTGGGTTCATGGCAAATTCATGTACCATTTAAAAATTCGATTGCTGTTGCAGCATCTAAAACCAAAGTGTATAGCGCTTCAACATCTGGTATTTTTTCATACGATTTTCAGGATAATTCTATCGAGACGATAACCAAAATCAACGGCTTAAACGATGTGGAAATATCTGCAATGGCGTATTTGGATAGCGAAGAAACGATGGTGGTTGGATACAAAAATGGTAATATTGATTTGATTAAAAATAATGTAATATCTAATTTGCCCGATTTACGCCGAAGTTTTATACAGGCAGATAAAGCTATTAATTCTATTTTTATCAAAGATCATTTTGCGTATTTATCCACTAGTTTTGGAATTATTGTAATTAATACCAAACGCCGAGAAATTTCTTCAACTTATATTATTGGTAATCAGGGTACTTTTGTGAAAGTAAATCAAATTACAATTTTAAACGATACGATTTTTGCCGCAACTGATAACGGAATTAGAATTGGTGATTTGAATCGAAATTTAAGTGATTTCCAAAATTGGACAGATTTTTCCCCTGAAACTGGAAAAGTGTATAATGCTATTGTTACTAGTAATAACAAAATTATTTGTAACATCAGTGTGGATCAGTGGGAACAGGATAAATTATATCAGTATCAAAATGGCAATTGGAGTTTGTTTATTCCTACTTTTAACTATAAAAATAATACACTTAAAAAAATTAATGTCGATAACAATCGTATTTTTTTAGCTTTTTTTGATTTTGCATACGAAATCAACTCTGATGGAGCACCCATCGAACATTTTTTTACCTACGGAGATAATTTTTTAACACCAGAACCCAATATGTTAATTTGGGCTAATAACCGATATTGGATTGCTGATAATCGTGTGGGTTTAATTGAAAGTTTTAATACATGGGCTAATAAAATAATTACGCCTAATGGCCCACCAACAGGAAATGTTTTTGGCATAACCAATATTGGAAACGAAATGTGGTTTACTGGCGGTGCGGTTAGTGCCAATTGGTCCAATAACAACTTTAAAGATGGAATTTATAAATTAAGTGATAATACTTGGACGCATTATAAAGAAGGCGAATTGGGGAATATTACGGATATAATAGGTATTACATCTAATCCTCGAAATCCTTCACAAAAATTTTTATCGGCATGGGGACAAGGTTTGGTTGAGGTGAACAATGGCGAATTTGTAAAATTATACAATAGCGATAACAGTATTATAAAAAGTATAGATTTATTCCCATTTCTCGGAATATCAGATGCAAAATATGATAATAAAAATGTGTTGTGGGTGTTAAATTCGGGCTTACCTACACAAAGAATTCAGCAACCTTTAATTGCTTTTGATGGCAAAGATTGGTTTAGTTATCGCTTGGGTAATTTTGTGGATAACGGACAACATTTAACAGGGATAGCTTTTGATCAAAATGGTTATAAATGGATACAATCTTTTAGAAATGGTGTGATTGTTTTTGATGATGGCGGAACTTTAGCCAATACTAACGATGATAAAGTTGCTTTTTTATCTACCAACGAAGGCTCTGGTTCTTTACCTAGCAATGAAGTAAGGGATATTAAAATAGATAAAAATAACGTGGTTTGGATGGCAACCAGCGAAGGTTTAGTTGTAGTTAGAAATCCGCAAAATGCTTTTAATCCAGGAGGTGTAAATGCCGAAAAAATTATTATCGAAGATGGAAATAATTTTTCGTATTTGTTAGATGGATTGTTGTTAAATTGTATTTATATTGATGGTGCCGACAGAAAATGGATTGGCACTTTTGGCTCGGGTGTTTATTTGTTGTCTCCCGATGGACGTACCACAATTCATCATTTCACAGCCACTAATTCGCCTTTAATTTCCAATAATATTTTAAAAATTGGCGTAAACGAACAAACTGGCGAAGTATTTTTTGCAACGGATAAAGGTTTGGTTGCTTACAAAGGAAATGCTGTGGATGCTAAAAAATACGATGGTCCATTGTATGCCTATCCTAATCCTGTACCACCAAATTTTGATGGTGATATATCTATAAAAGGTGTTAGCGAAAATGCCGAAATTAAAATAACGGATATTACAGGAAATTTAGTTTACGAAACTTTTGCTAATGGCGGATTTGTATCTTGGAATGGTAAAGATTTGTCTGGAAAAAAAGTACAATCTGGTGTATATTTAGTTTTGGCATCTAATACAGATGGTAGTGATACGCAAATTACCAAAATTTTATTTATTAACGGTAAATGATTGTATCCGATATTGGCATTGTACTAGGGGCAATTCATTATAAACACAATAGCCGAATTTTAAAAGTGTACACGCAAAAAAATGGTATTGTATCTTTTTTTGTGGGTATCCAAAAAAAAATAATATCCTAGCATTTTGTCAGCCTTTATACCCTGTAAACATAACTTATTCCTCTAATTCAAAGTCGGCTAGCTTATATCAACTCAAAGAAATTTCCACATTATTTCCTTTGGCAAGTGTGTATAGTCACATCAAAAAAACGGCTGTAGTGTTTTTTATTTCCGAGATAGTTTTACTAAGCATTAAAGAGGAAGCAAGCAATGTTAAAATGTTTGATTTTTTATTTAACAGTATAGAAAAGCTAGAAAAACAGGAATATAACGAAGGTTTTGTAGTGGAATTTTTAGCCGAATTAACTATTTATTTAGGTATTGAGCCTTTGATAGAAAAAGGATTGTTTTTTAATATGCAATCGGGCGAATTACAAAATCATTTTCAGGAAGTTTTATGTTTAAATCAAAGCCATACCGCATTGTTTTGTAAATTATTTGAGGAAATGAGCACCCAAACTTTTACTAAAACCGAAAAACAAAATCTCTTACATTTTTTATTGCATTATTACCAAATACAAATCCCTAATTTTAAAACCCCAAAATCATTAGAAATCATAAGAGAAGTTTTTAGCTAAATCAAAGCTATCATTGATTTCCAAAATTGGTTTTAAAACACAACAATACAGTTTTAATTTTTAAATTAAAACTATAAACAGATTATGGAAAATGAATAAAATGTATTGGATTTTATTGCGTAATCACCACATTTTTATCCAACATTTTTGCTAAAAAATCATGAACTTCTAAACTGCAAACCTCAGGAGAAACTTCAAATTCTTGTAATAATAATTCGACAATTTCATTAGCATTTTTTGGCGTTTCCAAAATATGCCAAATACTTTTTCCGCTTTCGTTTAAAGACACATAAGCACCGTTTTCTAGGTTCATCATCACCAATTCACCATCCACTTCATTAAATACAAAATCGTTGTTTCTTGCGTACATTTTTTCCATAATTTTAAACTAAAATAGTACCATTTTCATCTATATATCCCAACTCTAAAAGGGTATAAAAATGGCGGTTAATTAATAAATTTGCTTGTTCGGTTGTAATTTCATTTCGCCAACCACCAACTTCACCTTTACGAAAAAAGTTTTTAGTATGGGTGGGTTTTTCTTTAAATCCTTTTTGATCTTCTAAATTTTTAAGTTTATCAAATTCTACAGCTTGTATCGCTGCAATGATTTGTTCGTGCGTATACTTCCATTGTAAAATTTCTACAATTTTAGTAAAGGTTTCTACAGGATTATTTTTTAGGTCTTCATATTTCACAATATGCAAATCGTTTTGGTATGCATTTTTCCAAGAGTTGTAAAAATCGCTCCATGAACCCATGTATTGTGTAAGCTGATTGGAAAGTCTTTTATTATTTTTAGCCAATGCATTGTTTCCATTACATAAAGCAACAACTGCTTTTTCAATAGAGAATTGCATGTGATTAGCATAAGAAGCCGCCATATCAAAAGGATTACGCACAATTAAAATTACATTTTTGGTAACTTCTTTTGGAAAAGTAAAAACTCCATGATGAAATGCTGCATCGTGCACTTTAACGATAGCGTCAACTTTAATATCTTCTGCCCATTTAGTAAAAATTTGGGGGCGGAGTTTTTGAATATCAATATCTGGCAACTCACTCGTTTCAATTCCTAAATATTCCTCTGCAATAGATCGGGAGGAAGCAATTCCATTTGTAGAATCAATTTTATTAAGCGATTCCAACGAAGCATTATTTTGTAGTGCATGTAAAAATAATCTTACCCAAGTATTTCCTGATTTTGGATAAGAAACCAGCCAAATAAATTTTTTAAGATTTACCATTTCCAGTAATATCCGCAATTAAAAAATCGTACATTTCGTTTAATTTGGCTTTGTTTAATGGCCTGTTAAAACGCTTAATTTCAACCTTGTTGGATATGGAACTCATCAAACCAAAATGTTCTTTTAAAATATTAAAAGCCTTAACCATCCAAGGTTTATAATTGTTGTTGCGTAAAATTTCCATTTTATCTTTCCCTAATACCTCTTCCATAAAAGTTTTACCTTCCCTGTTTTCTACCAATAAATAAATACGTTTTACAGGAACGGGAGTAATGGAAAAATCGTTTAAAACCGGAATTAAAAACTTTTGTAAATCCGATCGTAATTTATATTCGCCAACATTTTTAATATTTAGCATTTCCAAACTGTCCTCCCAAAGTTTAAACCTAGGAAAACAAGGGTGCATCATTATTTTTTCGTTCTCTATATACAAATTACAAATATCATCTGCCAAGGACTTAAAACCTCTTTGTTGTAAACCAGCAACTGTAGTAGATTTTCCTGCGCCAGAGTGTGCTGTAAACAAATATGCTTCGCCATTGTGTATTACTCCACCGCCATGCAATGGATAAAATCCTTTTTTAAAGGATAAAACGCCCAAGATAAAGGATAAAATATATTTTTGTGCATCTGTAGTTTTGTCGGGGTGTAACACCTCAATAATCACCTCATTATCATTAATAATCCAAAATTTAGCAATATCAGGAATATTTAATATTACCTCATTGGAATTTACTTGAACCAAAACTTTATTTATGGTAGCATTCTCTAATTTTTCGGGTGTTTTACCCATTTTTAAGGTAACGTCGGCTTTTTCCTCGCTGGGGGTTAACTCCTCAATTTCAAATTCGGATGCAATAACAATACCTCCTAATGTGTACGTATAATTCATGCAACAAAAATAGTTAAAAAATTAAATTTACTAATGTTTATATCATTATTTATTTAAATCAAATAAAAACTAAAAAGTTATATTAGGGTGTTAAAATAAGTACAAAGTACTTTAATCCATCTTTAATCACTATCTTTGTTCATTATTTAAATACAAGTGGAAAAAAGTAACACGAAACATCAATCGGGATTTGTAAATATCATAGGCAGTCCAAACGTAGGAAAAAGTACCTTAATGAACGAGTTAGTGGGTACAAAATTATCCATTATTACCTCCAAAGCACAAACCACTCGCCATAGAATTATGGGGATTGTGAATGATGAAAATTATCAAATTGTTTTTTCGGACACACCAGGCGTGCTAGATCCTGCCTATAAATTACACGAAGGAATGATGAGTTTTGTGGAAACAGCTTTGGTAGATGCCGATTTATTATTGGTAGTTACAGATGTTTTTGAAGATACTTTAAATCATGAATCTACTTTCGAGAAAATACAAAAATTAAATATTCCAACTTTAGTTTTGATTAATAAAATTGATTTAATTAATCAGGAAAAAATGGAGGAACGTGTAAGTTTTTGGGCTTCTAAATTGGAGGGTGCTAGTATTTTACCTCTTTCGGCATTGCATAAAACAAATGTGGATTTTGTTATGCAATGGATTTTAAAAAATTTACCCGAAGGACATGCTTATTATGACAAGGATACTTTAACGGATAAACCCGAAAAGTTTTTTGCTGCCGAAATTATTCGCGAAAAAGTTTTGGTGAATTTTAAAAAAGAAGTGCCTTATTGTATCGAAATTGAAATTGAAGAATTTAAAGAAGAACAAAATTTAATACGAATTAGAGCTTTAATTCATGTTGCACGCGAATCTCAAAAAGGGATTGGGATAGGGCAGCAGGGTGATAATTTAAAAAAATTGGGTTCGCAAGCCCGTAAGGATATGGAAACGTTTTTTGATAAAAAAATATTTCTGGAGTTGTTTGTAAAAGTGAACAAAGATTGGCGACAAGATGAGCGCAAACTAAAGCGTTTTGGTTACCTATCGTAAAAAATAATCGTAAAAATGGCAAATGTAGTAGCAATTGTGGGAAGACCCAACGTGGGGAAATCCACATTTTTTAATCGTTTAACAGAAAGCAGAAAGGCTATCGTGGACGAACTAAGTGGCGTAACCCGTGATAGACATTATGGAAAAGCGGAATGGAACGGAAAGGAATTTATTGTAATTGATACCGGTGGGTATGTTGCAGCATCCGAAGAGCAGTTTGATGATGAAATTAAAAAACAAGTAATTTTAGCATTAGAAGAGTGTAGTGTAGTGTTGTTTTTAGTAGATGTAACTACTGGAATTACCGATTTAGATTTGGGTATTGCAGATGTTTTACGCCGAATTAAAAAACCGATTTTTGTGGTGGCGAATAAAGTGGATACAGCTAATCGTATCAACGATTCCGTAGAGTTTTACAATTTAGGTATGGGTGAGGTATATAATATTTCGTCTGTAAATGGCTCGGGAACAGGTGAGTTATTGGATGAGATGGTGAAAATTTTACCCGAAAACGAAGTTGAAAACACGGATAGTTTACCTAAAATATCCGTAATAGGTAGGCCAAATGTAGGTAAATCATCTATCATTAACGCATTTTTAAATCAGGAAAGAAACATAGTTACGGATATTTCTGGTACTACTAGAGATTCTATTCATACCCGTTATCGTGCTTTTAATCATGATTTGTTATTAATTGATACTGCGGGAGTTAGGAAAAAGAATAAGGTGAAAGATTTAGAGTTTTACTCGGTTTTACGAACCTTTAATGCCATTGAAGAAAGTGATGTTTGTATTTTAATGATAGATGCAACTTTAGGTTTTGAATCGCAAGATGTTAATTTATTTCACTTAATCGAGCGCTCGCGTAAAGGGATTGTGATTGTTGTAAATAAATGGGATTTAGTACAAAAAGATAGTAATACGATTAATGAATTTACTAAAAAAATTCACGAAAAAATTGCGCCTTTTGTAGATGTACCGATTGTTTTTACTTCTGCTATCGAAAAACAACGTATTTTAAAAGCTTTGGAGTTGGCTTTAGAGGTGTACGATAATCGTTCCCAACGTATTCCAACATCCGAATTAAATAAAGAATTGTTGCCTATTGTACATGCTTATCCTCCACCAGCTTATCGTGGTAAAATGATAAAAATTAAATACATTACGCAAATTCCTACGCATGTTCCTTCGTTCGCATTCTTTTGTAATCATCCTTTGCATGTAAAAGATCCCTACAAACGATTTTTAGAGAATAAATTACGCGAGTTATTTCATTTTTCGGGTGTACCGATGAATATTTTTATGCGAGAAAAATAAAATTTTTATTGATTTTTTTGGGACTTTAGTGACAATTGGGACATTAGGGACTGATGGGATTAGGGTATTATAGAATAATGTGGCAATTGCGATTGATCTAATTTAAATTATAGGCAAAAAAAAAGCATGCTACCAGCATGCACTCTTTTATTTATTTACATCGCCCGATTAAAACACCTGCGAATCTATCCGTTACAAATGTATAGATTTAAAAGCTGTATTTAGGAAACTTAAAATTATCAATGCATTAATTTTTTGTTAACTCGTGCTATATTCCCAAATTCTTATATTTTTTTGTAACCTAAAGCACATTACTTTTTATCTTTTTATTGCATCTTTGTATTCTCAATTTAAAATCGATTATTATGAATAAGTTATGGATAATATTGTTTTCGTTTACTTTTTTAGCTTGTAGCAACGGACAAAATTCTTCGATGTTATCAGCAAAAGAATTTCAGGATAAAATTACCGAATTAGGTAATGTTGTAATTTTGGATGTTAGAACACCGGATGAATTTAATGGTGGAACGATAGAAAATGCTGTTAATGCGGATATTACAAGTTATGATTTTACAAATGTTGTTCAAACTTTAGATAAATCTACCCCGGTAATGGTTTTTTGTTTAAGTGGCGGACGAAGTAAAGATGCTGCAAAAGCTTTACGAAATATGGGTTTTAATACAGTGTATGAATTAAAAGGTGGGATTTTAAAATGGAATGCAGAAAATTTACCTGTTGTTGCTCCACAATCTTCTAGCTCGGCTAAATCTGATGGTATGAACTATCAAGATTTTTTACAATTATTGGGTGGAGATAAAATTGTAATTGTAGATTTTTATGCAGAATGGTGCCGACCATGTAAAATATTGCAACCTATTTTACACGAAATCGAAAATGAAAATAAGGATAAAGTGAGCCTAATTACGATTGATATTGATAAAAATCCTTTGTTGGCTAATCATTTAAAAATTGAAGCTATTCCTTTGGTTCACATCTACAAAAACCAAAAATTACAGTGGAACAATTTGGGCATAACGGATAAAGCAACTGTTTTAAAAGTTATACAAAACATTAAATAATTGATTTACAAGGCTATTAAGGTAAAGCCAAATTCCCGCCAAAATAAATTTTTGGTTTTACAGGACGGTAATTGGCTTGTGCATTTAACTGCTCAACCGGTTAAAGGAGAGGCTAATAAACAACTAATTGAATATTTATCGGAAATTCTTAAGATTCCTAAACGAAAAATTAATATTCAAAAAGGCTCACAATCTAAGTTTAAAAAAGTAGAATTAGATATAGAAGAAAATGAATTGGAGTTGTAGTTATTTTATTCTTCAAATGAATTTTTAGATCAGACTAAATATAAATTCTTTTTTATCTAAATCTCATTACTTATAAATTTTTGTTCGAAAAAGGTTTTGAATAGCAGCTTTTATATAGCCTTATTTTAAGATCTATTTGTAACATATACAACACCCAAATTCAAACAAATATTTTAAAAATTAAACATTCCCCTTGCTTTTAAAAAACTCAAAAGCAGCATTTTGTTCGGCCTTTTTTTTATTTTTCGCCATTGCTGTAGAGGCTAATTCTTTATCTAAAAACAATTTACACTCAAAAATTTGGTCGCGTCCATCCCTATTAAACTCTTTGGTTTCAAAAAGATATTCTATTTTAGCAGCCTGTGCCCATTCTATTAATCGGGATTTATAATTAGGATCCTGGTGTATTAATTCCTCAAGATTAATATGCGTTTTAAACAATGCGTAAATAAACTTTTTAGTTCGTTTTAAACCTGCATCTAAATAAATAGCACCCACTAAAGCTTCAAAAGCATTTCCATAAACACTGTCGGTATTAAAAAGTCCCTTTTGATTACTGATCAAAATATCGTTTAAACCCAAATGAATAGCAATTTTATTTAAGTTGGTTCTGCTTACAATTAAGGATCGCATTTTAGTTAAATCGCCCTCATTTTTATCCGGAAAATGATCATATAAATATTCGGCAACCAACATTCCTAAAACAGCATCCCCTAATAACTCCAAACGTTCGTTACTTTTTTCGTAAGGAAAAGTAGAGTCGTACACAACAGATTTGTGCACCATGGCTAACTGAAATAAAAAAACATCGTAAGGCTTATACCCAACGATGTTTTTTATTTTTTTTTCAAAGGGTTTTTTCTTGCGAAAAAAACTTATGAAACGGAGCTTAACCAAACTATTTGAATTTTTTAATCACAATACTAGCATTGTGTCCACCAAAACCAAAAGTGTTTGTTAATGCTGCATTTACCACTCGTTTTTGACCCTCGTTGAAAGTTAAATTTAATTTACTATCAATTAAATCATCATCTGTAAAGTGATTAATGGTTGGCGGAATAAAATCCTCCTTAACCGCTAAAATAGTAGCAATGGACTCAATCGCACCGGCTGCACCTAATAAGTGGCCCGTCATGGATTTTGTTGAACTAATATTTAACTTATAAGCATGATCACCAAATACAGATTGAATAGCTTTTAACTCGGCAACATCACCTAATGGGGTAGAAGTACCATGAACATTGATATAATCGATATCCTCTAGTTTAAGATTTGCATCACGTAAAGCATTAATCATTACGTTTTTAGCTCCTAAACCTTCGGGATGTGGTGCAGTTAAATGATACGCATCCGCCGTCATTCCACCTCCAACAATTTCGGCATAAATTTTTGCACCACGTTTTATCGCATGCTCCAATTCTTCCACAATTATTGCACCAGCACCTTCTCCTAAAACAAAACCATCTCTATCTTTATCAAAAGGTCGGGATGCTGTTTCTGGAGAATCGTTACGTGTGGATAATGCTTGACAAGCATTAAAACCACCAATACCAGTTTCGTTAACAGCTGCTTCGGATCCTCCAGTAACTATAACATCAGCCATACCCAAACGGATATAATTAAAGGCATCAATCATTGCATGGCTACTAGAAGCACAAGCAGATACGGTTGCAAAGTTAGGCCCTCTGAATCCGTGTTTTATTGAGATATTACCCGCAGCAATATCTACAATCATTTTAGGAATGAAAAAAGGGTTAAAACGCGGCCCTAAACCGTTTGCACGATTTCTTTCCAAACCAGCGGCTTCGTCTTGAAAAGTTTCTAAACCTCCAATACCAGAACCCCAAATAACTCCAACCCTATCCGGATCATAATTACCTTCAATTAACCCAGCATCTTGGATTGCCTCATCGGTTACCACCATGGCGTACTGGCTAAACTTATCCATACGTTTAATGTCCTTACGGTCCACAAACTGTGTAATATCAAAGTTTTTTAACTCACAAGCGAATTGAGTTTTGTGCAATTCGGGATTAAAATATGTAATCCTTCCAGCTCCACTCACACCGTTTTGTAATCCTTGCCAATACGACGACAAGTTGTTTCCAAGAGGAGTTAACGCGCCTAAGCCCGTAACAACAACTCTTTTTAACTCCATTTAAAAAATATTAATTACTATTTAGCGTTTCCTTCGATATAAGAAACAGCATCACCTACTGTAGCAATTTTTTCAGCTTGATCATCAGGGATTGCAATATTGAATTCTTTTTCGAATTCCATAATTAATTCCACTGTATCCAATGAATCAGCTCCTAAATCGTTTGTGAAGCTAGCTTCGTTGGTTACCTCGCTTTCGTCAACACCTAATTTATCAACAATGATCGCTTTTACTCTTGATGCAATATCAGACATAGTATAAAATTTTAAAGTTTCAATCTGCAAAGAAAAACATTTATTCAAATAAATTCAAAAAAAAAGCCAAATAAAAGCAGTGGTAAAACGTAAGTTACTGATTTACAGGTCACTAATATTTTTAATGGATTTTTTTATGAGTTTTGGTAAAAATGGAGGTCGCGGACGGATTCGAACCGCCGTACAAGCTTTTGCAGAGCTCTGCCTAGCCACTCGGCCACGCGACCATCATAATTTTAAAGAACTCTGCAAATATACTTACATATTTTGAGAATTAAAAAA
>JACCDI010750370.1_pt1 | contig 17920 bp, 19 predicted proteins | sample 7442791 | NCBI WGS metagenome assembly JACCDI01 (sample SAMN15323434, study PRJNA562643) | freshwater metagenome | isolation source: river surface water | place: USA:Blue River Watershed | collected 2017-08-15
AGGTGCCCCGGTGGCGTAAACATCGATGCGGGAATAGCCGTTCTCCTGCTTAACTTGGGTAAGAGTCGCGCTCAGGAACTGCCCCTAAGTCGCTCAACAGAATTTACCTTGTTCATAGAGAGTTGAAGGCATCATGGATGGACTCGCACACTACGCCGCCGCACTGGCACCTGCCCAGCTTAAATTGCCGGATAACCGCCAATTCAGTGTTGACGGACATCGAATCGGGCAGCTATCGACCGCGATGTCTGCGAAATTACCCAAAGCGGAACCAGCCGTTATTATTAATATAACACAAGTGTCTGAGTACATTCCTTCAGCTCAAGAATTTGCTACGACATATAAACGCCCAAGCGCGGCGATTTAGGTTCTTGGGGGCAAACCAAAGTTCAAGCTGCGCTTTGATCGCTGGTCAATTCCTGATTTACCGCTTTTCCCTCGCCGCCCGCGATGTTGGATCCTGCAACATTTGCCGAGGATTCGACGTGTTCACCGACTAATCCCTGGATGTCTAGCCCCTGTCTAACTTTTGCAAAGGTTTGGCGTGCCAGGTTAAGGGATGTTGTCGCCATGATGAGCCGTCCTTGGTTGACCACGACATACATCGATGACTGAGCGGATCCGTCGTAGCGGACGCGCTCCCAATAAACAGCTTTTTTGTTTCCAGGGGCAGCATTCATAGACTGGATGATAGCGAAATCCTGATCATCTCGGCGAGCCCAAGGCATAAAAATTCAATGAGACTTTTGTGCAGGATGTTGGCCTCGACTAAACGCGAATCGCTAACCGCTGCGCGTTTGCCTAATTTGTTCAAGTGTTGCGGCAAACTCGCCAGGCTTCACCGGCGCAGAGGATTTTTTTGGTATGAACTGTGGTCTCGGCCGAGCTTGCACCGACGGTGCGGCGTGAAGAGCTCCGACAGCGGTTTGAATGCGAAATGCCAGCGCTAGGGCGTTGTCCACGAGTAAGGCCCTCCTGCGACCTTACAAGGACTTACGGTTAGGATGGCCTTAGGGTTTAGAAGATCGGCGCTTCATTAAGTCAGCCGAGCCTGCATGCTTATTCCCGAGAGCTTTATAAGCGCCTCCAGACTCAAGCCCTCGACTAGATCATCCACAAGTAGGCCTTGTGGCGTGATGTGGATGGTCGCAAGGTCGGTGTACACCCTCGATACACAGGCTAATCCGGTGAGCGGGTAGCTGCAACGTGTAACGATCTTGCTCTCGCCCTTCTTGGTGAGATGTTCCATCATCACAAAGACCTGTTTTGCGCCACTGGCTAGATCCATGGCGCCGCCAACAGCGGGGATCGCATCTGCGTCGCCGGTGTGCCAGTTTGCGAGGTCACCGTTGACAGCAACTTGAAAGGCCCCGAGCACACAGATATCCAAATGACCACCGCGCATCATGGCGAATGAATCGGCATGGTGAAAAAACGAAGCCCCTGGCATTAAGGTGACAGGCTGCTTGCCGGCATTGATTAAGTCGTAGTCCTCATCGCCTGCTTGAGGAGCTGGCCCCATACCTAAGAGTCCATTCTCACTTTGTAGAACGATTTCTCTGTCCTTCGGAATATGGTTTGCGACCAGCGTCGGCATCCCAATACCGAGGTTCACATAAGCACCTTCGGGAATATCACGCGCAACATGTTGCGCCATTTGATCACGACTGTAACGGTTCATTGCTTTTCTTCTCCACGCTTTGCTGGTGTCGGGTCATAGCGCACCCGCTCCACTTGCACGACCCGCTTGACAAAAATACCAGGGGTGATCACTTGCTCAGGGTCGATCGCACCGAGTTCGACGATCCGATGAACCTGCGCAATGGCTGTTTTGGCTGCCATGCACATAATGGGTCCAAAGTTTCTCGCGGTTTTTCGATAGGTGAGGTTTCCCCAGCGATCGCCGGTTTCGGCAGCGACGAGTGCGAAGTCGGCGTGAATCGGATACTCGAGCACATAATCACGACCATTGATTTGCCGGGTCTCTTTCCCCTTGGCCAGCTCCGTACCAAAACCGGTAGCGGTATAAAAAGCGCCAATACCTGCGCCGGCAGCCCTGATTCGCTCCGCTAGGTTGCCTTGAGGAACGAGCTCCAGTTCAATCTTCCCCGCACGCCATAGGTCGTCGAACACCCACGAATCGACCTGGCGCGGAAAGGAGCAAATCAGCTTACGCACGCATCCGGCTTTCATGAGCGCGGCTAGCCCATGCTCGCCGTTACCTGCGTTATTGTTAACAACCGTCAAATCGCGAGCGCCTTTTGCAATGAGCGCATCGGTGAGATGGGTGGGTAGTCCGGCGCTACCAAAACCACCGATTAAAATAGTTGCGCCGTCGTTTACATCGGCTAAGGCTTCTTCGGCAGAAGCGAGTATTTTGTTGATCATCCGCTAGTTCTCCAGGCCACGCTTAAAGAGGGCCTCATGCTTAAAGGTGCTTAACTTTGCAAGCATAGCGGCCCTTCTATAATTTCAAAGCGAATCCCGTGCTCATGCAAGCTTTCCCAAGTCCAACTTCTTCGCCAATGCCGCTTCCTGACATGCCATTTTCGGCAGCTAGAGCGTCGGCCCCCTCTTTGGCAGGCGCTGATGCTGAACTTGAGCTCGACGTTGCAGTTGTCGGTGCATCAGTGGCCGGTCTGCTGACCGCCCAAGGCCTTGCTAGGCTTGGTTATCGTTGCGCGTTGATCGGGCCAGACCCTGTTTCAACCCGTAAAGCGCCGGGTTTTGATCCGCGTATTTTTGCGCTTTCGCCCGCAAGTTGGCGCTGGTTGCAACAACAGGGTCTCGCTGCAGCCATCGATGAATCGCGTCTTGGGCTAATCGAACGTATGCAACTCGAAGCACCTGGCCTAGCGGCTAAGTCCGGCATCGTACTCGATGCCTATAAGGCGGCGGTCGATCAACTTGCACTCACCCTTGAGCAATCCGAGCTGATCGCAGCCGGGCAGCAAGCGCTTGCTATGACGCAAGCCTTTCGATTCAAGGACGCCCTGATCAGTCTGGAGGCAGATGCTGGCGATGACCGCAGCCTACGGCGCCGTATTCAGCTTGAAAACGGGCGGCGCATCAGGGCAAAACTTTTGATCGGCTGCGATGGTGCCCAGTCTGCCATGAGGCAACTTGCTGGCATAAAGAGCCGCGAGATCGATTACCAATCGATCGCGGTCGTCGCTAATTTTTCCATTGATCATCATCATCGCCACACGGCATTTCAATGGTTTGGTGAACAAGGCATTCTTGCGCTTTTACCTTTGCCCGGAGCAGCGATGAGTATGGTCTGGTCTGCGCCTAGTCAGCTGGCGCAATCCTTAATGGCCCTTGATCCTGATGCGCTTTGCCATAGGGTGCAATCTCATATTGAATCATATTCAAGTGCTGCTCCTCGCTTGCTGAACTGCATAAGTAGGCCCGCATCATTTCCCTTGCTGGATCGCATAAGCGATCCTCCTTTCTCCCATCGATTGGTCTTGCTTGCTGATGCGGCACATGTGGTGCATCCAATGGCTGGCCAGGGCCTCAATCTTGGAATCGGTGACATCATCGAATTACTCGATGTACTTTCAAGTCCTGCCGCGCGACACGACCCTGGTGTTCGTTTTGTTTTAGAACGTTATGCTCGCCGCCGCGCTGAGCCTGTGCTTGCCATGTCGATCCTCACAAGGACTTTGCACCAGACATTTCGTGAGCCTTTGCCCCAATATGTGGGCGGTTTGGCTCGGTGGGTCTGGTCTCGGCTCGCGGGCAGTTCACTGCTGCAGTCTGCGATGATTCACCACGCTTCCCGTCACGGGCCAAGCCGTTGATGCGCGCTATGCTCCGATTATGCTGAAACGCTGGCATCCCTCGATCTACTCTGGACAAAGGTTTTTGAAATTCCATATGAATATTAGCCATAACAATTCACAAAGCCTGCGCTTGCTGACCGGTTCATTTGCCGGGCAACTTCTGTTGAGCGTCTTGCTCTTTTGCTTGGCGATGTCCCCCGCCCAATCTCAAACTGCTGCCGTGCCAAGCGCCGTTGAATCAAGCATCAAGCAAAGTATCGAGGCATGGCTCAAAGGTAAATATAAGGTTGATGCCGTAGCGCGTACGCCGATCACGGGTCTCTATGAGGTTCGACTCGGCACCGATCTTATTTATGTCGACGAGAAGGCCGCTTATGCATTTATTGAAGGCCAGTTAATTGATCTAAAAAACAATCGCAATATTACCCGTGAGCGAACCGAAGAGTTATCTGCGATTCAGTTCAAAGACCTGCCACTTCAACTTGCTTTCAAGCAAGTGCAAGGCAATGGCAGGCGGGTTATGGCGGTCTTTGAAGATCCGAATTGTGGTTATTGCCGAAAACTGCGCGCTGACCTTGTTGGTATTAAAGATGTAACGATCTACACCTTTGTTCTTCCGCTGCTTTCGCCGGATTCAGAGGTCAAGTCGCGAAATGCACTTTGTGCTGCAGACAAGTCAAAAGCATGGAACGACATGATGCTCTCAGGTAAAGCGCCTCCTACGGCATCACCTTCGTGCGACGCACCGATTGCCAAACTAAAAGACCTTGGTCGGAGCTTGGGTGTAACCGGGACGCCAACCATCTTCTTTCCGAACGGCAAACGGCTCACAGGCTATGCACCCATGGCGCAATTTGAAAAAATGCTCGAAGAAAACAATAAGTTATGAGCAGCACTAGGTGGAGCGCTGCGGTGACTTTCTGCTTTGTCCGACCCTGGGGTGATGCGCCATGTGGGTGATTTATCTCGAAGCCTTCGGTATTCTGGCCCTCGTCTTATTCATCGTCTGGTGGACCATGCGCGGCAAACGTTAAGGAAACTAGGTACTTCGAAACGCTTAGTGCAAGGTTCGGGGAATACTCAGCACAAAGGGTGGAATTTCCTGCTCAAAGCGCTCGCCGTCCTCTGCGACAAAGAAGTAACTCCCCGTCATCGTGGCCGTTGGGGTGTTTACCTGTGAACCACTCGTGTATTCGAAGCCTTGCCCTGGTGCGATCAGTGGTTGTTGACCAACCACGCCAAGCCCCTTGACCTCATTAACCTCACCGTCGTCCGTCGTAATGACCCAGTGCCTGCTAATCAGTTGTGCAGGGATTGATCCGGTGTTGGCAATGGTGATGGTGTAGGCGAAGGTGTAGCGCTCCTGCTCAGGCGAGGATTGCTCGGGAAGATAAACCGTTTTCACGGTAATCTTGAACTGGTAGCTTGCTTTTCGGTGTTCAGCCATCGTGGAATCCAAGTCTTTTAGTGTGGGTCGAGACGCCTTGAAGCTCAGGGTAGACGATTACCTTCGGTAAATCAGGACAAGTCCATGCCCTATTACAATGAATGATGGACTCAAGCATACCGATGAAAAGCCGCTACTGCATTGCCCCTAGCCTTTTATCTGCCGACTTCGCAAGACTTGGTGATGAAGTGCGTGCGCTTGAGGCCAGCGGTGCCGATTGGGTACATGTTGATGTGATGGACAACCACTATGTACCCAATCTCAGTTTCGGCCCAATGGTTTGTAAAGCAATAAGACCACACACCCGATTGCCGCTCGATGTGCACTTAATGGTCAAGCCAGTCGATGCACTCATCAGTGGGTTTGCCCAGGCCGGTGCGGATTGGATCAGTTTTCACCCCGAAGCTTCCGAACATATTGATCGGTCTTTGCAATTAATCAGGGACCATGGCTGCAAGGCGGGCCTCGTACTGAATCCGGCAACACCGCTTCACCTGCTCGACTTCGTCATGCATCGGCTCGATTTGATTTTGCTGATGTCGGTTAATCCGGGGTTCGGTGGACAACAGTTTTTGCCCGCAACGATCGCAAAAATTCAAGCGCTTCGCAGCATGATTGATCAATATCAGGCTGAAGGTGGTCATCGGATTGTTCTGCAAGTCGATGGTGGGATAAAAATTGACAATATCCGCGAAATCGCCCTGGCAGGCGCAGATTGCTTTGTTGCGGGCTCCGCGGTGTTTTCATCGCCTGATCCCGATGGTCATTATCGGCAGGTTATTAAGCAATTGCGCCAGGCGATTGATGGGACGCACGAGCACAGCCCCAATGGCGGAAATGCTCCAAGCCCCGATGGCGTTCATGCCCTAAGCTCCAATGGTCGGGTTTGAAGCGTTCCCTAGTTGATAATGGCAAGCTTTGAAGCACTCCTTTTTGACCTTGACGGCACATTGCTTGATACAGCCAAGGATCTTGTGCAATCAGGCCATGCTGTTCGTGAGGCGATGGCCCTGGCACCACTAAGCGATGCGCGTGTGCTTAGTTTTGTTGGAAAAGGCGCTGAGCGTTTTGTACATCGACTACTGACCGATGATCTCGATGGCGATGCAAAGCCTGATGTACATGCCCAAGGGATGAATTGCTTTGATTCGGTTTATGAACAATATAACGGTTGCTGGGCGAAGCCCTTTGAAGGTGTGATCGAAGGCCTCGAGCGTTTGCACGTTGCAAAAGTGCCAATGGCAGTAGTGACCAACAAAGCTCAAAGCTTTACTGAGGCCTTGCTTGAGCGCTCAAACCTGAATCAATATTTTCGATTTGCAATAGGCGGCGATGCAATCGCTCATAAAAAGCCACACCCGCAGCCGCTTTTGGAGGCTGCAAGAAGGTTAGGAGTTTCGGCAACCTCAGTCTGGATGCTAGGCGATTCCGCCAATGATGCGCAAGCAGCAAGGGCTGCCGGCATGAGGGTCTATTTGCTGCCGTATGGGTACAGGGAGGGGGTAGCGCTTGAACACATTCCCTGCGATGGTATAGTTCAAAGCATAGACGCCTTTGCACAATGGACATTGCAATCAAGCTACCGATCAAAAGCGCCGCATGGCGTTGGTGGTGCTGGCACTAACCCAGCACTTGGTAGCGACGCGTAGATCCAACCAGCCCTCCATCGCAACCAGTGCGCTCTCTCTGGCGCCTGCGTTAAGCTAGGCTAAACGGGGGAGATGATAAAACGAAGGCTGGTCGGAGCAAATCATCATGACTGAGTTTGAATTTAAAGCGATTGCGGCGCAGGGTTTCGACCGAATTGCACTTATAAGCGAGTGCCTGGCGGACTTGGAAACCCCTTTGTCGGTTTATTGCAAGCTCAACGAACCTGGTAAGCGGAAAAATAGCTTCCTACTCGAGTCGGTCGAGGGTGGAGAGCGCTTTGGACGATATTCTTTCATTGGATTGTCTGCCCGTACATCGATTCGCAGTCGCGACGATTTGATCGAAGTGCTGCGAGATGATCAGGTGGTCGAATCTCACCGTGGTGACCCCCTGGCCTTTGTGCGCGCCTATCGGCAACGCTTTAAAGTTTCTTTGCGGCCCGGATTGCCGCGATTTTGTGGCGGCCTGGCAGGCTACTTTGGATACGACCTCGTTCGCTTTATTGAACCGAAACTTGGCCCTTGCACCAAACCCGATCCTATCGGGACACCTGACATGTTGTTTCTGTTGGTCGACGAATTAGCTATTGTCGACAACCTCCGCGGCAAGCTTTACCTCGTGGTCTACGCTGATGCGCGAAGCCCAGATGCGTGGACTCAAACGCAAAAGCGGCTGCGCGAATTAAAAGCAAGACTAAAAAAAGCTGTTGATGAAACGGTTCCTGCGCCAGGGCCAGAAAGCATTGAAATCCGAGGCTTCGAAAAGCAGGACTATCTCAACGCTGCAAGAAAAGCACGCGAACTCATCATGGCTGGCGACTTAATGCAAGTGCAAATTGGACAGCTGATTCGCAAGCCTTTCTCACACCCCCCACTTGCGCTGTACCGAGCACTGCGCTCAATCAACCCATCGCCTTATATGTATTATTACGATTTTGGTGATTTCCAAGTGGTGGGTGCCTCACCAGAAATTCTCGTTCGACAAGAAATTCTTGAGACCGAAGATCCAGAAGGTGCAACCCGAATTACGATTCGACCCATCGCAGGGACAAGGCGGCGGGGCTTATCGCCTCAGCAAGATGAAGCACTGGCTCGCGAATTACTTGCTGATCCAAAAGAGTGCGCAGAGCATCTGATGCTGATTGACTTGGCGCGTAACGATCTCGGTCGAATCGCAAAAACAGGAACCGTTCGCGTGACCGAAAAAATGGTGATTGAAAAATATTCGCACGTTCAACATATTGTATCGAATGTGGAAGCTTTGCTCGAAGAAGGGCTTGATGATATCGATGTCTTAAAGGCAAGTTTCCCAGCGGGCACGCTGACAGGTGCGCCCAAGGTAAGGGCCATGGAGGTCATCGACGATATGGAAAAAACCCGCCGTGGTATTTACGGCGGCGCGGTCGGTTATCTGAGTTGGTCGGGCCACATGGATGTGGCTATAGCGATCCGCACCGGTATCGTGAAAGATAAGATGCTGAATGTCCAGGCGGCTGCAGGCATTGTTTACGACTCTTCACCTGAGGCCGAGTGGCAGGAAACAGAAATGAAGGCAAGGGCCGTGTTAAAGGCCGCAGAGCTTGTGGAAAACGGGCTTGAACACTGAGCTGATTTGTCCACTGAGCTTGTTCGTTCAGACATCTGACCCGTCGATAGGATTACAGCTATGCTACTGATGATCGATAACTATGATTCCTTCACCTATAATTTGGTTCAGTATTTTCGGGCTTTAGGAGCGCAAGTTATAACGGTACGAAACGATGCCGCTAACTTGCAGGACTTAGAACAATTGCAGCCAAGCCACTTGGTCATTTCGCCGGGGCCTTGCACACCCAATGAAGCGGGTATTTCCATGCAAGCGATTAAGCACTTTTGCGGGAAAATTCCGATCCTGGGGGTCTGTCTTGGTCACCAGTCCATCGGACAGGTCTTCGGTGGAAAGATCGTCAGGGCTCAACAAGTCATGCATGGGAAGTCCAGCCTTGTTTCGCACCAAGATCAAGGTGTTTTTGCAGGCCTGCCGCGTCAATTCTCAGTCGTCCGATATCACTCTTTAGCTATCGAGCGCGCGAGCTTGCCCGAGAGTTTGTCGGTTACGGCGCAGACCGAAGATGGTGAAATTATGGGTGTGCGACATCGGGAGTTGCCAATAGAAGGCGTGCAATTTCATCCAGAATCTATCGATACGGAGCATGGTATGGCAATGCTCGATCGCTTTTTGAAACACTGATCAAGGTTAGAGCGATGACGATTACACCTCAGGAGGCACTAACACGTTGCATTGATCATCGTGAGATTTTTCATGACGAAATGCTTGCGCTGATGCGCATGATCATGCGTGGTGAGTTGTCACCGGCAATCACCGCCGCCCTTTTAATGGGCTTGAGGGTTAAAAAGGAAACCATTGGCGAAATCAGCGCTGCTGCCCAAGTGATGCGTGAGTTTGCAAATCACGTCGAGGTCGATGGTGGCCCGAACTTTGTCGATATTGTGGGTACGGGTGGCGATGGCTCTCATACTTTTAACATTTCGACAGCGTCGATGTTCGTGGTTGCCGCAGCAGGCGCAAAGGTCGCTAAGCACGGCAATCGCGGAGTATCTTCTAAGTCAGGAAGCGCCGACGTGCTCGAAGCCCTAGGGGCACAGATTAATCTTCAAGCGCAACAAGTCGCGCGTTGTATTGATGAAATCGGATTGGGCTTCATGTTTGCCCCGAATCACCATCCTGCAATGAAAAATGTAGCGCCGATTCGTCGCGAGCTTGGGGTGCGAACAATCTTTAATATTTTAGGGCCACTAACAAATCCTGCAGCTGCGCCTAATATCTTGATGGGCGTGTTTCATCCTGACCTTGTGGGGATTCAAATTCGCGTACTAAAGAATTTAGGTGCAAAGCATGCGCTGGTTGTTTGGGGTAAAGACGGCATGGACGAGATTTCCTTGGGAGCTGCCACCATGGTGGGCGAACTCAGGCATGGCGAAATCCTAGAGTACGAGATCCATCCCGAAGATTTTGGTATGCCAATGATGAGTCATCGAAGCTTACGTGTTGAAAACGCGCAACAGTCTCGGGCTATGTTGCTTCAAGCGATTGAGGGCAAGCCTGGCACAGCTTTTGAGATCGTTTCCTTAAATGCCGGTGCAGCGCTCTATGCAGCAGGACTTGCCGGCTCAATCGCAGAGGGTTTGGCCTTGGCGCGTGACACTGCAAGATCGGGCGCTGCTCGCCAAAAGCTCGAAAGCTTCGTTAGCCTAAGCCAGCAGCTTGCGGCAGGACCCCAGCATTGAGCATGTGATGAGCAAAATTCTAGAAAGTATTATGGCTGTCAAAGCAAAGGAGGTCGAGCAAGGCCTTTTGCAAACGCCTCTGTCACTGATGGAAGAGGCTGCCCAAAGACGTTTGCAGGTCGACCATCCACGGGGTTTTGCACGGGCTATGAGTGCTCGAGTGAAGGCCAAACAGCCAGCGGTAATTGCTGAGATCAAGCGCGCAAGTCCCAGTAAAGGATTATTGCGCGAAGATTTCGATCCACCCGCCATCGCAAAAAGTTATGAGCTCCATGGCGCATCCTGCTTATCAGTGCTGACTGATGAAGGCTTCTTTCAGGGCGAACTTGCTCACCTCGTTGCTGCCCGTGACGCTTGTGCATTACCTGTTATTCGAAAGGATTTTCTGTGCCATCGATGGCAGGTCTACCAAGCGTGCGCGGCAGGAGCAGATTGCATTTTGTTGATTGTTGCCGCGCTCGATGACCACAGGCTTAGGGACTTGGAGGATTGCGCCCTTGAATGTGGGCTTGATGTACTTGTCGAGATTCATAATCGCGATGAATTGGATCGAGCCCTCAGACTTAAGACGAGCTTGCTAGGTATTAATAATAGAAACTTACATACCTTCGAAGTTAGTCTTGAAACCACGTTTTCGCTTTTGCCTGAAATCCCGCATGACAAGCTGCTGGTGACTGAAAGCGGCATCTTAAGTCGCAGCGACGTGCTAAGCATGCTTGAAAGAGATGTATACGGTTTTCTGGTTGGCGAGGCCTTCATGAGGGCTTCGGTACCAGGCGAGGCGCTCGAGGCGCTTTTTGTTCAGCAAACCTGATCAGGGATCTTAGGCGTCAATGATCTGGGAATCTTAGGCGTCAATTTAGTCTCGTGCAGTTAGGCCGTATCAAACTCGAGTATGACCTCGGGGTTGGTTTCGGGAAGGGGTTTGAGCGTTGTACAAAATAGCTCATCGCGTCTGAAAGCAACGACGTCAATGGGCGCCTCACAACGCTCGATTGCCTCCTTAAGCCTTGACTCGCTCGCCCTTAAGCCATCGATCGCAAGGATTTGATCGCCAGCGGATAGGCCCGCTTCATGCGCCGCAGATCCAATGAGTACCGCATTTATCATCATTTGTTGTTGGTTGATGCTGTACCGCATGCCATGAGTTAAGGCTGTCGGCTTATAGGAAAGCCGAACTCCAGCGCTCGCAAGCAAGTCCCCAAGCGGTAGCTCGACGCGGCCCTCAACCCATTGCTTGATTTGTAGCGTCATCGCTTCGCGCTTTGCTATGGCTTCGATGCCACAGGCCTCAAAAAGAAGCGGGACGAATCCCTCTTCGTCAAGTCCTCTGGCGTTATTGTCGGTAGGCCGCTCTTGGTGATAAAAATCTTTACCGTAGCGATGCCATAAAAGGCGCATGAAATCGTCGAGGCTGGTTTCTTGATTGCTCTCCCTTCTTAGCAACAAGTCGATACAAAGTGCAACAAGTGCCCCTTTGGCGTAGTAGCTCACGACAGCATTGGCAGCGTTTTCGTCTTGCCGATAGTATTTTATCCAAGCATCAAAACTTGATTCAGCAAGGCTTTGAACCTTTCTTGAGGGATTTCTTAGCACTTGATTAATGGTCGACTCGAGTGATTTCAAATAGCGACGTTTCGAAATGACACCGGATCGCAGGAGCATTAAATCGTCGTAATAAGAGGTGAATCCTTCAAAGACCCATAGCAAACGCGTGTAATTTTCCTGGTCGAAGTCGTAGCGGGCAAAGATTGAAGGCTTGATGCGTTTGACGTGCCAAGCATGAAAATACTCATGGCTCGCAAGGCCCAAGAACCGCTGATAAGCTTCGCTAGGCTCATCGACCTTTTCGCTTTCGCTAGAGACTGAGGAGCGCTTGCCGTCACTTTGCTCAGCGAGGCCTGTGACAACTTTTGGGTCAGCTAAGCCGCCTGAGAGGCTTTGGTTAGCTGAAGAACTGGCCTGTTTTGGCGCGGGAAGGTCATCTCTCTGACAGATCAAGGCTGTCGAGTCACGGTGCTCAAGGCCTCCATAGCCCTCGCCGAGCACCGTGAGAAGAAACATGTATTGATCAAAGGGCGCCTTGGCTTCTGGATCAAAGAAACGGATTTGGGTTTCACAAATCTTCTTTAAATCACGACAAACACGAACGTCATCAAAACGATGGCGACCAGTCACGATCAGCCAGTGTGGCACGCCACAGGCTTGAAACTCGAACTTTGAGAACGACCCCATTTCAACGGGATGATCAGCAAGATCATCATAGTTTTCGGCGTGATACCGGCCAAAGCCCCAAGCGGCTGTATTCCCATGCTTTTGCAGCGTGGTAGCGACTTCCCAATGCCCCCTGACTTGAGCAGGATCAGGAGCAATGAGTTCTAGATCGCAGGGTAGATGTTCACCGCCTTCAAGCCGCAAGCAAAGACTGGTTGGATTGAAAAAGCCGTGATTTTGGTCCAGATGGGCTGCCCGAACCGATAAATCCCAAGCATAGATGAGCGCTTCGATGTAGATCGCTTGCACACTTGGGTCGAATGCAAGAGCTGCCAGTTGCGCATCTATGCCTTCGATCTCCCAACAAGCTTTTGCAGTTTTTGAGATCTCTAGGGCCTTTTTATGGGTATTGCTGCTTGTTGGGTTTTCGTTGCGATCAACCAGGTATGCTTCAAGTTTTAGTACATGCTTTGCAAACTCACGGATCATGTAGCTGCCCGGAATCCATGCGGCCATGCGAACCGCAAGTCGTTTGGGATAACCGCCAACAGCATCGCCTATACGACCACCGACTTGGCTTTCAACCGCGGAGGCATCGTCTTGACGTTCAACGGCTTGGCCGTCAAGAGCAGCACTTCCAATCAATAAACCCACCCGGAACAAATGGGCCTTCGGATCAAACGCTTCGATGCGATAGCACAAAGGTGCCGCCTCGTTCACCTTGTTTAGGCGACTATTCTTCATAAGTTTTGTATTTGCAATATCTAAAACCGTTCACTGACGATTTGGCTGGTTCACTGACGGTTTAAATCAACAAGCAATCGTCCACGAACTTCGCCCGCGATGATTTTTGCGCCTGCATCGATACAGTCATCGAGCGAGATTTCGCTGGTCATCGTGGCGAGGTGCGTACGATCAAGGCTTTCACTCAAGCACTGCCAAGCTTCTTGCCTCAGCGAAAGTGGCGCCATCACCGAATCCACGCCCAGTAGCCGAACGTTACGCAAAATGAAGGGGGCTACCGTTGTTGGAAGGTCCATGCCGCCAGCAAGGCCGCAGGCCGCGATGCTCGCACCATATTTGCACTGGGCAAGCGCGTTGGCTAGGGTTGTGGAGCCCACTGTGTCCACCACTGCGGCCCAGCGTTCCTTTTGCAAGGGTTTTCCTGGGGTGGCCAGCGTGCTCCGGTCGAGTAAGTCTGTTGCACCAAGTTGTTTAAGGTAGTCAGCAGTGCTTGCGCGTCCGGTTGAGGCGATGACTTGATACCCGCGTGTAGCGAGAAGCGATACCGCGACGCTGCCTACGCCGCCAGCAGCACCAGTCACAAGCACCTCGCCCTGATCAGGCCTCAGACCAGCACGCTCTAAAGCCAAAACACAGAGCATCGCCGTGTAGCCCGCGGTACCTATAGCCATCGCAGTTTTTGTGTCCATTTGCTTGGGCATTGGAACCAACCACTCGGACTTCAATCGGGCATACCCTGCAAGGCAACCCCAATGGGTTTCACCAACGCCAAACCCATTTAAGATGACCGAACTACCCACGGGAAAGGCTGGATCTGTACTTTCTTCGACAACACCAGCGCCATCAATGCCGGGCACCATGGGCCATTTTCTTACAACCGGTGACTTATTGGTAAGGGCAAGCCCGTCTTTGTAATTGATGGTTGAATAGTCGAGCTTTACCAAGAGGTTGCCAGCCGCTGCATGTTCATCGAGCAAGGCACGCTCAATTGTTTGAACATTGGCTGAAAAGCTTGGTTGATTGCTTAACAAAATACCTTTAAATGACATAGCGTTCCTCGCTTGCATAAACGTTCATGATTCTATAAAAATTACTTGAAATTTTTCGCACAACTTTTGTTTGCTGAGCCCACTTAGCCTCTTTGATCGATCACACGTTTTGCTTTGCCTGCCGAGCGATCAACACGACCTACGGCTTCGACGCAAACGCTAACGCTTGTACCGATATACGATTTAATATCATGCTCAAGTGCTGCTGCTGCTCTGTAGCGTTCCTGCGTGCTACTGCCTGCATGCTCGGGCTTGACTTCAACCCGCACCGTCAAGCTGTCAAGGGGACCGTCCTTTGTCAGGACACAGACATAGTGAGGTGCTAGCAAATCCTGCTTGAGGATGAGTTCCTCGATTTGCGATGGAAACACATTAACCCCTCGCACGATCATCATGTCATCAGAACGGCCAGTAATTTTTTGCATCCTCCGCATGGTGCGTGCCGTCCCCGGCAGCAAACGTGTGAGATCGCGGGTTCGATAGCGGATGATTGGTAAGGCTTCTTTGGTGAGCGAGGTAAACACGAGTTCGCCAAGTTCCCCATCGGGCAAAACCGAACCAGTTTCTGGATCGATAATCTCGGGGTAAAAATGGTCCTCCCAAATAGTCGGGCCGTCCTTGGTTTCTATGCATTCGTTCGCAACCCCAGGCCCCATGACTTCGGATAATCCGTATATATCAACCGCATCGATACCCATGCGCTGTTCGATTTCGCGCCGCATTTCATTGGTCCAAGGCTCGGCACCGAAGATTCCGATTCGTAAGCTTGATTCGCGCGCCAGCATGCCTTGTCGTTCAAACTCGTCAGCGATTGCGAGCATATAGCTTGGGGTGACCATAATGATGTCGGGCTTAAAATCATGGATCAATTGAACCTGACGCTCAGTCTGTCCTCCGCCAAACGGCACAACAGTTAATCCCAATTTCTCCGCACCATAGTGCGCACCAAGACCTCCAGTAAAGAGACCATAGCCATAGCTGATGTGGACCATATCGCCAGGTCTTGCACCCGAAGCCCGAATCGAACGAGCAACAAGTTGTGCCCATATATCGATATCGTTTTTAGTGTATCCAACGACAGTTGGCTTTCCTGTGGTCCCGCTTGAGGCGTGAATCCGAACAACCTTATCTCTCGGAACAGCAAACATGCCAAAGGGATAAGTGTCGCGTAAATCTGCCTTCGTAGTGAATGGAAACTTTGCTAAGTCTTCTAAGTGCTGCAGTTGGTCAGGGTGAGCGCCGACCTCGTCAAATCGGTGTCGATAGTGTGGAACTGATTCATAGGCCGCCTTGAGACTGGCCTTAAGGCGCTGTAACTGCAATGCGCGCAACTCATCAAGTGAGGCCTTCTCAATGGGCTCAAGCAAAAGGCCGTGAGGTGAGCGATGCAGGGTTGGCACTATGCTTTGTGCAGATTCGGATGCCGTGCGGTGATGTTCCGTATGTGGGCTCGAAGCTGAATGGCTCGCGGCTGATGCTGAGTGAGGCTTGTTTTCCATGGGCAATGAGACTTAGGTGGTTTCGAAGAATTGACCCTTAATCGTGGCTGATCGGCCGCGAAACACAGCAATGAGAGCGCCATTCTCACTTTGCACCCGCACATCGTAGACGCCGCTGCGCTTGCCGCGGCTCACTTCAAGCGCCTCTGCAATCAATAGGTCGTTCGCATGTGCAGCCGATACAAAATCGATCATGGCGCCAGCAGCGACACATCGTTGATTATAACTATTGCAACTATATGCGAAGGCGGTATCTGCAAGCGTAAAGATAAAGCCTCCGTGGCAGATGTGATGCCCGTTTGTCATATGGCCTTGGACCCGCATGCTCAAGCGCGCCCGTCCGGGGCCGATATCCAAAATATCGATCCCAAGTGCTTGGGCCGCTGTGTCTTCAGCAAACATTAAATCGCGTACGCGTTCGGCGCATTCTTGGGCTGTCATCACGCTCCCTTTCACAAGGCAACTTGGCCTGGGTGATTTACTAGGTTCGACGCGCCGCAGCAATAGCGCAAGAGCGGTGCGACAAAGCAGCAGTCTAGCCCGAATTCGTACTCAATTCGCCCAGCCTCCGCCGCCCCGATCGAGCAAAATAAGAAACAATTCGAAAGTTGACTAACCAGTGGAGAACATCGATGTCTAAGCAAAATGAGTCAAACGAAGTCGCCACCTCGGTCGAGCGGACTCCCGCCGCGCTCGATCAGACCTCGACCGCTCAGCAAGCACCCGTCCTAATTGCTAGGCATGGACCAATTAGCCTGATGCGTTTGAATCGACCTAAACAACTCAACGCGCTCAATGATGCCCTGATGGACTGTCTAGGCGAAGCGCTTCTTGAGGCTGACAAGGATCCCGCCGTGATGGTGATCATCATTACAGGAAGTGACAAGGCCTTTGCAGCGGGCGCAGACATAGACGCAATGAAGCACTACGATTTCGTCGATGTGTATAAAAACGAATACATCTCCCGAAATTGGGAAACCATCCGAAAAGTTCGCAAGCCAGTCATCGCAGCGGTTGCAGGCTTTGCGCTCGGGGGTGGCTGCGAACTGGCAATGATGTGCGATATGGTTTTTGCGGCGGACAATGCAAAATTCGGTCAGCCAGAGATCAAGCTTGCTGTTATTCCTGGCGCGGGCGGCACTCAGCGGCTGACCAGATTGGCGGGTAAGGCAAAGGCGATGGATATGGTGCTCACGGGGAAGATGATCGGAGCAGAGCAGGCCTTGGCCGACGGATTGATTTCAAGGGTCTACCCATTGGCTGACTTAATGCCTCAGACCTTATCGGTGGCAAACGACATGGCGAAGCTTAGCCTCCCGTCTTTGATGGCCGCAAAAGAGTCGATTAATCGTGCCTTTGAAGTTCCACTCTCAGAAGGCCTCCTCTTTGAACGGCGCAATTTCCATGCGCTCTTTGGCACGGCCGACCAAAAGGAAGGTATGCAGGCCTTTCTGGAAAAGCGCTCGCCCTCCTTTACCCATCGATAGTGTTTCGACTGATGGTGCTTAGTAGGCGCGATTCCAAGAAAACCGTGCGATGCGGCTTGAGACAAGAGCTCCGCACGCTTGAGAGAGCGAGTAGCAGACGAAGGCTAAAGTCCCCACATAAGAACTCAGCCTTGCAATCAATTTGACATCTTCAAAAAACCTGCTCATAATCTCGTTTCTCTGCTGACGTTACGACGACAGCGACGAATAAAGCGACTGACAAGTCAAAAGCAAAATTATTCGGAATCGATCCTTAACAAATAAACAGCCGATAAGTGTGGGCGCATGGAAGGCGATGTCCAACCAAGTGCTCACACGGAAATAAATGATGTATGTCAGATATTCCGTTTGAGTAAATCCTGTTTTCACGAACAGGACCTTGTTGTAACAGCAGAGATTAAACTGAAGAGTTTGATCCTGGCTCAGATTGAACGCTGGCGGCATGCCTTACACATGCAAGTCGAACGGCAGCGCGGGCTTCGGCCTGGCGGCGAGTGGCGGACGGGTGAGTAATGCATCGGAACGTGCCCAGGAGTGGGGGATAACGTAGCGAAAGTTACGCTAATACCGCATACGTACTGAGGTAGAAAGCGGGGGATCGAAAGACCTCGCGCTCATGGAGCGGCCGATGTCGGATTAGCTAGTTGGTGAGGTAAAAGCTCACCAAGGCGACGATCCGTAGCTGGTCTGAGAGGACGACCAGCCACACTGGGACTGAGACACGGCCCAGACTCCTACGGGAGGCAGCAGTGGGG
>JACCDI010046236.1_pt1 | contig 17904 bp, 16 predicted proteins | sample 7442791 | NCBI WGS metagenome assembly JACCDI01 (sample SAMN15323434, study PRJNA562643) | freshwater metagenome | isolation source: river surface water | place: USA:Blue River Watershed | collected 2017-08-15
GGCCTTGGGTCATTTATGAATTGGGATAAACCGACATTTACAGACAGTGGCGGCTTTCAGGTTCTCTCACTTGGTGTTGGATTTAAGAAAGTTCTAGCAATGGATGCCAAGACTTTCCGATCAGATCAAGTTATCGCTGGAAATAAAGAGCGTTTAGCCCATGTCGATGATGATGGAGTCACCTTTAAGTCTCACCTCGATGGTTCGATGCACCGCTTCACCGCCGAAATTTCGATGCAGATCCAACATAAAATTGGCGCCGACATAATCTTCGCCTTCGATGAATGCACAACGTTGCATAACACCCGTCCTTATCAAGAGCTGGCTATGGATCGCACCTACAACTGGGCGATCCGCTGCTTAGATGAACATAAGCGTTTAACTGATGTACGCATCGATAAGCCATACCAAGCGCTCTTTGGCGTTATTCAAGGTGCGCAATATGAAGATCTCCGCAAGAAAGCAGCGCATGATTTAGGAACGATGTCATCTTCCGGAATCGAATTCGATGGCTTCGGTATTGGTGGAGCCCTCGATAAATCATCCCTTGGCACAATCGTTGGCTGGGTAAATAGCACTTTGCCTGAGAACAAACCGAAACACTTACTAGGTATCGGTGCACCTGAAGATCTATTTGTCGGTGTTGAAAACGGCGTAGACACATTTGACTGCGTACTTGCCTCACGTATCGCGCGCTCTAGCGCCGTCTACACAATGCAGGGGCGATTTAATCTCTCTAATGCACCTTACGTGCGTGACTTCAACCCTATTGATGACGAATGCGATTGCTACACCTGCACCAATTTCACACGTGCTTATCTCTGCCATTTATTCCGCGGTAAAGAGATGGTTGCCGCGACTCTGGCCACGATCCATAACGAACGTTTCGTGGTTCGCTTGGTTGATCAGATGCGCCAGGCGATAATTGATGGAAACTTTATGGATATGAAGAAAGAGTTCCTTGGGCGCTACACCCATAGATCTGGTCAATCTCGCGATTAACTAGCGCCCCACTTTTTCAAAAAAGTTTCGCGATCCATCTCGTAAATATCCTCAGGACCATCTTCTTCATCAATCTGCTGTCCTTTAAAGTCAAAACCAAAGTATTTAATGACTGCAATTGAAGGAAGATTTTCGGGGCTAACCGTGTAGCGCAGAGTTTTCACTTCTGGAAAATTTAAGACCCAGCGCCACATTCCGAGCAGCGCTTCTTTGGCATAACCCTGGCTCTGATATTGGCTCTCTATTCCAAGGCCAATCTCCATCATTCCCTGCTCATCCGGTGCGCCATGAAAACTGGTGCTCCCTATGATTTCGCGATTCTCCTTTAGAACAATCCAACGAACAAACCATTTATTGGTTGCTGGCTCTTCCTTTACCCGCGGCACCCGCCAGGCAAGTGGTCCTTGAAAGTCGATTAAGACGCGAAGTGGATTTGTAAAGGTTTCACCTTCAAGCGCAAAAGTATCGTCGCGATTTTCAAAGAGATCTATAAGTCGATCCCCCGAAATATGGTGGAGCTCAAGTCTTGCAGTTGCAATAACCGGTTCTTTCAAATGCACTTAACGCGCGCCAACCTTTGGCAGGTGCCAGTCAAAGCGAATGGAAAGTTCGCGAACAATAAATACGACTAGACCCGCCGATAGCGCAACAAAACCAGAGTTCAATTCAAAGTAGTCGCCAGTCACATAGACAAGTGATCCTGCTAAACAAGATGTTCCGATAGTTTCACGGTGCAGTAAAACTGGCTCAACTTGGCAAAGTACATCTCGAAGTAAACCACCGGTTACCGCTCCGATAAGTCCAAGTACTACCGCTGCCAGAAATGGTGCCCCATTGGTGAGTGCGAATTGAGCACCGGATACCGAACAGAAAGCTAACCCAAGTGTGTCTAGCGTTAATACAACTCGACCTACTGGGCTAGTTCGCTTGATTGCCAAAGTAATTAACACTGCAATTACAACGCCTGCAAATAACCACGTATGTAAAGCCCACGGTGGTCGCTCCCCCAAAAGAACATTGCGGAAAGTTCCACCGGAAAGCGAGGCAATGGCTGCGATAAATGCGATACCACCGTAATCCAAACCTTTATCGGCGGCGATACGGGCACCAACTAAAGCAAAGGCAAAGGTTCCAGCCAGGTCAAGGAGATTAACTAAGAGTTCTAGATCCACGTCTCAAGTATAGGCGAGGTCGATCTAGAGAATATAAAGGCTCTTCGCCTTAGCAACAGCCTCATCTCGACCAGATGCACCTATTTTGCGATAGACATTTTTTAAGTGGGTCTTCATGGTGTTGAGCGAAACATGCAGGGTTGTAGCAATCGCACTTATCGGCGCTCCGGTTGCCAAGTGGCGCAAAATTTCCAATTCGCGTTTAGTTAAAGCAGAAGTCAATCCCACTGTATTTTCCGACCTTTCCTTTAGACGAGATGTAATCAGCGCAGCCATTTCCTCCAGATAAACCGTCGGTTTCTCACCTGCTATCTTGATAATCAAATTCAAAATTTGGACGTCCTGCCGCAGAAAAGTCTCTTTTGCTCCCACGCGAGCACCAATTACCAAAGCTTTTCTCATCGCTTCAACTGCAATTTTTTCTTTATCGATATTCTCTTGAGCCTCTGCTAGCAGCCTGTAAATCTGCTGACTTGCAGTTGCATTGGGAAGGTTCGAGACGATGAATGGAGGGGATTTCTTCCCAGTTACATCAGCATGAATTACGCGTATGCGCTCTACGACTAGAAAATTAGGTAGACGCCCGAGGAGTACACCGACGCGATCCCAATCCTTCATTGTGTATTTAATGAAAAGTTCAGTTAAGTCGCAGAACGTAACAAGGCCATTACGTGTATCCATTGCAGATGCGCGATCTCTTCCAGTCCGAACTAGCTCTAAAGCGGCTGAACTCTTTCCGCTCAAGGCAAGATCGCGCGCCAAGAAACTCTCCGCCACGTAAACCCAAATGTGTTGAGACCAGCTTCCAGCAAGATTTCGTATCTGTTCAAAGAGCAAGATGGAATCGGCAGTCTGTGAGAACTCCAATAAACAGCGCGCTCTTACATACATGGCATCAAGCGGACCAAAGATTCCGGAATATCCATATCTTGCTGCCTGGGCAATAACATTGTTTGCCACAAGTAACGCATCCTTATATTCGCCAAGTGAAAGCAAGGTTGCAGCATCAATCGCATTTAATAAGTAGAGAACTAGAAGCGAATTGGTATCCCCAGCAATTTCGTGAGCTTCCTTTTGTAGCGCCAGTAGCTCTGTTGGGTTGTCGTAGATAATTGCCTTAGCAGCCATAACTCGCAAGATCGAGATTTTATCGGCAGCACCTAAATCTAACTGCTGATCACTTTCGCTTCGTACTTGTTTATATGCATCGTCCAGTTCATCGGTGAGGCCAGTAGCAAAATCCATATAAATACTTACCGCCGCGGTGAATTTCTTAATAAACTCTTCCATTTCGGAGCCTCTGGAAGAGAACCGCATCTCATCAATTAAACTTTGGGCTACTTCATATTGAAAATCTGCGACATATCCCATCAACAGAACTGTCTGACGTTTTAGAGTTCCGGGCAAAGATAGATCTCCAACAATTGCGGACATCTGAATCAAATCTTTGCCGCGCCCAGTTGCAATCAGAATTCGCATGCTTTCCCGGAATAAAGCACGATACCGGCCAGTATCTCCCGATTCCCTGGTGTGCATAAGCGCCTTTAAGTAATCCTGCTGTTTTTCAAAGTAGTTACTCAAATTGCAGTGGATCTGCTTTAAGTCAGCACTAGTTAACTTCGACTGCATCTTTAAAGAACTTCTAATCAGAGGGTTTAGCGCAAATTTATTCACTGGATCCGCGGTATGAATTAAGAAGAGCGCCTCGGTAGCAAAATTATTGATTTTTGCTAACGAGAATTTATCCCCTAAAACTAGTTCGGCTGCCTCTGTAGAGAAATCTTCAAATACCGAGAGCAATTCAAGCGTTGACCTATCATCTTCTTCAAGAGATTTTAGAAGTTCAGCCACCATTAAATTTAGTGGTTCAGTGGAGAAGTTGCAGACATCCAGCGCAGATTCTATTTTTACTCCGCGGCTTAAGTTGCTTGCGATGAGATTAACGGCCGCGGGCCAGCCTTGAGCAGATTCAAGTAACGCTTGCGTCTTTGTGTCACCCTCTGGTAAGCCATACATTTTAGAAATCTGTTGAACTTCACTCGAACTAAACTTTAGTTCATTAACTCCAAATACTTTAAAATTTTGGAAACTTGTAAGCCTGGAATAAGAAGCAGCTAGCGTTGATCTACGGATTGCGATGGCATGTACGTTAGTTGGCATTAAATCCAGAAACCGATTTACGGTATTCTCATCGCCAGCAATTGAAGTTCTATTGTTATCTACTACAACTACAAAATGCTTAGGGATTACCGCTATCTCTGCCAAGATTTTTGCGAGAAAATCATGTGATGAAATCTCTTCTGATCCCGAAAGCCACGGAGCAAAGTCTGGTTCTACATTTCTAATTGCCTGTAGTAAGTGCGCATTTAACTCCACAGTTCCATCGTTCTCGGATGCGCTGTACCAAATAACTGGATATGTGCTGTTGGCTAAATACTCAGCAACTATTGAGGATTTTCCAAAACCGGTCGGCGCCGTAATCAACGTTAGGCCGGCGCGATCGATTGCAATATCGGCCAAGATGCTTTTTCTCGATAAGAAGTTAGGCGGCAAGACTGGGGGCAGGGTTCGCGTTAGGCCAACCCCAGGAATCACTCCTGCAGGTTGACCTAAATTGACGCGAGTTGGAGCCACGCCTAAGGGTGAGGCATGAAGGGGCGAAATGGCTAGTAGAAATCACCCTAATAGGGTGATCCAGGCGGGTGAATTTAGAGGGTGGCGAAAGCTTCTTCCAGAACCCCGAGCGCATCTTTTAGTAGCTCATCGCTCATGACGATCGGTGGCAAGAAGCGAATCACATTTCCGTAAGTACCCGCGGTAAGGATAAGAACGCCTTTGCTCTGGCAATACTTAATGACCGCAGCCATTGCAGCAGGGTTCGGATTCTTTGTGCCGGCTTCTACAAGTTCGATCGCTTGCATAGCACCGCGTCCGCGGACTTCGCCAATGATCGGATACTTCTTAGCCAGCGCAGTTAGTGATTCGTTAAGAATCTTTCCAATGTGGCGTGCGCGTTCGACAAGTTTTTCTTCTTCGATAGTTTCGATGGCACCAAGGGCGGCAGCGCATGCGATTGGGTTTCCACCGTAGGTTCCGCCGAGTCCACCAACATGTGATGAATCCATAATCTCTGCGCGCGCAGTAACGGCGGCAAGTGGCAAGCCACCTGCGATTCCCTTTGCGGTAACGATCATGTCAGGTACAACGCCTTCATCTTCGCAGGCAAACATATTGCCGGTGCGCGCAAAACCTGTCTGCACTTCATCAGCGATAAAGACGATGCCCTGTTCGGTTGCGAACTTTGAAAGACCAGGCAAGAAACCCTTAGGTGGAACGATGAATCCACCTTCGCCCAAAATTGGTTCGATAATGATTGCTGCAACGTTATGTGAGCCAACTTCTTTTTCAATCTTTGAAGTAACAATGTCCAGGTAATCCTGCGCCATCGTTGCCAGGTTGCCTTCATAGTGGAATGGGTAAGGCATTGGCATGCGATAAATCTCGTTGGCAAAAGGCCCAAAGCCCTCTTTATATGGAACGTTCTTAGCGGTTAGAGCCATAGTTAGGTTAGTGCGGCCGTGATAAGCATGTTCAAAGACGATAATTGCTGGGCGCTTAGTTGCATGGCGCGCAATTTTGATGGCATTTTCTACAGCTTCTGCGCCAGAGTTTTGCAAAATAGATTTCTTCTTATGGGTACCTGGCGTTAAACGATTAAGCGCCTCACAGACTTCGATGTAGCCCATATACGGAGCGGTGGTGAAGTTGGTATGTGTAAATGCCTGCACCGCTTCAACAACGCGTGCTACTACGCGAGGAGCTGCGTTTCCTACATTTACTACGCCGATTCCGGCACCGAGATCGATAATGCGATTGCCATCTACATCTTGCAGAATTGCGCCTTCACCGCGTTCGATGATTGCAGGGATTGCCATCCCGAGACCTGCTGAAACTGCCTCTTTACGGCGCGCGATTAACTCCTGCGATTTTGGCCCTGGAATAGCGGTGGCCAAGTGACGTGTTTGCGGGAGAGGGTCCTTTGAGGTCATGGAGAAATTGTAGAGCCTCTTTTTAACTTCTGTGGTGCAACGAGTTAGGCTCAGCCGGTGGAGAAGAGAAATGAACTACGTCGCAGCGCTCCGCTGCTTGATGCTTACTTATCTTACTTTGAGGTAGATCACACACCTTTCACAATTCCAGGTCATAAACAAAGAGCTTCCCAGCTCGATGTTGGATTGGGTGCCGTTGTTGATTCTGATATTCCTCTCTACGGTGGTTTAGATGAAATCAAATTAACCAATCAGATTTTGGCAAAGTCGGAAAAGATTGCAGCGCAATTCTGGGGTGCAGATTTTGCACGTTTTTCAACAGGTGGTTCAACTCACGCCAATCAAGCAGTCATCCTGGCGCTTGGAAAACCTGGAGATAAAGTTGCGGTTTCGCGCACCGCTCATCGCTCAGTTTTAAGCGCGTTAGTTTTGGCGGGTCTTGAACCAATTTGGATGAACCCCGAACTTGATATCGCAACTGGTGTGCCGATTGGAATTGCAGTTCCCGAATTACAACGCGCTTTGCAAGAAAACCCAATCGCAATTTTATTGACTGAACCTGGTTATCTCGGAACGCTCTCTGACTTAAAACCTTTGATTGCCGCAGCGCATGAAAAATCTATTCCGGTAATAGTTGATGCTGCTTGGGGCGGACATTTTGGATTCCATCCCGATCTGCCGAAACATGTGATTGCACAGGGTGCAGATGCGTTGATCACTAGCGTTCATAAGGCGCTACCTGGATATAGCGCATCAGCGCTACTGCTTGCCAAAACAAAATTCATTAGCGCCGAAAGACTTGAGCAGAGCTTTGAAACTACGCATACAACGTCACCGGCTGGCGCTCCCCTGGCTTCAATTGATGCGGTGCGGGCGCTGCTACAAACTCGCGGCCCTGAATTACTAGGCGCCCTGATTGAAAATGTGGCGCAATTTAAATTAGCGGTACAGGCAAACTTTGATCTACCTATCTTTTTAAATCCAACTGACTTTCCTGCGGGAAGATTTGATCCCGCAAAGATCGTGCTGCGCGTTCAGCAACTTGGTGCTGCCGGCGTTGAAATTGAGCGCGCACTTATTGCGCAAGGTATTCGCGTTGAAATGGCAGATAACGACACCATTGTTTTCTTGGCAACGTTGGCCGATACCAAAGAAGATTTCCAGGCACTTGCTTTGACGCTAGTACCAATTCTTAAGAAGTTGCAGAACGAACCACGTCAGAGCGCAACCGCGCTTAGCTGGTCTGTTGTGCCACAGATTGCAACTTCGATGCGTGATGCCTACTTTGCAAAGACCGAGATGGTGGACGCAAGCGAGGCAATTGGCCGAATCTCAGCAGATCTCATCGCTCCATATCCACCAGGGGTTGCCGTTGTTGCACCGGGTGAAGTTCTAACAGAGCAGATTGTTAGTGGGCTAAGTGCATCTCAAAAAGCTGGTGTCCGAATTGCCTATGCGACAGATCCAACTTTAAAGAGTTATCGCGTAGTTAAGGCTGGTTAGCAAATTTCTTTAACGCATCTCCATAAAGCCTAAAGACAGTCCAGTCATCCATCGCCACAGCACCAAGTGATTTATAGAAATCAATTGATGGTGTATTCCAATCCAAAACCCACCATTGGAAACGCTCATAGCCGCGTTCAACGCAGAGTTGAGCCAAGGTCTTCATAAATCCTTTACCGATTCCATGGCCGCGATATTCCGGCTGCACGAAGAGATCTTCTAGATAAATGCCAGGTTTGCCGAGCCAGGTTGAGTAGTTTAAGAACCAGAGCGCAATGCCAACAATTTTTCCTTCAACTTCAGCAACGTGACAGAAGGCAACTGGGTGGCTGTTAAATAAGGATTGCTCTATTTGCTCAATCGTTGCAACCATCTCATCAGGTGCTTTTTCGTAGACCGCAAGCTCATATATCAAGCGGTGAATATCTGATGTGTCTTCAGGTGTTGCTAGGCGGATAAGCATGAGTTGAGTTTAGGGGAAAAGAAAAACGGCCAGGTTTCCCTGGCCGTTCTCCCCTCGTGGATAGGTTAAAAATTAACCGATCTTTGCTACTAGTGACTGAGCTTTCTTTAGGAATTCACCATCTAGAACGCTGAAGCCAAGTGCTTCTCCCTTGTCCTTAGCGCATGCTGGGCTCAAGATAAATGATGCAAGTGACTTAACAGCAGCCGCCTTGTTCTTATCTGGGTAGTTTGTATCAACCAACATGTACGAGACGATACCTAGCGTGTAGGCACCAGCTTCTTTTGTCGCGTAATCAAATGACATGATTCCGTTGGCATCAATTGTTGCCTGTGACAAGAACGCTGAAGTTGTAACCGATGTTGGCTCAACAGCATTGCCTGCTGGGTTAATTACGTTTGCAACCTTGAGTCTATTTGCAACAGCGTAATTAACTTCAGCGAATGTGATTGAGTAAGGTGTCTTTCCAGCAAGCTGTGAAACACCAGTTGACGATGCAGCACCAACGATGCGGCCCAAGTTCTCGGGTGAGTTGATATTTCCTGGGAATGAAGTTGTGAAGACTGCAGCCTTAGCCTTAGTCCAAACTGTTGGGGCTGACTTATTTAGGTAGTTAGTAAAGTTCTCTGTTGTGCCTGATGAATCTGAACGGTAGACAACCTTGATTGGCTTATCTGGAAGTGTGTAGCGAGTTGTAGTTGCGATCTTCTTGGCAACGATTGGGTCGCCCTTTGAATCCTTAACTACAGCGCCATTCTTTGTCTTGTAGATAATCTTGTCGTATGCGCGGTTGTTATCTCTAACAATTGCTGGATCGTTCCAACGTGTGATTGTTCCGGAGAAAATTCCAGCGATTGTTGATGCTGAAAGTGAAAGTGTGTTACGTGATGGAAGATTGTGAAGAATTCCAATTGGTGCTGCAACTACTGGTGCGTGAATAATGCTCGCGCGCTTGGTTGCTGCTGTGTGTGCTGCATCTGAGAACCAGAAATCTCCGACAGATCTATCTGAGTTCGTGCGACCTGCACCTGAACCAGATGATGCGTATGTAAATGAATGTCCTGAAGCTGTTGCAAATGGAGCCTTGCAAGCTTCGATTAGAAGCGCAGGAAATGATGCGCCTGAACCTGATAGATCAACTGCGTGAGCTGGAGTTGAAGTTACCAACCCAAAGGCAAGTGCTACTGCTGCAGATTTTGCGAGCATTGAAACTTTCATTAATTTCCCCTTGTTTGAAATAGGTGACGAACAAGGAGAAAACTATGTATCCCGGGTTAACTACTTGGTTCTTTGAGGCAAACGTTGGTCAACCTTTAGGTGAACAGCAGGTAACTACTAACCGAAGCGGCCGGTGACGTAATTTTCCGTGCGCTGATCCTTTGGCTGGGAGAAGATCTCACTTGTGCGGGCGACTTCGATCATCTCGCCAGGTCCACCATCGGATAAGAAGAATGCTGTGTAATCAGATACGCGAGCTGCCTGCTGCATATTGTGAGTCACGATCACGATTGTCATTGAATCTGAGAGTTCGCGGATGGTTTCTTCAATGCGCAAGGTTGATCCTGGATCAAGAGCCGAGCAAGGCTCATCCATCAGAAGTACCTGCGGGCTTACTGCAAGCGCACGAGCGATGCAGAGACGCTGCTGCTGACCGCCAGAGAGTGATCCACCATGTGCATCAAGACGATCTTTTACTTCATTCCAAAGCCCAGCACGAACTAAGCAAGACTCAAGAAGTTCTTCCTTGTTATCTACCTTAAGTTGCGCCAGCTTTAAACCAGAAAGTACGTTCTCACCGATAGTCATTGATGGGAATGGGTTTGGCTTCTGGAAAACCATGCCGATCTGTAGACGAATCTTCGTAACATCAACGCCCGGTGCATAAATATCTTTGCCATCGAGTCGTACTTCACCTGCCATCGCTGCGCCAGGAATAAATTCGTGCATGCGGTTGATCGTGCGGATAAATGTTGACTTGCCGCAACCAGAAGGTCCGATCAGCGCTGTCACTGATCCTGCTGTGAAATCTAGGTTGATATCTGAGAGAACGTGGTTCTTTCCAAACCAGGCGTGAATGCCGCGAGTTTCTAGACCAGTGCCTTGCGCGGTGCTGGCTTGAGTCCGTGGCGCCTTTGCATTAGCCACACTTGCTAGCGAACTAGGTTGCGCAGGAGTTGACATTTCTTTCTCGCTTTCCGGAGTCTGGATCATTAGGAAACCTTTCGTGAAGTTAGGGCGCGTGCTGCTGTGAAGAGGAGCAAAACTAGAATCATCAGAACTAATAGCCCCGCCCAAGCGCGTGTAATCGCTTCAGGAGAACCAGCGTTAAAGGCTTTCCAGATGTAATAAGGAAGAGATCCAACCGAGCCGTTAAATGGATTTGGATTTACCTTGTCGCCACCACCTGTTAACAATAGGAGTGGGGCGGTTTCGCCAGCGATACGAGCAACACCCAAAATCACTGCAGTCATCAATCCGCTTCGCGCTGCGGGCAGGACGATCATTGCAACCGTGCGCCACTGAGTTCCGCCTAATGCTGTCCCGGCCTCACGGAGATCATTTGGAATAAGCAATAAAACTTCTTCTGATGTTCGAGCAATCGTTGGGATCATCAAGATAGTCAGCGCTAAAGCGCCCATCAACGCAGAAAAACCTTTTGTTATTGGATAGAGAACGGCAGAGAGAATAAAGAGGCCGGCGACAATTGAAGGGACACCCGACATTGCTTGAACCAAGAATCTAATTGGTCCAGCAAATTTGCCCTTAATTTCAGTTAGATAAAGCGCTGTCAAAATTCCAAGCGGAACGCTCATTACCAAGGCAAGTGCAACCAAAGTTAGCGTTCCAGTGATTGCGTGCAAGACGCCACCTGTGGCAATTGGATCTGTCGAAGTTGCCATAGACATGTCATTGCTAAGTAACCCGAAATGCAGGCCTGGCAGGCCTTTTTGGAGCACAGTAAAGAGAATGCTGCCGATTGGAATGATTGTTAAGACTGCGCCTAAGGCAACGAGTGTTCTAACAAAAGCATCTTTGGCCGCGGGTGCGCCTCTGGTAAGAAAAGAGTAAGTAGATGAAAGCACTGCATAAGCCACGAAGAAGATAAAGCCGTAGGCCAACTTTCCTTTCATCTCGGTTGCGGCAACAAATCCGTACGAGAAAGCTAACGAGCCGATAAGAAATGAGATCTCGCGAATGCGATCAGCAGGCTTCTTCGCCCAAGGCTTCTGTGGAGTAGCTACAGCGCTCATCGTCCGGACTTTCCTGTTCGCTTAACAATCACATTTGCGACTGCGTTTACTGAAAGAGTAAGGAAGAAGAGCACCAAACCAGCAGCCATTAGAGCTTTGATTTCATACTCGCTAGCTTCGTTGAACTTAAGAATAATTAGCGATGCAACGTTTCCACCTGCGCCAAGCAAGACATACCAGTTAATCTGGAAGACAATATTTAGCACTGTAAATACGGCGACAGTTTCTCCCATTGCGCGACCCAGGCCGAGCATCGCTCCACCAACTACACCGCTTCGACCATGCGGAATCACAACGGCTTTAATCATTGTCCAACGAGTTGCACCAAGTGCAAATGCTGCTTGGATTCGATCAAGCGGTGCCTGGGCAAATATTTCGCGTGAGACAGATGTGATGATTGGAATGATCATGATCGCCAGAACTACACCTGCAACAAATGGTGAGCGCGTAAAGAAATATGGATTTACTTCAAAGAGAGGAATCCAACCTAAGTACTTGTTTATTAGCTTTCCCCAGTATTCAACGCTAGGCATTAAAACTAAGAAGCCCCAGATACCGAAGAGAATTGAAGGAAAGGCAGCCATCATGTCGATGACCGCAACCAGGATCTTCTTCATCCACTGTGGTGCGTAAAAGTTCAAAAATAGAGCTGAAAAAACCGAGATTGGCACAGCAATTACAACGGCAACCAGCGCACAGAGAATGGTTCCAACGAGCATTGCAGAAAGACCAAAATTACTTTCGACAACATTGGCCGACTCATCGAGCGTGATCGACCAATCTGCACTTGTTATGAAGCTCAAGCCTTCTTCGCGCAAGACTTCATAGCCGCGGTAGAACAAGAAGAGCGCGATCAATCCCAAAATTACTAGCGAAGAAAGACCTCCACTAGTAACAATTCCACGAAATACCTTATCCGAACGACGGGGTTCGGTTGAAAGTTCTCGAGGGCTTGGAATCGTTTTTGTTTGTGACACTTTAGGCAAACTTTCCAGTTACCAAAAAGATTACGCGGCGTGAAACTGAAACCGCATGATCTGCATATCTCTCGTAGTAGCGACCCAGCAAAGTTAAATCAATGGCAGTTTCAACTCCATGTTCCCAAGTTGGAGCGATTAGAGCTGAGATCAATTGGCGATGGAGCAAGTCCATTTCGTCGTCGTCTTTTTCAACCTGAGCAGCCATCACGGTGTCGCGAGTTGAAATAACGACTCCGGTCTTTGTTGCGATTTTCTCTGCGGCAACACCCATAGCTTCAACCAATTTCAATACGGCATCCGGCACGGCTGGCTCTGGATGGCGCAAGCGCACAATCTTCGCAACGTGATGTGCAAGATCTCCCATACGTTCTAGGTCTGCAGACATGCGCAGCGCGGTAATTAGTGCGCGAAGATCTGACGCCACTGGTTGTTGACGCGCAATGATGTCGATAATTCGCGCATCTAAATCATGTTGGATGGTGTCGATGTTCTCGTCAAAAGAAATGACTTCTTCGGCAAGCGGCAAATTCTTCTCCATGATGGCGCGAGTTGCTTTCGCCATTGAGTCGGAGACCATGACGCTTAGGTCAAAGAGAGTTTGGGAGACGCCATCTAGTTCGTCCTGGAATGTAGATCTAATTAAAGGCATGGTGCGCACGCTAGGCGCAAGGGATTAACGGCTGCCCAAGAGATGGTTAACGGAAGGTGAACTGCTTCGTTTGAGATCGCAGGGGGCTATAGAGTTTGAGCATGTGGCGCCGCGAGAAGAGTTTGGCTGAACACGACGGGCGTGAACTGCCTGAGTTATTGCTCAGAACCCTAAGCCAGCTCGATGGCGCCAGCCTTATTCTCGCCCCGGGTGAGATCCCCGTATATGCCAACGATGAAGCAGAAAATCTTGGAGTTTTGAAAGATGGCCGAATTCAGAGTGAAGAGCTCCTGGCCTCGATCCGTGTTGTTCGACGTACAAATTTAAAGCAGACCGGCACCGTTGAGATTGCACGCGGGCCAATTGGTGAAGGAAAGCGCGAGATCACAGTAAATGTAATTCCACTTTCCGAAGACAACTTAGTACTTGTACTGCTTCGTGACGAAAGTGAAGCACAACGTGTCCATGAAGTTCGTAGAGATTTTGTGGCAAACATTTCCCATGAGCTAAAGACACCAATTGGCGCTCTCTCTTTGCTTAGTGAAGCGGTGCTCGGCGCCAAGGATGACTCAGAAGCGGTAACTAAATTTGCTAGCCGAATGCAAATTGAAGCAAAACGTTTAACTGATTTGGTGCAAGAGATTATTCAACTCTCCCGCGTTCAAGATTCTGATCCACTGCAAGAAGCACAGTCGCTTTCGGTTAATGACTTATTGAAAGAAGCGCTAGACCAATGCCGAACTACCGCGGATTCTAGAAAAATCGCTCTAACGTTTGCTGAAGGTGCTGATTGTCGTGTTTTGGGAGACCGCGAGCAGCTAACTATGGCGGTTCATAATCTGATTGAGAATGCGGTTAATTACTCACCACCAGATACTCAAGTTTCTGTAAGTACAAGTATTGATCAGAATATTGTGACCGTTTCAGTGGCAGATCAAGGAATCGGTATCGCCGATGCTGAAATTGAAAGAATTTTTGAACGTTTCTATCGTGTAGATCCTGCTCGATCACGCGAGACCGGTGGAACCGGTTTGGGGTTATCAATTGTTAAACACATCATTTCAAAGCACGGCGGAGAAATTTCAGTCTGGAGTTCAGAGAATGTGGGAAGCACATTCTCAATCCGGCTTCCAATTCAATCAATTAAAGAGGATGAAGCATGACAAAAGTTCTGATTGTTGAAGATGAAATCTCCTTCTCCGATGCTCTGGCGTATCTTCTTAAAAAAGAGAGCTATGAAGTCGAAGTAGCGGTAAATGGCGCCGAAGCAATTGAGCGCTTCCAAACCTTTAATCCAGATCTGATTCTTTTAGATCTGATGATTCCTGAGGTTTCTGGTACTGAAGTCTGTCGCGTAATTCGCTCAACTTCACAAGTACCGATAATTATGTTGACCGCCAAAGATTCTGAGATCGATAAGGTCGTCGGGCTGGAACTAGGCGCCGATGATTACGTAACAAAGCCATACTCTTCGCGAGAATTGCTGGCGCGAATGAAAGCGGTAATGCGCCGTAACTCTGGAGAGAGCGCTGGAATCGAAGAAGGTGCGCTCTTAACTGCTGGTTCAGTGCGCATGGATTTGGATAAGCACCAAGTAACAGTTAATTCAGTCGCGGTCACATTCCCACTCAAAGAGTTTGAGCTTCTTGAGTTTCTAATGCGCAATAGCGGCCGAGTTCTGACTCGTAGCCAGTTGATTGATCGCGTCTGGGGTAATGATTACTTCGGCGATACCAAAACTTTGGATGTACACATCAAGCGCTTGCGCGCGAAAATCGAGGAAGATCCAGCAAATCCCAAGATTATTCATACAATCCGAGGCTTAGGTTACAAACTCGAGATTTAACGGCCGATCAGCCGATTAGTGAACTCGTTACCAAATTTATTAGTTGGATCTATTTCCGTTACGAGCTTCTTGAAATCATCGAACTTCGGCATAACCGATTTAAAGTAATCAGGGCTAGCCGAAAAGACCTTCCCTAGATGTGGGCGATAGCCAAATGGCGCAAGCGTTGCTTCAACAACCTTAACCATTTCATAGACCGCATCAACTTTCTTCCAGGTAAAGTGAATTCCGATTGAATCGCGTTGATAGTGCGGGCTCATCCAAAGGTCATCTGCTGCAATGGCGCGGATCTCGGTAACCCAGAGAATCTCATTTATTTGTGGCGCAATTTTCTCAAGTGCAGCGATCGCCGCAGGTGCATCTTTACGTGCAACGAAGAACTCGCTCTGAATTTCATCGCCAGCACTCGGGGTGAACTCCATCTTGAAATGCGGCAGACGTAAATGCCAAGGTCCACTTATTGCCATCTGCTCGGTGCAAGGTTCTGGATTTAGACCTGGCAGTGGATGACGATTTGATGTTGCTGGATATGCTTCGAACAATTCTGTTGGTGCAGTTGTTCCAGATTTAAACTTTGCCCACACTTCTCCCCCACCTGCAGCAGCCCAGGTAGTGAAGTAACTAACGCTGTAAGCAAGGCTCATGATTTCATCTAAATTTGCAGCATAACTCTCGCGAGACATTCCGCGATAAACCGTTTGTGCAATATTAAATGTCGGCTCGATCGCTAAATCCAAGTTAACTACAACGCCAGTTAAACCAAGTCCGACTACATAACCCTCAAAGTTCGGATCGCCTTTAGAAATTCGCTTAAGCGATCCATCAGGTAAAACTAGTTCTAGGCTTTCAACCGCTGTCGCAAGATTTCCGTTTCCAACGCCAGATCCGTGGGTTGCTGTCGCAACCGCTCCTGCAATCGATATATGAGGTAGCGAAGCCATATTGTGAATCGCCCAACCTCTATCGTGTAAAGCAACTGCTAGCTCTCCGTATTTCATTCCTGCTGGAACTCGGACAGTTTTCTTCTCTTTATTGATATCAATATCTGAAGGCATGTTCTCAAAGGTGATCGCCGTTGCAGAAGTATCGGCAATGTCATTGAAGCAATGCGCGCTGCCACGTGCCCGCATCCGAGCAGACTTGGAGATTAACTCCTGCAGTTCTTCAACTGAACTTGGTGCCACCCGCTGCGCATCTCGAAAATTTACAGTGCCTGACCAATTAGCGCTCATGAGATAACCCCTAGTGAGAGAAGGAGAATTAATAATGAACCCAGAGCGATTCGGTAGAGAATGAAAGGGGCAAAACTCTTAGTTGTCACATATTTTAACAACCAAGCGATCACTGCGTAGCCAATTACAAATGCAATTGCAGTCGCCACAAAAGTTTCTGGAAGTGAAAAGATTCGCTCAGAAGCAGTCTCGCCAAGTGCTCCCCTTAGCTCGTAGAGTCCGCTACCAAAGACTGCAGGTAGTGCGAGCAAGAATGAATAGCGCAAAGCTGCTTCGCGGCTGTAGCCCATAAATCGACCCATTGCGATAGTTGCACCGGAGCGGGATACACCTGGGATAAGTGCAAGTGATTGCGCGAAGCCATACAAAACGCCATGCATAGGAGTTAATTGATGTAGTTGGCGTTCAGTATTTCCGTATTTATCTGCGATCCCCAGAATGATTCCGAAAACAATCAAGGTTGTAGCGATTAGCCATAGAGAGCGGAAATCATTCCTGATTATCTCTTGGCCGAAATATCCCAAGGCAACTATTGGCAATGTGCCAAGAATGATCAACCAACCTAATCGCGCATCGGCTTTTTCAGCAGCGTTTAGCTGTTTGCGAGAAACTTGGCTAAACCATGCACTAATTATCCGAACAATATCTCTGCGGAAATAGATAAGTACGGCAAGTTCGGTACCGATTTGAGTTATCGCGGTAAATGTTGCGCCAGGATCGGAGTTCGTTCCAAATAACTCTCCAGCGATCCGAATATGTGCGCTAGATGAAATCGGGAGAAATTCAGTTAACCCTTGGAGCGCGCCGAGAAAAATCGCCTCAAACATCGCTACCCCATAACCGAATTAGTAAAGCCAAAAGTTCTTAACTAAAAGAATAGCGAATAGAATCTAGATATGAGCGCAAAACAGGTCATTGCAGATCTCAAAGCCCTGTCATCTGTTGGAAAAGCCGCTGAGTTGCAACGTTTCTTTAAGACCGGCCCAGGGGACTACGCCGAAGGCGATGTCTTCATCGGAGTAGTTGTTCCTCAAACTCGCAAAGTCGCTGCGCGATACAAAGAATTGTCCATTACTGAAATCGCCAAACTTACCAATTCAGAGATACACGAGGTTCGTCTCTGTGGGCTGATTATCCTTACGAATCAATTTAAGAAGAGCAATGCAATAAATGATAGGAAAAAGCTTTTCAACTTCTATCTAAATGAGTTGAAATCTGGCAACGTCAATAACTGGGACTTAGTTGATGTAACGGCGCCGACTTTGGGCGAATATCTGCTCCAGTTAGAAGATCCGATGGTGGTCCTAAACAAATTAGCTAAGAGTAAATCTCTCTGGGAGCGTCGCGTTTCTGTCGTCTTTACCTTCGCCTTTCTTCGCGCTGGCGATCTCGAACCAACTTACGAAATGGCAGAGCGACACCTTGGAGATAAACAAGATTTAATGCATAAGGCGGTCGGCTGGCTTTTGCGAGAGATGGGCAAACGAGATCCTGGTTTGCTCAGGGCTTTCTTGCAGGAATATTGCACTCAAATGCCCAGAACGGCGCTGCGTTATTCGATTGAGAAATTTTCTAAAAGTGAGCGCAGAAAATGGCTGCTAACTAAATAGTTTTTGCGAAAGATAAATAATCCTCGGCAACGCCATCATGCATAAATAACTTTTTAAGTCTGCCTTCATACTCCCAGCCAGCTTTTTCAAAGGCTTTCTGCATTGCAACATTCTCTTCGGAAGTAGATCCTTCTAGGCGATGAAAAC
>JACCDI011539006.1_pt1 | contig 17900 bp, 11 predicted proteins | sample 7442791 | NCBI WGS metagenome assembly JACCDI01 (sample SAMN15323434, study PRJNA562643) | freshwater metagenome | isolation source: river surface water | place: USA:Blue River Watershed | collected 2017-08-15
CACGCTCGTACTGAGCACGCTTCTTGGAGAGGATGAGACGACCTTCTTTATCTTCCTTCTGAAGAACAAGAGCTTCGACCTTATCGCCTACCTTAACAATGTCATTTGGATCTGCATCGTGGCGGATTGAGAGTTCACGTGAAGGGATTACGCCTTCAGTCTTATAGCCGACGTCAAGAAGTACTTCTTCGCGGTCTATCTGAACGACTGTACCTGTTACGAGGTCGCCGTCTGAAAAGTTTCTGATTGTGCCTTCGATTGCTGCAAGGAAATCTGCTGCTGATCCGATGTCGTTTACTGCGATTTGTGTAGTCAAGATGCTCCGTAGGGATAGAAAGTAGTAGGGATAGGACGTATTCAGTTGTAGGAGGGCGAGTTTACGTGCGAGCGTATCGGCGGAGCAAATCTGCTCATATTGCCCCAGAAAGTGAGCGTAGAATCCCTACACAATGAAGCGATACCGCCAGCTCTTCCGATTCCCCAATGTCTGGGTCTTGGTATTGAGCGCATTTCCAGCTCGAGTCGCCTACGGAATGGTCAGCCTGGCAATCTTTTTCAAAATCGAGCAAGAGCTCAACTCTGTAGCAGTCGCAGGATTAGCAGTTGGCCTCAATGGAGCCGCAGGTGCTGCTACCGCAGGAATTCGTGGAACTATCATCGATCGCTTTGGCATGAAGTGGCCACTTCGCATTCAAGTACCCGGCTACACAATTATGTTACTTGCACTCAACAGCGCATCAGAGAAAGCTTCACTGCTAATCCTCGCCCTAATCTTGGGACTTACCGCTCCGCCAATCAATCTCTCGGTCAGACCACTATGGCGCGATGTTGTCTCAGATGATTGGTTGCGCACCGCATACGCAGTAGACACGGCAGTGATGAGCTCTGCAGGCGTTGTTGGTCCTGTCATCGCAACAACTCTTGCACTCTCAAAATATCCTTCCAGTGCACTTATGGTTACCGCCGCATTAATGGCTCTAGGTGGAGGTTGCCTTGCTGCAACAAAGATTGCCCGAAATTGGAAGCCTGAAGAGAAACCCGAGGTTAAGGTTTCTATGTGGCGCCATAAGCCACTTCAACTTCTTGTCATCGAAGGATGTTTCATCGGCTTTGGATGGGGAATCTTTGATGTAGCAGTCCCATCATTTGCAACTATCGAAAAGGTTCCGCATCACACTGCTTGGATTTTGGCCTCACTAGGTATTGCAAACATTGTCGGTGGGCTTCTCGGTGGACTTGTCTCCAAGAGCACCACCCCACTTGGCGCTATGCGAAAGACTTACATTGCATGGTTTACCGTCTCCCTCCCCCTTGCTTTTACCTATCCCAACTGGTCAATGGCAATTGGCGCAGCATTCATTGGCCTTGTGGGTGGAGCTCTTCAAGTTTTCTATTGGGAGGTCATGGAAGCGGTACGACCAAAAGGTTCACCCACAGGAATGATGGGTTGGCTATGGACGATTGAGGGTCTCTTCATTGCAATAGGTTCTGCATCAGGCGGATGGATCTCAGAGAAGTTCACTCCTCAGACAGCTCTGGCCATCACAACAATATGTATTGGTTGTGGCCTTCTTATTCTTAACATCGGTCAAGGCCGTCTAGCTGCAGCCAATAAGTTACCTACCGATGAAGAAGATCTAGCTGCGATGAAAGATAATTCACCAACTAATCAATGAGCGGCGACGTTCCAGTTAACACCAACACCGAAACCAACATTCAGCGGTGCTTTCAAAGGAAATGCGTTCCCCATCTCACGTCGAACAAGCTCTGTAACGGCAGCCTCTTCTGAGGAGATGATTTCCAGAATCAACTCATCGTGGACCTGAAGAAGCAGTCGAGAGGTAAACCCTCCCTCTACAAGTGCCTTCTGAACATTGAGCATTGCCAATTTAATGATGTCAGCAGCCGATCCTTGGATGGGAGCGTTAAGCGCCATCCGCTCTGCGACTTCACGGCGCTGGCGGTTATCACTCATTAAATCTGGGAGGTAGCGACGGCGACCCATAACAGTCTCTGTGTAGCCAACTTTGCGCGCTTCTTCAACTACCGTCTTGAGGTAATCACGGATTCCACCAAAGCGTTCGAAGTATCGATCCATCAAATCTTGCGCCGCTGGAGGTGAGAGGTCCAACTGTGCTGCAAGACCATATGAGCTAAGACCGTATGCAAGACCATATGACATCGCCTTAATCTGACGACGCATCTCAGGATCTACATCGCCCGGCTTAACACCGAAGACTTCACCGGCAATAGATGCATGGAGATCTTCACCGGATTCAAATGCTCTGATGAGATTGGCATCATGTGAAAGGTGGGCCATGATGCGCATTTCAATCTGGCTGTAGTCAGCAGTTAAGAGGGCGTCATATCCCTTACCTGCGATAAATGTTGCGCGGATCTTGCGTCCGTCTTCAGTGCGCACGGGTATGTTCTGCAAATTAGGTCCAACAGATGAGAGACGCCCTGTTGCAGCAACTGTCTGCGCAAAGTGGGTGTGAATTCTCTTATCCCCTGCCACTTCAGCAATTAATCCATCGATTGTTGTGGCGAGCTTCTTCACCTCTCGTATGCGAAGAAGTGATGCAAGGACAGGGTGAGCCGTCTTCTCAAAGAGCCAATTGAGCGAGTCGGCATCGGTAGTAAAGCCAGTTTTTATCTTCTTCGTCTTTGGCAAGCCAAGTTCTTCGAAGAGGACTACCTGCAGCTGCTTAGGAGATGCAACATTGAATTCATGGCCAACAGCTACATGTGCCTTGACAGTCTCCTCGGCTACTTCACCTTCAAAGAGTTCGAGGAGGCGAGCAAGTTCTTCTGTATCAACTGCAACTCCGCGACTTTCCATAATCGCAAGAAGTTCAGCTATGGGAAGTTCGAGGTTATAGAAAAGTTCAGTCAGCTTTCGCTCAGCAAGTTCTGCCTCGAGGTTTTTCTTTATTGCAAATGAGGCGCTAGCTTGTGATGCAAGTAAATTCTCTGGCGAAGATGTATCGAGAGGAGCTCCCCATTTATCTGCAATATCTGAAAACGATGAAGCGCGGGTCCCGGGATTGACAAGATATGCAGCGATATCAATATCAAAGGAGAAGCCGCGAAGAGAGCTGATGCGAGCGAGTGATTTACCATCGTAGACAATCTTTGAGACATTGGCATCGAGAGCCCAATCCCCCATCGTTGCGCCTTCAAGCAAGAAGACATCGTGTGCATCGAGCGCTACCGCATAACGAATCAATTTCTCATCAACTGAATCACCAGAGAGTTCAAATGCGAGTGCAATCTCTCCCGAATGGGCGGCAATCTTCTTTGCGAGCTCAGCTGATGAAATGAAATCTGCCTTGACTGGAGCTCCGAAGAGATCGCCCTGGAGATCGTTCTTCTTTGCAGACTTCTTCTCCCCGGAGCCTGCTGCTGCTATCACCTTGAATCTATCTTTGAGTGTCTTGAATTCAAGGGTAGTCAGAAGCGGATCGAGCTTGTCGAGGTCCACACCTTTGAACTCCATGGAGGCTAAATCAAAATCAAATGGCGCATCATGAACAAGCTGAGTGAGTTCGCGATTACGAATGACGTTATCAATGTTATCGCGAAGAGCCTGTCCCACTTTTCCGCCAACTGTGTCTACCTGTGAGAGTAGATCCTTTAGAGATCCATATTCAACAATCCACTTTGCAGCCGTCTTCTCGCCAACCCCAGGTATCGATGGAAGGTTGTCGCTGGGATCACCGCGCAGTGCAGCAAAATCTGGATACTGATCAGGAGTCATCAAGTATTTCTCTTGAACTGCCTCAGGTGTCATACGTGCAAGGTCGCTGACTCCACGCTTGGGATAGAGAACAGTTGTCTTTTCGTTGACCAACTGGAAGCTATCGCGATCTCCCGTACAGATGAGCGTTTCAAAACCCTCCAGCTCTGCCTTCTTTGCCATCGTGGCAATTAGGTCATCAGCTTCATAGCCCTCAAGTTGGTAGTGCTGAAGTCCGCAGCTTTCGATAAATTCATGAAGATAGGACATCTGAGATCTAAATTCATCAGGTGTCGAAGCTCGATTGGCTTTGTACTCAGGGAAGATCTCCGAGCGAAAGGTCTTGCGCGAGACATCAAATGCGACCGCCACATGGGTCGGCTTCTCCTCTTTTATCAGCGAGATGAGCATCGTGGCAAAGCCATAGATTGCATTGGTGTGCTGACCCATTGCCGTAGTGAAGTTCTCAACCGGAAGAGCAAAATATGCGCGATAAGCCATTGAGTGGCCATCAATTAGAAGGAGTTTCTTCGCGCTGCTCATGGCGGACATCCTATGTAACAAGTTAAGATTTCGAACTATGACGCAACCTGATTACTTGGCAATTATCCGTGAACGAGGTGCTGGAGCACTTGACCAGAAGATGGGAATCGAGATTCTCGAAGCCTCCCCTGAGCGCCTTGTAGGTCGTATGCCAGTTGAAGGAAATACGCAGCCAATCGGCTTGCTCCACGGCGGGGCAAATGTTGTCCTTGCAGAATCATTGGGTTCAATCGGAACTCAGATTCATGCCGGTCCAGATCGCATGATTGTTGGCGTAGATATCAACGCCACACATCACAAATCAGCTCGCACAGGTTATGTGACAGGTGTTGCAACGGCGATAAGCCTGGGTCGCACCATGTGCAGCTATCAGATTGAGATTACCAATGAAGACGGGCAGCGCACATGCACTGCCCGTATCACCTGCCTCATACTTGAGGCTCGTAAGTAACTTAAGCGCCGTGTCCTAGGTAGGCCTTGCGTACCGCTGGATCATTGAGCAACTCTTGTCCGCTTCCCTGCATTGTGATGTTACCTGTCTCAAGGACGTAGGCGCGATCAGCAATTGTGAGAGCCTTTGCAGCATTCTGCTCTACGAGAAGAATTGTTACGCCGCGCTTCTTGATCTCTTGAATAATCTCGAAGATCTGAGCAATGAACTTAGGTGCAAGACCCATTGATGGCTCATCAAGAAGAAGTAGACGTGGACGGCTCATGAGAGCGCGACCAATTGCAAGCATCTGCTGCTCGCCACCAGAGAGCGTTCCACCCATCTGAGAGGCGCGCTCTTTCAGACGAGGAAAGAGGTCATAGATCATTGCAAGATCTTGTTCATTCTCGGACTTTGCAGCTGGACGACTGAACTTACCCATCTCAAGGTTTTCTAGAACTGTCATTCCAGGAAAGATTCCGCGACCTTCTGGTGCTTGGCAGATTCCTTCGATCACACGTTCAAATGGCTTGATATCTGAAAGTGGCTTATCGTCGTATTGAATCTGACCGCTTGCAGGTGTGAGGATTCCTGAAATGGTCTTGAGAAGAGTTGTCTTGCCTGCACCATTTGCGCCAACAAGAGTAACAATCTCGCCTGCTCCAACTTCAAGAGAGATTCCCTTGATCGCTTTGATCTTTCCATATGAAACGTGGAGGTCTTGGATTTTAAGAAGCATCTTCGGCAACTCCTAGGTAAGCATCAATAACTCGTTGGTTGTTCTGAATCTCTTCTGGCTTTCCTTCAGCAATCTTCTGTCCAAAGTCAAGCACAGAGATGCGATCTGAAATCTTCATGACAAGGCTCATGTCATGCTCGATAAGCAAGACGGCAAAGCCACGGTCGCGAATCTTTCGAATCAAGTTGCCAAGTTCGACCTTTTCTTGTGGGTTGAAGCCAGCTGCTGGCTCATCAAGAAGAAGAACCTTTGGATTGAGAGCTAGAGCGCGTGCGATTTCGAGGCGGCGCTGATCTCCGTATGGGAGATTCTTCGCCATCTGATGTGCTCGGTGATCTAGCCCGATGAAAGTCAATAGCTCCATCGCAGTCTCAAGACTCTTCTTCTCATCACGACGACTACGTGGAACACCAAAGAGTGAACCAACAAGGCCTGACTTATTGAGAGCATCGGCTGCTGTCGCAACGTTTTCAAGAGCAGTCATATCTCCGAAGAGGCGAATGTTCTGGAACGTGCGACCAAGACCCTTGCGTGCAATCTTGTATGGACGAAGGCCAACAATCGACTCTCCATCAAGGAGAACCTGACCTGAGGCAGGTGTGTAGTAGCCGGTAACAATATTAAAGACTGTGGTCTTACCAGCACCGTTAGGTCCAATAAGAGCTGCAATCTCACCTTCATTGACATGGAGGTTGACGTTATTGAGGGCTGTTACACCACCAAACTTTACGAGGATATCTTTAACCTCAAGAAGCTTCTTTGTCATGCGCTCTTCTCCTGGAATTTTTCACGCTTCTTACGAGGAAGAAGACCATTTGGACGTAGGTTCATCATCACAACCATCAAGAGGCCGAAGAAAATGATGCGGTAATCACTGAGGAAGCGAAGCTTCTCAGGGATGTAGCCGAGCAAGACCGCTCCGAGGATAACTCCCCAAATATTTCCCATTCCACCAAGAACAACAGTGGCAAGGATCATGATGGAGAGGTTGAGAGTGAAGAGTTCTGGTTGAATAGAGCGAATCTGTGAGGCATAGATTGCGCCAGCAAGGCCGCCGACTGCACCACCGATGATAAATGCCCAGAGCTTGTACTTCAGTGTTGCTACACCCATGAACTCCGCAACATCTTCATCTTCACGAATAGCCTCCCATGCACGACCAGGCTTGCGCTTTGTCAGGCGCAGGATTCCCCAGATTACAACTAGAAGCAGTGTCAAAGTCAGCCAGTAGTAAGGACGTGGATCCATTACTGTGAATTCGATTCCGAAGATCGATGTTGGGCCAGGAATATCAGTGATACCCATTGCGCCACCGATTGCCTCAGTATTGATTGCAATGATGCGGACGATCTCACCAAAACCAAGTGTGATGATCGCTAAGTAGTCACCACGAAGGCGAAGTGCCGGAAGTCCGAGAATGACACCTGCGAGCATCGCAAATGCCATTGCAAAAGGAATGATCTCCCAGAAGTTGAGCTTCGTATGAATGCTCATCAGCGCATGTGTGTATGCACCAATTGCAAAGAATGCAACGTATCCGAGGTCGAGGATTCCTGACTTGCCCACAACGACATTGAGTCCAACAGCCATGAGGCTGAACATGATCAATGGGTAGAAGAGAACAGAGCCAAAAGAGGTCTCAGGTGTATCGATAATCGGATTGTTGAGCAATGGCAGCGCGAAGAAGAACGCAATGACGACCACACGGAAAACGGTCTTCTGTGCGCCAGATGCGCCATCCCACCAATCGCCAAAGCGATCGCGAAGGTTAAAGTTTTTCATTATTAGACTCTCGCTTTCTGGAGTGCTTCTCCAAAGAGTCCTGTTGGCTTCACCAAGAGAACAAGAACCAAGATGGCAAATGTGACTACGTCACGCCAGTTATAACCTAGGACTGCAGATGTGTACTGCTGTACTAGTCCAAGTGCAAAGGAGCCGTAGAGAGCACCCTTCACATTTCCGATTCCGCCAAGTACTGCAGCGGTAAAGGCAGAGATACCAACAAGGAAGCCGACGTTTGCCTTTGTTGTCTCATAGAAGACCATATAGAAGGCTGAACCGACGCCTGCAAGAACTCCGCCAAGGAGGAATGTGTAGGAGATAACGCGGTTAACGTTTACGCCCATCAAGATTGAGGTGCGCTCATCTTGAGATACGGCGCGAATACCCAGTCCAAGTTTTGTATGGTTGATGACGCGATCGAGGGCGATGAAGATGACCGCAGCGCCAATAATTACGAGCAGACGATCTTGTGTCACATAGATATCACTGGTTGTCACCAATGACTTATTGAGCCACTCGATAAATGAGCTGCTTCCAGAACCTGGAATTGAAAAATCAAACTTCGGATAAACCGCAACGCCAATGAGAACCGCTGAAGTTGTTAGAGCAGCTGCTGTTGAACCTTTTGCGCTGAACTTCAGAAGTCGATAGAGGAAGACCAATGGCAGGGCTGCAACGAGAACGAGTGCAATCTTTGCAACAGTGAGTTCGTATCCAATAAGGGTAAGAAATGGATCCTTGTTAATTAATCGAGGGAAATCCAAGTTCTTTGAGTCAGAAATCTTGCGGAAGACTTCAACTAAGAAGAATGAAGCACCGATTGCGGAGATGAGGGAGCTCAAACGGCTCGCACCCATATTGCGCAAGCGACGATAAGCAACAACCTCAAGGAGTACCGCTGAAAGACCGCTGACGACAGCTGCGCCTAGAGCAAGGAGTAGGAAGATTGCCAGGAATCGGAAGAACGGAAGTGGGTCTTCGTATCCTGTAAATCCAAATAGGCCGATGATGAAGTAGACAACCATCGTTCCGATCATGAAAATCTCTGAATGAGCAAAGTTAATGAGGCGAAGTACGCCGTATACAAGGGTGTAGCCGAGGGAGATCAACGCATAGATGGCGCCGACAACAATCCCGTCAAAGCCTAACGACCAGAAGTTGGTAACTATTATTGAAAAATCCACTGAGAATCCTTTGGGTAATTGCAGCTAGGGCCTAGCAACTTGAGAATTGCAACGCGTGGCAGATGCTACTAGAGCACCTGCCACGCGTTAGACAATCTAACGGTTATGAATTAAGAAGCTTATGAAAGCTGCTTAACCCAGACCATCTTTCCATTCTTGATTGTGTACTGGTTCATGACAATCTTGTCAGGATCTCCAGTTGCTGAGAATGAGATTGTTGCTCCAACTGCCTTAACAACAGCTTCGTTCAACCACTCGTTGAGTGACTCGCGTGTTGTCTTGCCAGCCTTGATTCCCTGAAGGAATACATAAGCTGAGTTGTAAGCCTCAAGTGTGTAGAGACCGTGATCGCGACCGAAACGCTTCTTGTACTCAGCAGCAAGTGCTGGTGCAACCTTCTCCATTGGAAGTCCTGGAGCTGTGAGGTATGTACCCTCTGCGTTCTTCTTAGCAAGCTTGATGTACTCGCCATCAAGTACGCCGTCGCCTGCGATCAACTTAACGTTCTTTGTTGCAGGATTGTCGCGAAGTGCCTTAACGAGGATAGCTGCTTCTGGGTAGTAACCACCGTAGAAGACTGCTGTTGCCTTCGCCTTAGCGACCTTTGCAACTACTGATGAGAAGTTTGTTGTTCCTTCTGTAACTCCGTCTGTTCCGACGATGTTCTTAGAAGCGTTCTTCTTCACGATTGTTGCAAGACCCTTACCGTATGGTGTCGCGTCATCTACAACGAATAGCTTTGCCTTAAGACCGATTGCGATCTGAGCAAGAGCTGGACCCTGAACAAGGTCAGAACCTACGACACGGTGGAAGTAATCTGACTTGTTTGTAAGAGCTGGGTTAGTCGCTGATGGTGAAATAACAGGGACCTTACCGCCTTCGTAGATTGGGACAGCAGCAAGTGTCTCGCCTGAGTACATACCGCCGACTACGCCGATTGCGCACTCGTCAGCTACAACCTTTGCAGCAAGAGCTGGTGACTGTGCACCTGAAGCCTGTGTATCGATTACGTCGTAATCGACCTTGACCTTAGCTGTCTTGTTGTACTTCTCAATTGCGAGGATTACGCCGTTAGCCTCGTTGATGCCTGTTTCAGCGTATGGGCCTGTCTGTGCGCCCTGGAAATAGATTTTTGGGTTTCCTGTGCAAGCTGCGAATGCAGATGGAGCAACAGCAACTGTTACACCAAGGAGCATCGCGCTAGCTGCAGCAAGAGAAATGATCTTCTTCATGTGGAGCCTTTCCTGTTTTTATCCCGGGACAGGGAGGGTTGAAGGGTAGTGTGCTTGGGTCACCCCTCACAAGGAATTTCGGGGAAAATAGCTAAATAACTCATTACTTTTTGATTACAAAATATAGCTGTCTCATAAGATGAGATGGCTATCCCACAATTGGATTATCGGTCGAGAGCAGCCTCTGGTGAAATCACAGCTTGGGCAACCTCTTTCATAGTCAATCGACGGTCCATCGCTGCCCGCTGAATCCAAGAGAATGCCTCTGGTTCGGAGAGATTAAGAGCCTTCATCAGGATTCCCTTGGCGCGATCAATGATTTTGCGAGTCTCAAGTCGCTCGTGAAGATCAGCAACTTCATCGGCTAGTGATTTCATCTGCAGATGACGGCTCATCGCGATCTCGATAGCAGGCACTAAATCCCCGATAGTAAATGGCTTGACGACATATGCCATGACTCCGGCATCACGTGCTCGATCGACGAGCTCCTTCTGGCTAAATGCTGTCAACATCAGAACAGGCGCAATAGAGATGATCTTTTCAGCAGCTGAAATTCCATCGAGAACTGGCATCTTTACATCCAGGATGCAGAGATCAGGTTGATGCTGCGTTGCCAGCGCAATTGCCTCTTCACCATTGGTGGCCTGCGCAATGACTGTGTAGCCAGCCTCCCCCAGCATCTCGACTAAGTCCATGCGGATGAGAGCTTCATCTTCTGCAACGAGGATACGAATGCTCATAGATGAATCATCCTCTCCGCCGAAAGATTTGGGAAGTGAAAAATAGAGTGCCCCGAGTCGGATTCGAACCGCCACTATGCAGTGTTTGCGACGGCCCTCCCTACCGTTGGAGTACCGAGGCTTCTGTCCCGAATACTACCCGATGGAAAGCGCTTATTTATAAGCGGGGACTACGCCATTGACTGCATCGCCCACAGTATGAACGCGCATTGCATTGGTCGATCCTGGAATTCCTGGAGGTGCTCCTGCAACAATCATGACCTGCTCGCCAATTGCCGCGCGCTTAGTCTCAATAATGATGCGATCGGCCTGAAGAACCATATCGTCGGTGTGCTTGACCATTGGGGAGATCATTGGCTCGATACCCCATGAGAGCGCAAGACGGTTATACGTACCTGATTCTGGGGTGATTGCAAGAATTGGAATATGTGAACGAAGACGTGAGATTCGACGAGCCGAGTCACCTGTCTGAGTAAATGTCACAAGGTACTTTGCACCTAGAACATCGCCAACTTCTGCAGCTGCCTTAGTTACCGCCCCGCCCTTGGTGCGTGGTGCATGTGAGAGTGGGCGGATGCGATCAAGCCCCTCTTTCTCTGTCTTTTCAATAATACGAGACATTGTCTGAACTGTTTCAATCGCAAAGTCTCCGACAGAGGTCTCACCTGAGAGCATGAGGGCATCTGCGCCATCGAGGACCGCATTTGCACAGTCAGTTGCCTCTGCGCGAGTTGGGCGTGAATTTGTAATCATGGAATCGAGCATTTGTGTGGCAACAATGACTGGCTTTGCTGCTTCGCGAGCGAGTTCGACGCAACGCTTTTGAACCATAGGCACATCTTCAATTGGCATCTCCACGCCAAGATCACCTCGGGCCACCATGATGCCATCGAAGGCATCGACAATCTCTTCGAGATTATCGACCGCCTGAGGCTTTTCAATCTTTGCGATGACAGGAATATGGATTCCTACCTCATCCATAATTGCATGAACATCTTTAATGTCTGCAGCATTGCGAACAAATGAAAGCGCAATGAAGTCAGCTCCAGCTCGTAGCCCCCAGCGAAGATCCTCTTCATCTTTTTCAGACATTGCAGGAACTGAGACCGCTACTCCTGGAAGATTGAGACCTTTGTTATTGCTCACAGCCCCTGGATAGATGCACTTAGTCACAACATCATTTCCCTTGACTTCAACAACTTCGACAGTGACCTTGCCATCATCGATCATGATGAAATCGCCAGGCTTACAGTCACCCGGCAAGCCCTTATACGTTGTACCGACGCGCTCCTTTGTTCCCGGAACTTCATCTGTAGTAATTGTGAAGATGTCTCCGCGAGCGAGCTCGTGTGGACCGTTCTCAAAGCGAGCTAGACGAATCTTTGGCCCTTGAAGATCGACAAGAATCGCCACAGCCTTGCCAGCTTCCTTTGCTGCTTCGCGAACGCGATCGAGGCGACCCTGGTGCTCCTCGTAAGAGCCGTGGGAGAGATTGAGTCGCGCCATATTCATTCCAGCTGCGATGAGTTCGCGAACCTTCTCTGGAGATTCAACAGCTGGACCCATGGTGCATACAATTTTCGCTCTGCGCATCTTCGTACCTTATCTTCTTATATTTTTCATTTGATATTACTTATCGGTTTTTTACTGTGATATATCTGTAATTCTGAAGGATCACACCAACAGCTGTCGGGTTGTCGGTTCGATGGGAGCAGGTAGTTGAGTCTCCCCCACTAGATAGCGATCAACTGCAGCTGCAGCTGATCGCCCCTCTGCAATCGCCCATACGATCAAAGATTGGCCGCGGCCCGCATCGCCTGCAACAAAGACTCCCTCTTGGCTCGACTGGAAGTTCTCATCACGCTTGATATTGCCTCGGTCATCGAGTTCAACTTCAAGCTGATCAATGAGTGCGCTCTTTTCAGGACCGGTAAAGCCCATGGCTAAGAATGCAAAATCTGCTGGCAATTCACGTTCAGTTCCTGGAATTGACTGGAACTTTCCATCTTTGAATTCTGTCTCAACAATCTTCAGGGCGCGAAGGTTGCCCTCGCTATCGCCCAAGAACTCTTCTGTGCTCACACCGAAGATTCGATTATCGAGCTCTTCGTGTGCACTAGAGACGCGGAAGATCATTGGATATGTAGGCCATGGCTGCCCTGAAGGACGCTCCTGTGTTGGGCGAGGCATAATCTCTAACTGGGTAACACTTGCCGCTCCTTGGCGAATGGATGTTCCGAGGCAGTCTGCTCCAGTATCGCCACCACCCAAGATGACGACATGCTTTCCAGCAACATTGATAGGTGGAACTTCGACCTCACCAAGTGCCTGCTTATTTCCCCAAGGTAAGAACTCCATCGCTTGATAGACACCCTTGTAATCGCGACCCTTAATTGGAAGGTCGCGCCATTGGGTAGCACCAACAGCAAGGACTACTGCGTCATAGCGTGCACGAAGTGCATCACCAGTGATATCCACACCGACATTTACACCTGCGCGAAAACGGGTGCCCTCTTGCTCCATTTGAGCAAGGCGTCGATCAAGGATGTTCTTCTCCATCTTAAACTCTGGAATTCCATAACGCAGAAGCCCACCGACCTTATCTGCGCGATCATAGACAGCAACTGTATGACCTGCTCGTGTGAGCTGTTGTGCTACTGCAAGTCCTGCTGGTCCTGAGCCGATAACAGCAACTGTCTTTCCTGAGAGACGATCTGGAATCATCGGCTTTACTGCGCCAAATCCAAATGCCTCTTCAATGGTGCGAAGCTCTACCTGCTTGATTGTTACAGCCTCTTGATTGATTGCAACAACGCACGCAGTTTCGCATGGCGCAGGGCAGAGACGTCCTGTGAATTCAGGGAAGTTATTTGTTGCGTGCAGGCGATCGAGTGCATCTGACTTATACCCACGCCACATCAAGTCATTCCACTCAGGAATCAAATTGCCGAGTGGGCAGCCGTTATGACAGAACGGGATGCCGCAATCCATACAGCGTCCTGCCTGCTTCTGTAGGTGTTCGAAACTCTGTGGTTCATAAACCTCGCGCCAATCTTTAATGCGCACATCAACAGGGCGTCGCTTTGGAGTTTCGCGAGGGGTTGTCATAAATCCCTTTGGATCAGCCATTTGCTGCAACCTCCATAACATAGTGATCGATAGGTAAGCCTTCTTTAGTCGCTCTCTCCATAGCTGCAACTACTCGTGCATAGTCGCGAGGCATAATCAATGAGAAGCGAGCAATACTTGATTCCCAATCCGAAAGAAGTTCAGATGCGATTTCAGAGCCAGTCTCAACTTGGAAGTCAGAGACAATCGCCCTGAGTCGCTCGCGCTGATCTTGCGGAACTGCAAGAACATCGACCATCTCAGAATTAACTAATGCTGCATTGAGGTCGAGTACGAAGGCACGGCCTCCAGACATTCCTGCTGCAATATTTCGCCCTGTCTGACCGAGAATAACCACAGTGCCACCTGTCATGTATTCAAGGGCATGGTCTCCCACGCCCTCAACAACAGCTGTTGCACCTGAGTTGCGCACGCAGAATCTCTCGCCCACAAGACCGCGGATATAGATCTCGCCAGAAGTTGCGCCATAGCCAATAACATTTCCTGCAATCACATTAAGATGTGAATCAAAGGTTGCCTTCTCATCGGGGCGCACAATGACGCGACCGCCGGAGATTCCCTTTCCTACATAATCATTGGAATCTCCATAGAGACGAATTGCCATTCCTTGTGGCGTAAAGGCTCCCAGTGATTGACCGGCAGATCCGTGCAAAGTGATATCGATAGTGCCTTGAGGAAGTCCCTCGGCGCCATAACGACGAGTGATCTCAGCACCCAACATAGTTCCTACGGTGCGGTTAACGTTACGAACAGGAAGATCAATTCTCACCGCCTCCCCCTTTGAAAGTGCTGGCTCTGCCAGTTCAATGAGGCGATTATCAAGGGCTGCAGCAAGACCGTGATCTTGAGTTGTTGTGCAGTAGAGAGATGACTCAACATCTGGACGCACTAGAAGTGGAGAGAGATCAAGGCCTGAAGCCTTCCAATGCTCCACTGCCTTCTTTGTCTCCAAGTACTCGACGTGGCCAATAGCCTCTTGAATTGTGCGGAAGCCAAGGGATGCAAGAATTTCACGAACTTCCTCTGCAATGTATTCAAAGAAAGTCTCGACAAACTCAGGCTTACCAGTGAAGTTCTTGCGTAGCTCAGGATTCTGAGTCGCAACACCTACAGGACAAGTATCCAAATGGCAGACGCGCATCATGATGCAGCCAGAAACCACCAATGGCGCAGTTGCAAATCCGTACTCCTCTGCACCCAGCAGTGCAGCGATCATGACATCGCGGCCTGTCTTGAGTTGGCCATCGGCTTGAACAACGATGCGATCACGAAGACCATTAAGAAGAAGTGTCTGCTGTGTTTCAGCAAGGCCGAGCTCCCATGGAGCACCAGCATGCTTCAGTGATGTAAGCGGTGAGGCACCAGTTCCGCCGTCGTGGCCAGATATGAGAACGACATCGGCATGTGCTTTCGAAACGCCAGCTGCAACTGTTCCGACTCCGACCTCTGCAACAAGCTTGACGTGGACTCGCGCATTCTTATTTGCATTCTTTAAATCATGAATTAACTGGGCAAGGTCTTCAATCGAATAGATATCGTGGTGAGGAGGTGGCGATATCAAGCCCACGCCAGGTGTTGAGTAGCGTGCTTTTGCCACCCATGGGTAGACCTTGTAACCCGGAAGTTGTCCGCCTTCTCCAGGCTTAGCACCTTGTGCAATCTTGATCTGAATATCATCGGCGTTAATCAAGTAATTGCTAGTGACTCCGAATCGACCAGAGGCTACCTGCTTGATTGCCGAACGCTTTGAATCACCGTTTTCTAATGGGATAAATCGTGATGGATCTTCTCCGCCTTCGCCTGTGTTGGACTTTGCGCCAAGTCGATTCATTGCAATGGCGAGAGTCTCATGCACCTCTTGCGACACAGAGCCATAAGACATCGCACCTGTCGAGAACCGCTTTACGATTTCAGAGATAGGTTCGACTTCATCAATTGAAATCGGCGTACGATCTGTCTTGAATTCAAAGAGACCTCGAAGTGTCATCAAATTCTTACTCTGATCATTGACCTGTGAGGTGTAGCGCTTGAAGATGTCATAGCGCTTATTGCGTGTTGAATGTTGAAGTGCAAAAACCGTCTCAGGATTGAATAAGTGTGGCTCACCGTCGCGACGCCACTGGTATTCACCGCCGACTGCGAGCTTCTTTGCGCCAGGAATCTCTCCCCCTGGTGGGTATGCCAAGAAGTGGCGTTTAATGGTCTCTTCTGCAATCACATCAAGGCTGACACCACCAAGGCGTGATGTGGTGCCAACGAAGAATTCATCAACAACATCTTGGGCAAGTCCAATAGCTTCAAAGACTTGCGCACCCGTATATGAAGAGATAGTTGAGATGCCCATCTTCGACATCACCTTGAGCACGCCCTTGCCGAGCGCTTTGATAATGTTACGGACAGCCTTTTCGGGTGTAATGCCGCTAATTGCGCCTTGTCGCACTAAATCTTCAGCAGATTCCATTACAAGGTACGGGTTGACTGCAGCCGCGCCATAACCAATCAGAAGTGCCACATGATGAACTTCACGAACATCGCCAGCTTCAACGATGAGACCCACCTGTGTGCGGGTCTTCTCGCGAATCAAGTGATGGTGAACTGTTGCTGTGAGAAGAAGTGATGGAATTGGGCAATCCTCAGCATCGCCATCGCGATCGGAGAGAACGATGATGTGAGCACCATCGACGATGGCCTGTGAAACTTCGCGCTTAATCTCTTCAAGGCGATTGCGCAAGGTGTTGCCATCGCCTGTGACAGGAAAGAGGCCTCTCACAACATAGGTTGCCAGCTCTGGATACTCTTCGTCGGCATCGACGTTAATGATCTTTGCGAGTTCATCATTATCGATTACAGGAAATGCAAGTGAAATTTGTTTGCAAGACTCCGGTCCTGGATCAAGCAGATTGTGCTCTGGTCCAATAGAGCCACCCAGGCTTGTTACAAGCTCTTCACGAATGGCATCGAGTGGTGGATTTGTGACTTGAGCAAAGAGTTGCGAGAAGTAATCAAAGAGCAGGCGTGGCTTGTTAGAAAGTGCTGCTATTGGGGTATCTGTTCCCATTGAGCCCAGAGCTTCTCCCCCGCCCTTAGCCATAGGAGCGATAATGATCTTGAGCTCTTCTTCGGTATAGCCAAATGCTTTCTGGCGACGCACAACTGACTTATGTGGATAGATGATGTGCTCACGCGCAGGAAGCTCAGAGAGCTTGACCATTCCATCATGTAACCACTTGCCGTAAGGAGCTGCATCTGCCAATTGATCTTTGATCTCATCATCTTCAATGATGCGACCGGATTCGATATCAACTAGGAACATCTTTCCTGGCTGCAGACGACCCTTGCGCACAATCTTCTCTGCAGGAAAATCTAAAACTCCCACTTCAGATGCAAGAACTACTAGTCCATCATCTGTGACCCAGTAGCGAGATGGACGCAGGCCGTTGCGATCAAGTACTGCGCCAACTTGATGCCCATTTGTAAATGTCACACAGGCAGGTCCATCCCATGGCTCCATCATCGATGCATGGAAGGCGTCGAAATCGCGTCGCTTCTGAGACATCGTTGCATGGTTCTCCCATGCCTCAGGAATCATCATCAAGATTGAATGTGGGAGTGAACGACCTCCGAGATAGAGAAGCTCAAGAACTTCATCAAATGAAGCTGAATCAGATCCTGACATCTCAACGATAGGAAAGATGCGCTCAAGATCTTCGCCGAAGTACTCGCTCTTAAGAAGTGACTCGCGTGCGCGCATCCAGTTGCGATTTCCCTTAACTGTATTGATCTCACCATTGTGAGCGATGTAACGATATGGGTGGGCTAGAGGCCATGAAGGGAAGGTATTTGTAGAAAAGCGAGAGTGGACAAGTGCCAAAGGTGAGACGACGCGCTCATCGCTGAGATCTGGGAAGAATTCTTCTAGCTGACCTGTAGTCAACATTCCCTTATAGACAATTGTCTGAGATGAAAGTGATGGGAAATATAGGTCGAGGCTATGTTCGGCTCTCTTGCGAAGACAGAAAGCTTTGCGCTCAAGATGGATTCCAGATTCGCCCTTTGTGCCGGCTAGAAATACCTGCACGAAATCTGGCATGACAGAGAGGGCTGTTCTACCAAGTGAAGATGAGTTAATTGGAAGTGTGCGCCATCCAAGAACGCTCAGACCTTCCTCTTTCGCAAGTTCTGTGATCTCGCTCTTGAGATCTTTTCCAGCAGCAATAAATGCAATACCTGTGGCATAACTTCCCTCTGCAGGAAGTTCGAAGTCAACTACTGCGCGATAGAACGCATCTGGAACACGAATCAAAATTCCAGCACCATCACCGCTATCAGGCTCTGCTCCTGATGCACCGCGATGTTCTAGGTTTCGAAGAGCAGTCAATGCC
>JACCDI011328927.1_pt1 | contig 17883 bp, 18 predicted proteins | sample 7442791 | NCBI WGS metagenome assembly JACCDI01 (sample SAMN15323434, study PRJNA562643) | freshwater metagenome | isolation source: river surface water | place: USA:Blue River Watershed | collected 2017-08-15
AGCGATGCCCAACCCCGCACGAAGAAGGGCCAGCCTGCCCAAAGTACAACCGGCGTTGCCAGCACGAGCTGGATCCAGATCGATAGCCGCATCGGCACGATGTGATGAAGCGCGGGGAAGATGTGCCCGCCCATCTCCAGCACCAGCACGGGCAGCGCCAGCACAAGACCGATCTTGAACCGCCAGGTCATGTCGATCAGCTCTGGGCTGGGACCGCTGTCGAGGCCGACTTCGGCAGGCTCGAGCGCCATGCCGCAGATTGGGCAAGCCCCCGGGTGGTCTTGCCGAACCTCAGGATGCATCGGACAGGTCCAAATTGTGCCAGGAGGTGCATCGACGGGTTCGGGCGGTGTCAGGTAGCGCTCAGGATCGGCGACAAATTTTGCTCGGCATTTGTCGCTGCAGAAGTGCCACTCGTGGCCGACATGGCTCGCGTGGTGCGACGTGGTTGCCGGATCGACCTTCATTCCGCAGACCGGGTCGGTGACGATGACCGCGTGATCGTGGTGGTGACCAAGAGGCTCGGGGTGCGCGTGGGTGTCGGTCATCGGTAGTTTCCAAAAGCAGCCCGCAGGCGCGGGCGGAGTGAGGGGCAGCTTGGCCACATGCGTATTGAATGCACGGCCAGGGTAATGGTCAAAGTGGAGGCATAATGGAAAACGTGGCCCAGCGGACCTACAGGCACCGCGTCGAGGAGACCGTGTCTGTCGCGGCGGCTACGCCTGCCCTGTTTGCGCACCTCGACGATCACGAACGTCTTGCATCGCACATGATGCAATCGTCCGCGATGATGGCCGGAAGCGCGATGGCATTCACCTTCGATGAAGGCCGCGGGCGCACACTCGGCTCGCGCATCACCATGCGCGGCAAGGTATTCGGCCTTAGTCTTGAGGTGAGCGAGTTGGTCTGCGAACGGGTGCCTCCGCGCCGAAAGGCCTGGCAGACCGTGGGACAACCGCGCTTGCTGGTTATTGGACCTTACCGGATGGGTTTCGAGGTTGCGGACGACGCGACCGGCACGCGGCTGACTGTGTTTATCGACTACGACTTGCCACCCTGGCCGTGGCGTCTGCTCGGCCTGATCGCGGGGCCCTTCTATGCGCGTTGGTGCGTCCAGAGCATGGCGAGAGACGCTGCACGCGGCTTCGCTGCCTGATCGCCCGGCCACCGTCATGGTTTAGGTGCGGTGTCGTGGTGGCCGTGGTGCCCATGGTGCATGAACAGGTGCATCAGCGGGCAGGTCAGGAACAGGGCATAAGGCAGGATACCTAGCGCATGCTGCCAATGGTTCTCAAGCACCCAGAAGGCGGTTGCCGAAAGCAGCGCGCCGATCAGGAACTTCACGAAGATGTTGAGTTTGGTGGACATGGACGTGGCCCCTCAAATGACACCATGGCTGGCCGGAATAGCTCATCCCGGCCAGCGGGGGTCGTGGAATTACGGCTTGGGCGCTGGTGATGGCGCCGGGCTCGGCGCTGGTGTCATGGGCATAGCCCCGCCATGCATCATGTGCTCACAGCATTCCATCTTACAGTCCGCCATGTTTTGGTGATCCATCGGCTTGCCGTCCTTGCCCTGCATATGGTTCATACCGGCCATCCCGTTCATACCGGCCATCGGCATAGCGTGATCGCAGCCCTTGGCATCAGGAGCGGTCGATGCCGCGGGACTGGGCGTGGGTGTGGTCGCTGCGGGCGGCGTTCCATGATTATGCCCTGCATGCGGCTCGGCGACGGGCTCGGCATAGGCGGTGCCAGCAATGCTGAATAACGCGGTAGCGGCAGCGATCATAAGAATGCTCTTCATGGGAACCTCCGTTTAAAATGGGCCTTCAATCAAGAATACGCTGCTCGAGGCGCTTCCCCTCAAATTGTCAGAACCAGAAGCGAATCCCCGCCACTACACTGCGCTCGCTGGTGTCTTTGCCGTCTGCGCGAGCATAATCGGCAGTCCGTCCCGTAGCCCAGGCCCAGTTGATGCCGACATAGGGCGCGAACTCGCGACGGATTTCATAGCGCAGGCGCAGACCAAGTTCGGCCGTTGAGAGGCCCGAGCCAACGCGCTGATCGGGCATGTCCTGTGCGGCCACATCGAACTCGACTCGAGGCTGGAGGATCATGCGCTGGGTTATCCGTTGCTCATAGGCCCCCTCGAGACGTCCGGTGAGCTGGCCCTTGTCGGACAGGAACGCCGCGGCCTGAACATCGAACTGATAGGGCGCGCGGCCTTCCACCCCGAGCGTTGCCCAAGTGCGACCCGGGCGCGGACGGATGTCTTGTCGCACACCGACCTGCAAGTTCCACCACGGATCGAGAGCTTTTGAGTAGAGCGCCTGAACTTCGGCGTGATCGATGTCTTCACCAAAGGCGCCTTCGCCCTTGCTCTTGACCACGAAGCGGTTGAGGTCGCCAAACCACGCTTCGGCTTCCCACCGATAGCCGTCCTTGCCCTCGCGGAATTGATATTCGGCGAGGTCGAAGGTGAGCTTGCCGTAGCTCGAGACGGGCGGCTGCATGGCAGAAACTTCTGCGGCTGCCATGTCCGCCGGGCTCCAATAGCGGTCTGCGGCCCTGCTGTGGGCGACGGACGGCGGCTCGGCGCTGCCGGGTGCCTGATCAGTCCCGACCAGCTCCCCTGCCTGTGCCTGCTCTGGATCGGAGGGTACGGACATGTCCATGCCAGGCATTGAATGGTTATGTCCGGCAGGCTGCGCCGAAACGTCCGGCTTTGGAGTGGGCTGCGGGACCGGTTGATGCATCGAATGATCCATCGACTGGGCCAAGACCGGCGAGGCGCTCGTCAGAAGCACAAGGGCGACAAGCGACTTCATGCTGCGCCTCCCTCGATCGGACGGACCTGGACAACGCGCATCATCCCCATCGCCATGTGAAGGAAAAGGTGGCAGTGGAACGCCCAGTCCCCTGGAAGTGCGGTCACGTCCCAGCTGACCTTGCCACCGGGAAGAACATTGACCGTGTGCTTGCGCGGAGAATGCGCGCCGTGACCGGTTACCAGCTCGAAGAAGTGGCCGTGCAGATGGATCGGATGCGCCATCATCGTATCGTTGACTAGCGTGACCCGTACCCGTTCACCCTCGCGCATCGGCAAGGGCTCGTGGGCCTTAGACATGGTCTTGCCGTCCATGGACCACATGTAGCGGTCCATGGCCCCAGTCAGATGAACCTCAATCTCGCGTTCTGCAGCCCGGACATCCGGGTTAGGCTGGAGAGCAACCAGGTCCTTGTAGACCAGCACCTTATGGTCGACCTTATCGAGCCCGATGCCAGGCTCGCCAGTGCGGTCCATCGGCATCGGATTGATCATCTCGACGCCGGGCCCGAGCTTGACCTGAGGGGCGTTGGTGCCGTCGCGCATGGACATGCTTTTCATGTCCATGCCTTCCATCTCCATCCCCATGTCCTTCATGGTGAGAACGGGGCGCGTCCGAAGGGGCGGCACTTCGCCGCGCATGCCCGCGCGCGGAGCCAGAGTCGCGACTGCCATCCCCGAGCGATCAACACTCTCGCCGACAATCGTGAAGGCCTTGTCCTCGCTGGGCGTGACAATCACGTCATAGGTCTCGCCGGGCGAGAACTGGAACTCATCGACTGCGACAGGTCGCACGTCCTGCCCGTCGGCGTTGACCACCTGCATCGACAGGCCGGGGATGCGCACGTTGAACACGGTCATGGCCGCGGCGTTGATGAAGCGCAGTCGCACCCGTTCGCCCGGCGCAAACAGCGCTGTCCAGTTGGTCTTGGGGCCATGACCGTTGACGAGATAGGTGAGCACATCGCCGGTAACATCGGAAATGTCGGTCGGGTCCATCCGCATCTTGCCCCATTCGAGGCGCTCGGACAGCTTCTGGTCCTTACCCGCGAGCAGCCCTCCCAAGGTCTGGCGCTGACGGTTATAATAGCCCGGCTCGACCTTGAGGTTGCGCAGGATCTTGGCCGGGTGAACGAAGCTATGGTCGGAGAGCAAGATGACGTGGTCACGGTCGTAGGGCGCGGTTTCCGGGCCGGCCGGATCGATCACGATCGGCCCATACATTCCCATCAGCTCCTGCAGCCCGGAATGACTGTGGTACCAGTAGGTGCCAGCCTGCTCGATGCCGAACTCGTAAGTGAAGCTCGAGCGGGGCTTGATCCCTGGAAACGAGACGCCGGGAACGCCGTCCATCTGGAAGGGCACCAGCAAGCCATGCCAATGGACCGAGGTCTCCTCGTCAAGCGTGTTATCGACAGTCAGGCGTAGCTTCTGGCCCTGTCTGAGGCGAAGAAGCGGCGCGGGCACCGTGCCGTTGATGGTGACTGCGCGCGCAGCCTTGCCGTCGATTTCGAGGCTGTCCCGGCCCACCCGCAAGTGAATGTCTTCGCCGGTAAGCGTGGGCAGGCCTGCCGAGACTGGCTGCGCCCAGGCCGGAAGCCAAGGTTGCAGCGCAAGGGCGCCTCCGCCGATGGCTGCACCCTTGAGAAGTGAGCGTCGGTTGAGATTCAGACTTTGCATGTGAACGATGCCCCTTCGATCAGGTTCATCTTTGCTTACGCGGGCGAGCGGTCAGCCCCTCAGAATTTTCGATAAATTTGCTCGCGCCCGGTATAGCCGGGTCTCGATGGCCTTTTCGCTCACGCCAAGGACCCCCGCCGCTTCGGACTGGCTCATACCCTCGATCGTACGAAGCACCAGCACTTCCTTGAGACGGGCGGGGAGCTTGGCGAGTGCGGCCATGGTGCGATCGAGCTCCTCCCGGTCAGATACCTGCTGCTCAGCGTCGGGGCCCGTCTCTGCAATGCCTCTTGCTTCTTCGAGCGGCAGTGCGAAGCTGAAGAACTGACGTACCCTGCGGCGACGGGCCCAGTCATGAGCCTTGTTGATCACGATTCGCGCTAGCCAATGCTGGAATGGCCGCGAGCCATCGTATCTGGCAAGCGCGGCAAAGGCAGCAATGAAACTTTGCTGGGTCACGTCGAGCGCGGCATCGTCATTGCCGCAATGGTGACGGGCAAGCCGAAACGCGGCGGCCCGGTGCCGGTCCATCAAGGCGCGATAGGCCGCCTCCCGGCCGCCAAGGGCAAGCGCGGCCAGTTCGCCGTCCGTGCAGGCGGCGAGATCGAGCATCAGCGAGGCTTTACGGTAAGGGCCTTTACGACCGCCTCGTCAAAACGCGCCGCCTGCTCTGGACGAAGCACGCTGCGCATCGCAAAGATGTGCTCAAGCGTGACTTTTTGCATTTCGCCCATCGCCTTGTGCGAGGCATCGACTGCGGCCGCAACTTGCGGTCCGTAGCCATGTTCGGCTTCGATCGCACTGGCGAGCCTGGCATTGTCTGAGCGCAGTTCCAGTTCAATCGCCTGTCGGCGCAGGGCATATTGGCGCTCGATTTCCTCGATCCGCTTCTCCTGCACGCTGTCGAGCCGCAGATCCTCATGCAGGACCTGATGCAGTTCCGATTCCACCGGAGTGGGTGCCGCAATCCAGGTGCGACCGATCAGGACACCGCCGATCGCTGCGCCAAAGGCGAACAGCACCATAAGCGCGAACCGCAGACGCTCATTCATCATCGGCCACCAAGCAGGGTTGAAGGCGCAAGGGTCGAGGGAGCACCGAGCGGAAAGGCTGTCGCTGCCTGGGCCGGCTCCGCCGGGGCAAGCGATCCGGCCAGCCCGATCACGAGCGACAGCGCAGCCACCATCGCCATTGCCGACGTTGAGACATGTGCCGCCCCGCGTCGTGTAAAGCCATTGAAGACCACTTCGTCGATTGCCTCAAGCCGGGGGTCGAGCGGCAGATCCCGCATCCGGGCAAGCATGTTGTCGATGTCGTCCATAGCGGTTGATATCCTCGTTGGGGTCCAGTGCAGTTACGCGCCGGCACACATGATCCCTCAAAAATTATTCGCAGCGATTGTGAGGGGCAAGGCGCCCAGAGGCGTATCCCTCTTAACATGTCCCTTAACAAGGAGCCTATCATGCAGATATTTCGTGCCATCGGTATCGCAGTCGCCTCCGTCGGCCTGACGCTGGCTGTTCCGGCCGCCGCTCACACACATGTTGTATCCTCGACACCGGCTGCGGCGACTACAGCCTCGAATGTCAGGACTGTATCGATAACCTTCAACGAAGCCTTCATGCCCGCGCTTTCGGGACTGGAAATTGTCATGACCGGCATGCCAGGCATGGCTGATCATCATCCGGCTATGAAAATCGCTGGGGTTAAGGTCGCGCCGAGTGCAGACCGCAAAACGCTGATTGCGACGCTGCCGCGCCCTCTTGCCCCTGGGACCTATGACATCAACTGGCACGCCGTTGGCGCCGACACCCATCGCATGACCGGCAAGGTGAGCTTCACGGTACGCTAATGACCACGCTCGAGCTGGCACGCTTCGCGCTCTATGCCGATCTCGGCGTGGCGTTTGGCGTGCCGGCTGCTGCCTTGTTGACGCGGGTCGCGATGGAATCTGTGCGCCCAATAATCACCGGGGCAGTGCTGATTGGTCTGCCGCTTTCGTTGGGCGCCTTTCTGCTGACAATTGCGCAAATGGCCGGAACTGATCTTGCCGACCTCGACTGGCAACTGGCCGGCGAGGTAACAAAAAGCACCTCGGTCGGTTGGGCCTTTCTCGCCCGCATGGGCGCGCTCGGCCTTGCTGCAGCCTTTCGCCTGACAAATCCAAGGAGAAGCGGCTGGCAGCTCGCTCTCGCTGCTATTGCCATGGGATCGCTAGCCTGGTCAGGTCATGCCGCCGCAGGCGAAGGATCGCTTGTATTCCCGCGGCTCGGTGCGGACATTGTTCACCAGCTTTCGGCGTCCGTGTGGCTTGGAGCCATCTTGCTGTTCCTTGCACAGCTGAGGACTGGATCGAACGTTCCGCACGAAAGCGTAGAGGCGCTTAAGCGGTTTGCTGGCGTGGGTAGCGTTTTGGTAGCGCTTCTCGCTCTAACCGGGCTTGCCAACCTGTGGTTCCTCATACCCCTGAATAATTGGAGGGACGTGCTTTCAACCAGCTACGGCGAACTGTTAGCGGTTAAATTGGGCCTATTCTTCTCGATGCTCCTACTTGCCGCACTGAACCGGTTTGTAATGGTGCCGGGGTTGGCGAGTGGAAGCCGTACCGAACGGGCTCAGTTCCGCTTGCGTGTCAGCATTGCCTTGGAGTTGTGCGCCATCGTTGCAATCCTCGCTATTGTGGCAAGGCTTGGCATGATGGATCCGACTAGCGGTTGAAGCGCTTTGTCAGACAAGGCGAGCAGGTACCTGTCCTGAGCCATGTTCAGCAGGACATATTCAACACGATCTGGTCGCCCCTTTAGATCCGGTGCTCAACTGTGAGGTGGGCGATCTCATGCACCTCGTGAAGACGGGACCGCACCGTATCGCCGTCAATGCCTTTGACCGCGACGATGGCGGCGTGCGCGCCAGGCCCTACCCGCCACACATGGAGGTCAGTGATACGCGCGTCGCCGGGCCCTTCGACGAACTCACGGATCTCTTCTTCCAGGTGGTTTTCATGGGCGTCGAGCAAGACGCTGGCAGTGTCGCGCATGAGCGACCAAGACCAAACTGCGATGACCGTCGCGCCAACCAGACCCATAACGGGGTCTAGCCAGACCCAGCCGAGGTAACGTCCGCCCAGCAGGGCGGCGATCGCGAGAACTGAAGTCAGCGCGTCCGCCAACACATGGACGTAAGCCGATCGAAGGTTGTTGTCTTGGTGATGGTGTTCTTTCCCGCGCGCATGGTCGTGATGATGACCGTGATCGTGGCCGTGCTCGTGGTGGTGGTCTGCACCAAGCAGCCAAGCGCTTGCGAGATTAACCAGCAGCCCAACAACGGCAATGACCGTTGCCTGACCGTAGGCCACTGATTGCGGATTAAGAAGGCGCTGGGCCGATTCCACCGCAATCCCTAGTGCAACCAGGCCAAGCACCATGGCCGATGCGAAACCGGCGAGATCACCGACTTTGCCAGTGCCGAAGCTGTATCGTCGGCTGTTGGCGTGCTTCTTGGCGTAGGCATAGGCGATAGCTGCAACACCAAGCGCACCTGCATGGGTGGCCATGTGGAAGCCATCAGCCAGAAGCGCCATCGAGTTGAACAGCACCCCCGCGACGATCTCGACAACCATCATGCCCGCGGTCAGCAGCACCACCCAAAGAGTGCGCCGTGCGTTCCGGTCATGGGCATTGCCCAAAAAGACGTGATCGTGGGTGAGCTGCGCCAGCTCGGTATCAAGTGACATGGGAAGGTTCCTATTTCGCGTAGCGGCGGATCGCCGCAATGATGTCGTCAGCCGCCTCGGCGCGTTCCGCGTCGCTAAGGCCGGGTTGAGCCAGATGCTGCTGGATGTGGTCGCCGATCAGTTCATCCATCAGCCCGCCCACGGCGCCGCGCACCCCTGCTACCTGGTGCAGGATCGTATTGCAGGCAGCATCACCGGAGATCGCTTTTTCGATCGCGGCAATCTGCCCAGCGATCCTGCGCACACGAGCCAGCAGCGCATCTTTTTCAGTTTTCAGGTGAGCCATAGGATGCCCCCCTATCCTATATAGCCATAAGTCGCAAATTGGCCGTCGATGCTCGGTTGATCGAGCGCGTTGGAACCGGCTCCTACAACTTTTGACAACCGCACGATGTGGGATTCGAACTCATTGCGATTATAAAATAATCAATGACTTATGTCCCAGAGAAGGTTCGACACCGGTCGACCACCCACCGCCATTTCCCCATTTCCGATGCCTCGTGATCAAGCAGCAGAGGCTCTTGGCGCCTTGGTCTGCGCGGTTACTGCCGTGGTGGCAAAGCGTTTGCGGAAGGTGGCGAGGGCCTGGCCGACAATCTGGTCCATGTTGTAATAGCGATAGGTGGCCAGCCGCCCAACGAAGGTAACATCGGCTTCGGCCAGCGCCAGCGCCTCATAGCGCTTGTACAGTGCCTGGTTCTCGGGCCGGGGCACCGGGTAATAGGGATCGCCCTCGGCGCAGGGAAACTCGCGCGTAATGCTGGTCTGCGGATGCTGCTGGCCGGTCAGGTGCTTGTATTCGGTGATCCGGGTAAAGGGCACTGCTTCGTCGGGATAGTTGACCACGGCCACCTGCTGGAGCCATTCCTGTTCCAGCGTTTCATGCTCAAACCGCAGCGACCGGTAGGGCAGCTTGCCAAAGCGATAGTCGAAGTACTCGTCGACTGGGCCGGTGTAGACCAGCTGGTCGTGCGGATAGGCCCGACGCACGTCGCGGTAATCGGAATCAAGCAGGACTTCGATGTTCGGGTGATCGAGCATCCGGGTAAACATGGCAGTATAACCATCGGTCGGCATGACCTGGAACCGATCCTGGAAGTACCGTTCGTCGGTATCGGTCCGGGCTGGAACGCGCGCGGCAACGGCCTTGTCCAGCTGCGAGGGATCAAGGCCCCATTGCTTGCGGGTATAGCCGCGGAAGAAGGTTTCGTAGAGTTCGCGGCCAACGGCGGCGACAACCACGTCTTCGCTGGTCAGGATTTCGCCGCTGCTTTGCGCGCGAAGCTTCAGAAAGGCGGCCGCTTCCGCCTCGGTCTTCAGGTCCAGGCGATAAAGCAGGTTCAGGGTGGTGCGGTTGATCGGGAACGGTACCTGCTGGTCGTCCACCTGGGCCAGCACGCGATGCTCATAGTGGCGCCAGCGGGTGAACTGCGAGAGATAGTCAAATATATCCGCGCTGTTGGTATGGAAAATGTGCGGACCATACTGATGGATCAACACTCCGGCGGCGTCGAGCCGGTCATAGGCATTGCCGCCGATGTGCGGGCGACGATCAACAACAAGGACGCGCTTGCCAGCCTGGCTGGCCAGCCGCTCCGCCATTACCGCACCGGCAAAGCCCGCACCGACGACCATGACGTCATATTGGCCCGAAGTGTCGCGCAGACCGGCCGGTGACACGATCGCAGGTGCGGCCGGACCCTTGGCCCGGCGCTGTTCGACCAGGCTCCACATACCGGCTGCGGTGATCGACCATTCCATGCCGCGCAGCGCCTGGTCGGCTTCCGCCAGCCAGTCTCCGCCATGCTGGGCCAGGGCAAGCGCCTGGTCCGCGGCGGCGATGAAGGCCTCTGCGTCAGAAGCGATCATCACCGCCTCAAGTTCGCCATAGTGGCGGACCACGTCGGCAATTGGCGTCGAAACAACAGGGCGGCCCGCGGCGAGATATTCGGGCGTCTTGGTCGGGCTGATGAAGCGCGTGGCGGCATTGATGGCAAAGGGCATCAAGGCCACGTCCCAGCCGGCAAGATAAGCGGGAAGATCGGCATAGGCCTTGCTGCCAAGGTAATGGATATTGGCGCGCCGGGGCAGATCGGCCGGATCAATCTTCACCACCGGGCCAACCATGACCAGCGACCAGTCCGGCCGGGCGTCTGCCAGCGCAGCGATCAGGTCGAGATCGAGCCGCTCGTCGATTACCCCGTAATATCCCAACCGCGGCTGCGGGATTGCGGCCTGGTCTGCCGGATCAGGCCGGGCATCGCGGGCGGTCGCGAAATGCCGATGATCGACGCTTGAGGGAAAGGGGAAGACCCGCGGGTGGCGATGCCGCTTTGCTTCGTAAAGGCTGTATCCGCCGGTAAAGACCAGGTCGGCGCGGGCGATCAGCTGCTCTTCAAGCGAGACCAGTTCCGGCGGAGCGAAGCGAAAATTCGCCAGCTCGTCCATGCAGTCATAGACGATGCATTGGGCCTGAAGGTGCCGGGAAAACGGCAGCATCATCGGTGTATAGTACCACAGGACCGCCGGCTGCCCGGTGGTTTCGACCAGATTGTCGAGCAGGCCGGCCAGGAGCTGTTGGGACGTCGCGGCGTCTGTTCCCGCAGGTAGCTGCGGGGTGGCGATCAACACATCGCTGTCGGCATCGTGCCGAAGGTCCAGCCAGGCCGCGCAGCTCGCGCATTCCTGCGGTTCCTCCCAGAAGACCAGCGGCCGGTGACGGGAAAAGCGGCTCATCAGTTGCTGTGGACGCTGGAAAACGAAGTCCCAGCGCAAGTGACTGAAACAGATAATGGGGCGGTCTGGTTCGGCGGAGGCGATGGATGCAGGCGCGAAGGCAGCAATTGAATTCGGTCTACGCGCGTCCATTCCGGTCTCCTTTGCGGTCAGGATCGGAACCGATCCCGGTCGCAATGGTTCCGATTGCCTTGATTCTCCTGCTTCCGGACGGCTCTTTTGATGAACGACATATCGAATTCTCCGCGCTTGCGAGGCTTCGCCAGTCCGGCGCCGCTGGAAAAATGGGGCGGGGCGGAATGCACGGTTAACCGCGTGGGCGAACGGTGGCTCGATCAGATCGAGGCCACCGGCCATCAGACGCGGGCTGAGGACCTGTCGGCAATCGCCGGGCTTGGGCTGGATGCGCTGCGCCTGCCGATCCTGTGGGAGCGGGTCTGGCCTGATCGCGGCAAGGCCCCCGATTGGGAATGGAGCGACTGCTATCAGGCCGCTTTGGCCCACCACGGCATCCGCTCGATCGCCGGCCTGGTGCACCACGGCAGCGGACCGCCTGGCACCTCGCTGGTCGATCCGTCCTTTGCCCCGGGCCTGGCCGGATATGCGCGGCTTGTGGCCGAACGCTATCCATCGATTACTGAATGGACCCCCGTCAACGAGCCGCTGACCACGGCCCGGTTCAGCGCGCTTTACGGCATCTGGTATCCGCACGCGCGCGATGAGCGCCTGTTCTGGATCGCCCTGCTCAACCAGATCGATGCGACGCGGCTGGCAATGCAGTCAATCCGCCAGGTAGTGCCCGACGCGCGGCTGGTCCAGACCGAAGACCTTGGCCGGACCTATGCCACCGCCGGGCTGGCCCAGCAGGCCGGATACGACAACCAGCGCCGCTGGATGACCTGGGACCTGCTGTGCGGAATGGTTGGGCCCAATCACCCGATGTGGCCACGGCTTTGCCAATTCGGATTGCAGGCCCGGCTGGAGACGATCCTTGCCGATCCTTGTCCGCCCGACGTGATTGGCATCAACCATTACCTGACGAGTGACCGCATCCTCGACGAGCGGACTGGCGACTATCCCGGCATCCCGGCTGGCGGGAACGCGCAGTCCCGCTTTTGCGACCTTGCTGCGATCCGGGTCCTGGCACCGGTGCCTGGCGGAATGAAGGGCGCGATCGCCGAGGCCTGGCACCGCTATGGCCGGCCGATTGCCCTGACCGAGGTTCACAACGGCTGCACCCGTGAGGAACAGGTGCGCTGGTTTGAACAGGCGTGGCGCGTGGCACTGCAGGCCCGCGCCGAGGGGGTCGATCTGCGGGCAGTCACGGCCTGGTCGCTGTTTGGCAATCGCGGCTGGAGCACATTGCTGACCAGCGCCGAACCCTATGAGCCCGGTGTCTTCGATGCGTCGTCCGGGCAGCTTCGCGAAACGGCGCTGACGGCGGCGATCCGGCGCCCGGGCGCGCGGCGCTCCACGGCCGCAGGTCTGGGCTGGTGGGAGCGCGAGGCCCGCCTGCTTCATCATCCGCGGCCGCGCCCGGCGCCGATCCAGGAGCATGCGCCTGCCGGAGTTCTCCATCGCCCCGACCGGCGGCCGATCCTGATCCTGGGTGCCACCGGCACGCTCGGCCAGGCGCTGGCCGCCGAATGCGCGCTGCGCGACATTTCCCACGTGCTTGCCGGACGCGAGCGGCTTGACCTGCTCAACCCGCTGTCGATCGATGTCGCGCTGGCCGAACTGCGGCCGTGGGCAGTGATCAATGCGGCCGGTTGGGTGCGGGTGGACGATGCAGAAGATAACCCGGCCGCATGCAACGCCGTCAATCACCTTGGGGCCCTGGCGCTGGCCCGGTCCTGCGCGAAGCACAAGGTGGTGACGCTGAACTTTTCGAGCGACCTGGTGTTCGATGGCCAGTTGGCGCGATCCTATCACGAGGACGACCAGCCCAACCCGCTGGGCAGCTATGGGCACTCGAAGGCCGGGTTGGAGCAGGCCCTGGCCGGCTTGCCTGGCGATCACCTGGTGGTCCGAACCGCCGCCTTCTTCGCCACGACCGATCGCTGCAACTTCGCCGTCCGGGCCCTTGCCGCTCTCGCCTCGGGTCAGCAATTCGCTGCGGCCGGGGATTGCCGGGTCTCACCCACCTATGTGCCCGATCTCTGCCGCCAGGCGCTGGACCTGCTGCTGGATGGTGAGGCCGGGATCTGGCACCTGACCAACCGCACTGCCGTGACCTGGCACGCGTTCGCGGAGCAATTGGCGGCGGCGACAGGTATCGATCCTGCTCGTTTGGTTGCCCGGCCCGGCGCCGAATTGGGCTGGCGTGCGCCACGGCCTGCAAACTCGGCATTAACGAGTTCACGGACCTTGCTGATGCCGTCGTTGGAAGATGCGATTGAACGCTTCGCCGGGCTGCACAGACAAACCGCTGCGGAAAGAAGTATTTCGCGGCACTCTTGAATACGAAAACGCATCAACAGGAATAAATAATAATACTGACCAAAATTAAGTGTCCCCAAGCTAGCTTACGTTAGGGGTTGCCTGCGCTGATTTACCAATTCAATCTGCCGTTCTGCTTGGCGCGCTTTTGCAGCGCCGGGGGCGGGCGGAGGCTGGGGGGCACCGCCCGCCCTCTTGCTCTCAGCAGGTCAGGCCAGACGTCAAGATGCGTCATGGACCAGATCGCGCCGGATCCGCATTTCTGCGATTGATACCTCGATGGACCCTGCTCCCGGCCTTGTCGAAGTTTGGTATGATGGCGCCTGCCCGCTCTGTCAGCGGGAGATCGCGCTCATGCGCAAGCTCGACCGCGCGGGCCGGATTCGCTTTACCGATGCGGCCGATCCAGACCTGCACTGCCCGCTGGATCGAACCCTGATGCTCGAGCGGTTCCATGCGCGCGAGAACGGGCTCCTGCTCTCTGGTGCGGCTGCTTTTGCGGTAATGTGGCGAGCGATCCCGATCCTCTCGCCGCTGGGGCAACTCGCGCGATTGCCGCTGGTGCTGCGCTGGCTCGAATGGGCCTATCGCCACTTTCTCCGCCTGCGCCCAGCCTTGCAAAGGTTCATACGATGAGCGGCGATCGCTATCGCAAGGTTCCGTCGGCGCGGCTTTCGCGTCTGGCTTCGTTCGGGCAGCTGGCAGGCGGGATTGCCGGCGGCGTGCTGGCCGAGGGCGCGCGCCGGCTGGCGTCCGGCCAGCGGCCCCAATTGTCCGACCTGCTGCTGACCCCGGCCAACGCCGTGCGCCTGACCGACCAGCTGTCAAAGCTCCGCGGGGCGGCAATGAAGCTGGGGCAGATGATCTCGCTTGATGCGGGCGACTTGCTGCCGGAGGAGCTTACGGCCATCCTCGCCCGGCTGCGGGATTCGGCGCACTACATGCCGCCATCACAGCTGAACCAGGTGCTGATTGCAGAATGGGGCAAGGATTGGCGCAAGCGCTTTGCCCGGTTTGAGGCCACCCCGATTGCCGCCGCTTCGATTGGCCAGGTTCACCGCGCGCAGCTGCATGACGGTCGCCTGATCGCGATCAAGGTGCAGTATCCGGGCGTTGCCGCCAGCATTGATGCCGATGTCGATAACGTGGCGACCTTGCTGCGGTTCTCCAGTCTGCTGCCCGATACGCTCGACATCGCGCCGCTGCTGGACGAAGCGAAGCGCCAGTTGCGCGAAGAGGCTGACTATTTCCGCGAGGCCGAGCAGATGCGGCGCTATGGTGCACTGCTGGATGGCAATCCGGCCTTCATGGTGCCCACGCCGATTGCCGAATTCTCGAGCGGGCGCATCCTGGCGATGGACTTCATTGCCGGATCGCCCATCGAAAGTCTGGGGAGTGCAGATCAGGCGACCCGTGATGCCGCAATCGGCGCGCTGTTCACACTGATGCTGCGCGAACTGTTCGAATTCGGTTTCATGCAAACCGATCCGAATTTTGCCAATTATCGCTGGCAGGCGGATACCGGACGGATCGTTGTCCTTGATTTCGGGGCAGCGCGGGCGGTGCCCGAAGCAACCAGAGCGGCCTATCGCCGGTTGATGCTGGCCGGGCTGGCCGAAGACAGTGCAGCGCTGAAGGCCGCGCTGCTCGAGGTGGGCTTCATATCGCCCGCCACCCTGGATCGGCACGGGGCAGCGCTTGATGCGATGATCGCCGTGCTGATGGCCCACCTTGGCAAGCCAGAGCTGTTCGACTTTGCCGACCGGTCGTTTGTCGAACGGGTTCGCGGCAGCGTTGAAACCATCGCCGCTGATCGTGCGGCCTGGCACATCCCGCCGGCCGATACGTTATTCGTGCAGCGCAAGGTCAGCGGCACGGCATTGCTGGCGGTGCGCATGGGTGCCCGCTTGCCGCTGCGTGACATGGTGCAGGCCGCGGTCAGTCCGGCCGCGGCCTAGACCGATCCGTCAAGCTGCGGGGAGTTCGCCGTTCGCGCCAGGGGCCGACGGCGCCGGGGGCACTTTTGCGGGCTGCGGCGCGCTCAAATTCTCGACCCGGCGGAAGGCGTACTGGTACATGCCAGGGTCATTGACGATCAGTTCGGTGGCCGCACCGCCCAGTGCACCACCTCTGATCACCTGAACGATCTTGAGGCCCAGTTCGCTGCCGCCGTTGCGCGGCATGACCAGGGCATAGAACTTCAGGTCCTTGTCGGTGCTGGCACCCTTGTCCCCGGTGGCGCCGCGGCGACCGCTGATCTGGCCGGTGGCCCGGTCGATCACGTCAAGCTTGTAACCGGCGTCCTTGAACATCGTGACGGTGCGATCAAAGGTCTCTTCGATCGGCATGGTATAGCCATAGCGCTGATAAGCGCTGTCCAGGCTGAAGATCGAGCGATCCGGTTGCAATGCGGCACCACCGCCGCAAGCACTGACCAGGATGACTGGAACGAGGATTGCCACCAGACGCAGGATGCGCGGCATTTCTGTTCTCCCTTGCCCCCCAAGGAGCTAATCTCAACAGACCCGCACCTGTTCTCCTAGCAGCGTCGAATCCCCATGCAAATGGAGCAATCGATTGTGTCCCCGGCAGCGGCCGAGTGCCTTGTGGCGGATGCCCTTTCTTGTTAGCGGCAGGGGCAGAAATTCAACTGTTTCCAGCCGGGCATAAACCAGATGCAGCATTTTGATGTCGTGATCGTCGGGGGCGGACATGGCGGGGCCCAGGCCGCGATTGCTTTGCGCGCACAGGGTCTTGCCGGTTCGATCGCGATTGTCGGGCGCGAGGATGAACCGCCCTATGAGCGGCCACCGCTGTCCAAGGAATACCTTGCCCAGGAAAAGCCGTTCGAGCGGCTCTATCTGCGCCCGCGCGAGTATTGGGCGGACAAGCAGGTGGAACTGCTGCTGGGGCGCGAAGTCACCGCGGTTGATCCCGCAGCCCGCCAGCTGACCTGTGCCGACGGCTCCAGCCTGACCTATGGCGAGTTGATCTGGGCGACCGGCGGCGATCCACGCCAGCTGTCCTGCCCCGGCAGCGACCTTGCGGGGATCCATTATGTCCGCACCCGCGCCGATGTTGACGCGCTGATGGCAGAACTGCCGCAAGTGCGCAGCGCCGTGGTGATCGGCGGCGGCTATATCGGGCTGGAAGCAGCGGCTGTTCTTTCCAAGCTGGGCAAGCAAGTCACCCTGCTTGAAGCCCTTCCGCGGGTTCTGGCGCGCGTCGCGGGCGAGGACCTCTCCCGCTTTTACGAGGCCGAACACCGCGCCCACGGCGTCGATTTGCGGACCGGCCTGGCGGTCGAGGCAATCGCTGGCGAAGGCCGGCTGTCCGGGGTGCGGCTGGCCGACGGGACAGTGATCCCGGCAGACGTGGTTATCGTCGGGATCGGCATCATTCCTTCGATCGGCGTGCTCATCGCTGCCGGCGCGGCAGGCGGCAATGGGGTTGATGTGGATGCCCAGTGCCGCACCAGCCTGCCGCATGTCTTCGCGATCGGGGATTGCGCGGCCCATGCCAATGCCTTTGCCGATGGCGCGGTCATCCGGCTGGAGTCCGTCCAGAACGCCAACGATATGGCAACCGTGGTGGCCAAGGTCATCACCGGGCAGGAAGCGAGCTATGCGGCGACGCCGTGGTTCTGGTCGAACCAGTATGATCTCAAGCTGCAGACCGTCGGCCTTTCCACTGGCCACGATGCGACAGTGCTGCGCGGCGATCCTGCCACCCGCAGTTTCAGCGTCATTTACCTCAAGGGCGGCAAGGTGATCGCGCTCGACAGCGTCAATTGCGCGAAGGACTATGCCCAGGGCCGCAAGCTGGTGGAACAGCGTGTCGCGGCGGACCCGGCTGCACTGGCGGACACCACAATACCACTCAAGGACCTTGTTCCTGCCAGTTGATTTTCCCGGTCCGGCCCCTAGGGATTAATCGAACGATTAAGGCGGAGTCGGATTGATGGGAATGCTTGAGGGCAAGGTTGTCGCAGTCACCGGCGCGGGCCGCGGCGTTGGGCGCGAGATTGCACTGCTCTGCGCCAAGCATGGCGCGGCCGTGGTGGTCAACGATCCCGGCGTCGGCGGCGGCGGCGAAGGCGGCGATGAAGGTCCGGCGCAGGAAACCGTCAACGACATCATTGCGGCGGGCGGCAAGGCCTATGCGAACCTCGCCTTCGTGAATGATCCAGCCGGGGCGACCTCGATCATCGAGGATGCAGTCCAACGGTTCGGGCGGATCGATGCTGTGGTCAACAATGCCGGGATCCTGCGCGACACGATCTGGCATAAGATGAGCCACGAGGATTGGCGCGCCGTGATCGACGTGCACCTCAATGGCACGTTCAACGTCAGCAAGGCCGCCACGCCCTATTTCCGCGAACAGCAATCGGGCAGCTTCATCCACTTCACCAGCACCTCGGGCCTGATCGGCAATATCGGCCAGGCCAACTATTCGGCGGCCAAGCT
>JACCDI012241956.1_pt1 | contig 17861 bp, 10 predicted proteins | sample 7442791 | NCBI WGS metagenome assembly JACCDI01 (sample SAMN15323434, study PRJNA562643) | freshwater metagenome | isolation source: river surface water | place: USA:Blue River Watershed | collected 2017-08-15
AAGCCATTCAAACGACACAGGTGAATTTTCATTCCTTGAAGTCGGATGCTTTGTTTGCATTGATGCAGAACTCAAAGACATTTATTTTTAAATATGAAGGTGCTTTCAACCTGCTTCCTTCCAACAACAAAATTCAAGTCATTAATACACTTCCACTCGAGGAGTATGTGGCAGGAGTTGTTGAGGCCGAAGGCGGAGCCAACAAACCCTTGGAATATTATAAAGTGCAGGCTATTCTGAGCAGAACCTACGCGCTTCGCAATCACGAAAGACACGTGGGATATGACGTCTGTGACGGTACGCATTGTCAGGTTTATCATGGAATTTCGAAAAAGGATTTCGATATTTTCACCGCGGTAAAAGCAACAGAAAATTTAGTAATTGTCGATAGCACTGCCCAATTAATCACAGCCTTCTTTCACAGCAACTGCGGTGGACAAACCTGCAGCGCTCAAGACGTTTGGAAAGCTAACCTCTCCTATTGCGTTGGAAAGAAAGATCCTTATTGCATGGGAATGCCGAACAGCACTTGGGAAAAAAGAATCACCTCGAGTGAATGGAAGAAATACCTCAACTCGAAGAACATTCCAATCAACGACACCGATGCCTGTATAGCTGGAAGCATGAATTGTAGCGCGAACAAAAGGCCTTACTTCTACATTCAAAACGAAACTTCACTTCCAACCAAAGACATGCGAACCGATTTGAAATTAAAATCGGCGTATTTCCATATTGAAGAACTCGACAATGAAATTGTTTTGCATGGAAGAGGCTTCGGTCATGGTGTTGGACTCTGTCAGGAAGGTGCCATGAACATGGCGCGTAAGGGGAAATCTGCAGAAGACATTCTTCACTTTTATTTCAGTGGAGTTCACATTGTGCCGTTCGACAAGCAATGGCTTTTCAAAGAGAATTTACCTACTACTCCGTAGTTCCTGCGGAAGGTTCTATGAAAGGTCCGATGGAAGGTTATATGAAAGGTCCGATGGAAGATTCTACGAAAGGTGCTTCGCAAGATTTTCTGCTTTCAAAGTGTTTAACCGCAGGTCTTTCAGAACACTTAAAAGTTGTGCTTCCATTTCTTCTTTGATGGATATCTCGATCTTGAAATCCATTTCAACCGTCGTATTTATTTTTCGAAAAGAAAGTCTATTGAGCGCATTCATGAGTGCAGGGGTCTCTTCGTGACTTACCTCCAACTGGTATTGAACTTCCACTTCACATTCTTGTACTCCGCTCTCATCGAGCGCTATCTTAGCCGCGTTTTTGTAGGCATCTATCAATCCTGACACACCCAATTTGGTTCCACCGTAATAACGAATCACAGCGACCAAAACTTCAGTGAGCTTTGCAGATTTAATTTGATTGAGTATTGGCTTTCCCGCAGTGCCACCAGGCTCTCCGTCGTCGGAACTTCGTTCCAACTTTTCGTGCATAGACAATTGATACGCGAAGCAAATGTGCGTGGCTTGCGGATGTTCCTCCCACAGGTTTTGAATGATTTGCTTCGCTTGCTTTTCGGAATGAACGCGGAAGGATCTTCCAATATGCTTGCTTCCGCTGACCTTGTAGAGCGATTCTGCTTCTTTCGAAATGGTGCGGTAACTCGCCATGAAGAATTAATTGTCGAGCAATGAAAACTCAGAGTTGTTGCTCTTGAATTCAGGAACAATCTCTTTCATAACGCGAACCATCTCTTTGTTGTTTTGAAGATTCATTTGTTCTCTCAATCGCGTCAATTTCTCGTTCAATTCTGAAGCTTCTACTTCGCGAACTTTCGCAGAAAGAATTTTCTCGTGATGCGTAGGAACTGTGTTTTCTTCCGTAGCTAAAACTTCTTCGTATAACTTTTCACCTGGTCGAAGTCCAGTGTATTGAATCTCTATGTCTTGTCCAGGCTCCAATCCGCTTAATCGAATCATCTGCTCCGCTAGATCCGAAATGCGCACTTGCTGCCCCATATCGAAAGCGAATATGTCATTGCCTTTCCCCATGGCTCCAGCTTCCAATACCAATTGAACGGCTTCTGGAATAGTCATGAAGAAACGAGTAATATCTCTGTGCGTAACAGTGACGGGACCACCTTCTTCAATTTGCTTTCTGAAAACGGGAATCACAGAGCCGTTGCTTCCAAGTACATTTCCGAAGCGTGTGGTCACGCATATGAGCGAAGTCTCTTTCGATTGAACCACCATTTCAGCGATGCGCTTACTTGCACCCATTACGTTTGTCGGATTAACAGCCTTATCGGTGCTTACCATTACGAAACGTTCTGAACCATATTCTGCGGCTATCTCTAAAACATTCGCCGATCCAAAAACATTTGTCGCTACGGCTTCAGCCGGATTGTCTTCCATCAGAGGCACGTGCTTGTATGCTGCAGCATGAAAAACTATTTTCGGTTGGAAGGCTTCGAACATACGACGCATCCGTAATTCATTGCGCACATCTCCAATAACCATTTCCAACTTACCTTCATCAATGAATTTCGACAATTCATTTCCCAATAAAAACATGGGTGTTTCAGCCACGTCGCAAGCAATGACTTTTGCTGGATTTAACAAAAGGCACTGACGAACCAATTCGCTACCGATGCTTCCTGCTGCTCCTGTAACTAAAACAACTTTATGCTGAATGATCTCTTTCACTTCGTTCGAACTCATTTGAATCACATCTCTTCCGAGTAGGTCTTCAAATTTCACTTCACGCAATTGCTTTGCGCTGAGTTCTCCGTTTATCCAATTGTTCGCATGCGGCAAGTGTTTCAACGTAACCTTGTATTTCAAGGCTAGGTCAACCAACTGACGCTTTCGTGCGTTCGCTATTTCCGGAATTGAAATGATTAACTCTTCGATCGGATTCGAAGCCAAGAATTCATCTAATTTCTTCGAACTTAAAATATCTACACCTTCTAATTTCTTTCCAACTTTTTGTTGATTGTCGTCGAAAAAAGCAACTACCTCTAGTGCTGAATTACGGTCTCGATCGAGCGTTCTTTTCAACAACAAACCGCCCTCTCCAGCACCAAACACAACCACTTTGGTTCGACTTCCTTTTGGACTTTTCAATTCCATGTAAAGGAATTTTATTGAAAGACGGAAGAAAACGAGCAATGCTGCGCTTACAAGAAATTCAAGAATAACAATGGAAATCGGAACGAGATACGCTCCGTTGATTCCTTTCCGAATGAAATTAATAAGAATGAAAGCAAGGCTTCCTTGCAACAAAACAAAACCCAAGCGTATAGCATCTTGGGTGCTTGTAAAACGAATGATGCCTGAATAAGATTTTCCAACATAGAATAATACTGCTCTCACCACAAAATAAAATGGAGCGAAGAGCAGCAATAGATCCAGTTCATTTTTCGGAATTGCAAATTCGAAACGAATAAGATATGCCGCAATGAAAGCAAACGCACACAGCGCAAGGTCTATCGAGAAGATAAGCCAGCGCGGTGTGATCTGCTTTGGAAATACTAATTTCATTTATTTGAATTATATCGCTTCAACAACAACAGCGCTTGCGCCACCGCCGCCGTTACAAATACCGGCACCACCTAATTTCTGATTGCGATTTTTCAATGCGTGAACAAGAGTAACCACAATACGAGCTCCACTGCATCCAAGTGGATGTCCAAGAGAAACAGCACCGCCGTTTACGTTCACCTTCGCAGAATCTAAATTCATTTTTTGCATGTTAGCGATTCCAACTACACTGAATGCCTCATTCAATTCAACCAACTCTAAATCTTCCACCTTAACACCTGCTTTTGCAGCCGCCTTAGGCAAAGCCAATGAAGGAGTTGTGGTGAACCACTCAGGTGCTTGCTCTGCGTCTGCATAACCGGTAACTTTAGCCAAAGGCGTTAAACCCAAAGCTTCCATTTTCTCTTTGCTCATTAAGATCAAAGCTGCAGCACCGTCGTTCATGGTTGAAGCATTCGCAGCGGTAACTGTACCGTCTTTAGCGAATACTGGACGAAGTCCTGGGATTTTATCGAAACTTACGTTCTTGTACTCTTCGTCTTCAGCGAAAAGAACAACATCGCCTTTTCTTCCAACCACTTCAACAGGAACAATCTCATTTGCAAATTGTCCAGATGCCCAAGCAGCAGCAGAACGCTTATACGATTCAATAGCGAATTCGTCTTGTGCTTCGCGAGAGATGTTGCACTCTTTCGCGCAAAGTTCAGCTGCATTTCCCATAGGGTAATTGTGATACACGTCGGTTAGTCCGTCTTTAGCAAGACCATCGACCATAGTCACATTTCCGTATTTATTTCCCCAACGTAAATTCTCTGAATAAAATGGCACACGGCTCATGCTTTCCATACCACCAGCAACCACTACATCTGCATCTCCGCATTGAATGCTCTGTGCCGCCATCATGATAGCTTTCATTCCTGAAGCGCATACTTTATTCACAGTTGTGCATTGCACGTTGTCGGAAAGTCCTGCAAATTTTGCAGCCTGACGAGCAGGTGCTTGACCAAGGTTGGCTTGAAGCACAGACCCCATGATTACTTCTTGAACCTCTTCCGGATTCAAGTTAATTTTGTTAAGGGCTCCTTTAATTGCAGTAGCACCCAATTGTGTAGCAGAAATGCTAGCTAATGATCCGCCGAAACTTCCCATTGGAGTGCGCACGGCAGAAACGATAAATACCTCTTTGTTCATTGCAAAAGTGATTAGGCCGCAAAGGTACGAAGTCTGCTAGAATTTGGCACGATAATCAGGAGTACTGTTGTTGAAAATATGCGCCTTTTTCAAAGGGTTCGAAAAATGATTCGACGAAAAAATGCGTTAACCTTGTAATGGAACTAGACCTGAGACAATGAAGAAATTACTTTTCCTATTATTTGCTACTCTTATAAGCCTTGGTATATCTGCCCAAAAAGGAGAGAAACTTCCTGAAGAAGATGAAAAAATGCTGGGGTATTTAACTAAAATCTTCGAGGATCAACGCAAGGATTATGGGAAAGATCAAATTGAAAAGAAACTCGCCAAAATGTGGTTGGAAGGAAACGTATACTCTCAAGCGCAGAAAAACAAATTCCGAGAAACCCTAACCTTGTTTATAGATAACAAATCGAAAATTTTCCCTGATTACGACAATTACATTCAAGCCTTTATTCATTTTCCCAACTCAGGCAAAAGCGAATCTGAATTGAGCGAATGGAATGATATGGTCATTCGCATTTATTCCGATAAGAAAATAAAAAAATACGGGGCTGAATTTGTGGAATCGAGCCTTGGCTTGTTCCGTGATTTAACCTTCTACAAAAACGAAGCACTTCAATGGCGAACAAATAACAACACCTATCGATTCGTTTTTGATTCAGTACCACACATCACTTTCGACAAATTCGATTTAAAATGTTTCAGTCGTGGAGACAGTTCTGTCATCTATAACACTTCAGGAAACTACTTCCCTACCCTTGAGAAATTTTTCGGAAATGAAGGTCGTGTGACTTGGCAGCGCGCAGGTTACGACCCCGAAAAAACATATGTTTCATTTAACCGCTACAACATTCGAATTAAAGAATCTCGCTACATCATAGACAGCGTCATGTTTTACAATGAGTTTTTTGACAAACCGCTTTCGGGTAAGTTGACAGAAAAAATCATTGGCAATAAAACTGAAGAGACTGCTACGTACCCCATGTTCGAATCTTACTACCAGCGCTTACAGATTAAGAATATTGTTTCGAATGTGGATTACGAAGGGGGATTCACCATGTCGGGTAAAAAGCTCGAAGGCACAGGAACTGCCACATCACCCGCCCGTCTTATTTTTTATCGCGAGAAAAAAGAATTCCTGATTGCACAAAGTTTACTTTTTGAGATTCGTCCCGACCGAATTCAAAGTAGTCACACCTCCATAAAAATGCGATTGGATTCCGATAGCATTTATCATCCAGACCTGTTCTTCATGTTTACCAAGAAGACCAGAAACCTTGAACTTTCCAGAACAGAGGAAGGGATTTCTCCTTCTCCGTTTGAGAATACTTTTCATGAAGTTGAAATGTATTTTGAATCGGTTCAATGGAACATTGATGCGCCCTACATGAATTTCGGAACATTTGGATCTGTTCCGGGTGGTTATGCAGACTTCGAGTCTGTTGACTACTTCAAAGAAAAACGTTTCACCACACTTGCGGGTATTTCGAACGACCATCCGGTTTATATTTTGTATCGAACAGGTAAAACTCTTCAATCCGATTTCTTCAACGCGATAGACTTTGCACGTCAGGCCCGCACTGGCGTTGAACAATGGATACCGATTCTCATTGACCTTACCAACAAAGGTTATATTCAGTACGATATTGAAACACGAGAAATTGTCCTGCTTCAAAAATTATTCAAGCACATTGAGAACAATCGAGGAAATGCCGATTACGACGCCATTCAATTTATCTCTGAAGTTGACCGCTCTGAAAATGCCCGATTTAGTTTGCTTACTCGAGACATTATAATCAAGGGGGTGAACAGTGTGCTCTTAAGCGACTCTCAGAAAGTAATGATCTATCCAACGGGAGGTGAGATTATCCTACACAAAGACCGCGACTTCAGTTTTAGCGGTAGAATCAACACGGGTAATTTCGAATTGATGGGAGCGAAATACAATTTCATCTATGATCAATTCAAATTCGAAATGGCTGAAATTGATTCGTGTGTGATTTATGTTGACGATTATACACGAGCTCCAGATAATTTCGGGAACTATCCGAAGGTGCGCGTCAAGAATGTTCTTTCTGGGCTGTCTGGAACCTTGGAAATCGACCACCCCACGAATAAGAGCGGCTATCATTCTAAAGACTATCCGCAATACCCTATCCTCACTTGCACGAAGACTTCGAATGTATTTTACGATTCATATTCCATTCAAAAAGGAAAGTACAAGCGTGACGGATTTTACTATGAAGTCGAACCGTTCCAAATTGACTCACTCGATAACTTCAATAAAAAGAATTTGAAGTTCCAAGGAACTTTGGTGAGCGGAGGTATTTTCCCCGACATCAAAGAACCGTTGGTTCTCATGGACGACAATAGCTTAGGATTTCAAATCAACACAACAGACTCTGGATTCCAGGCCTACGGTGGAAAAGCAAAAGTTACAGGAGACTTAACCTTGAATTTCTCCGGGTTGAAAGGCAAAGGCAAACTTGATTACTTGACCTCCACTTCGCTTTCAAATTCATTCACGTATGTTCCGGAAGAAGTCTTTGGATTGGCCAATTCGTTTACCAATAAAAGCGACAAAAAAGCAAATGTTCCAGATGCACAAGCGAGTAAAATGGATTTGCAGTATTTCCCGAAAAAGGACAAGCTCGAAGTTACTACTAACGACGATCTTGTGGAGTGTTTCAATCAAGAAGCCAAATTCAAAGGAACGATGCGTCTTGAGCCTACTGGTATGACCGGAAATGGATCTTCTGATTTCGTAGGCGCTAAGCTTTCTTCGAAGCATTTCAAACTACGAAACCGCAAAATGCTTGCTGATACCGCTGCATTTGAATTGAAATCAAATCCCGGCGATGTCGGCCTAGCATTTAAAACAGATAATGTCAGCGCAGATGTCGACTTCGACATGCGCAAAGGACAGTTCAAAAGTAACAGTGGCGAAACAAAAATTGAATTCCCTACAAATCTTTACGTTTGTTTTATGGACCAATTCACATGGTTCATGGATAAGTCTGAAATGGAACTTTCGTCTTCACGAAAAGCCGACAATGATTTGGTTATTGATACCGACGCAGAGAAGAAGCGCAGTAACTTCTACTCCATTGATCCGAACCAAGACAGCTTAAACTTCCTTTCCCCTTATGCGAAATATGATGTGAAGAACAATCGACTTACGTGTAAGAAAATCGACTACATTATTGTTGCCGACTCTAAAGTTCAACCAGATAGCAATTACGTTGTCATTGACAAGTGGGCCAACATGCGCAAATTGGAGCGTGCACAGGTCATCAGCAACTTCGTTACTCAATACCACAAAATCTTTAATGCGAGTTTGAAAATTGAAGGGCGCAAGAAATATGAAGGAAGCGGAGATATTATTTACAAGGACGAAAACAAGAAAGAACAGAAAATCCACATCAATACTTTCCGACTCGACTCCACCTATCAGACTGTAGCTTTCGGCGACATTAAAGAAACAGATCAATTCTTCCTCTCACCTGCTTTTGAATATTATGGGAAATTCGAATTACACGCGAGCAACCCATATATGACGTTTACAGGTGGGGTGCGCATTTTGCACAACTGCAGCAGTATCGCTCGAACGTTCTTCAAGTTTAAATCAGAGATTAATCCATTAGAAATTTATATCCCCGTGGATAGTACACTTCGAGATATGACCATGTCGAAACTCGGAGTAGGCGTTATTGTGAAGGACGAGCCTCCAATGAAAATTTATCCCGGGTTCTTAAGTGCTAAGCCCAATAAAAAGGATCATGGATTGATTGAATCGACTGGATTTTTGTATTACGATAAAGGAAAGAAAACCTACTTCATCGGAGCAAAAGAAAAAATCCGTCAACCTAAGCTTCCCGGACAATTGTTGGGATTGAATACCACGAACTGTGAACTGACGGGAGACGGTGTTATGGACTTCAATGTAGACTATGGTATGATGACCATGAAGTCTGTTGGAACTGTTCACTTCCAATCCAATGACTCTACTCTCAATGCGCAAAGCACAACGCTTCTAAACTTCCCATTCGATGAAGGAGCTCAAAAGCACTTGACCGAAAAATTCTTGAATGCGAATTTAGATCCAATTGATTTGACCAAAACTCAATTTGAAAAGAGCTTGATCGAATTTTTGGGAACAGAAAAGTCTGATAAAATTATCGCTGACATGGCCTTAGATGGAACACTTAAAAAACTTCCTGAAGAGCTTCAGCAATTTTTCTACTTCGGTGATCTCAAGTGGATTTGGAATGAAGAACTTGAAACTTTCTCGACTTCGGGACCTCTGGGGATTGCAAGCATGGGAAAGAAACAGATCTTTAAGTACACAAAAGGGTTGATTGAAATTGAGAAGAGACGCAGTGGAGATATCTTCCGATTGTATTTGGAAATTGATGGCGCGACTTGGTACATGTTCGAATACAAATTGAATATCCTCACGGTAATTAGTTCGGACGCTGCATTCTTAGAAATTCTAACAGCCGTGAAGGATGAAAACAGACGATTTGAAGACGGAAAGAAGAAATTCTCTTGGTCAATGCTTGCTTCGAAGAAGAAGCGTGATGATTTGTTAGACCGCTATCCTGCTTTGAATCAATAAAACTAAATGCGCAGAGCTTTTGCGGCTCGCGAACTTTTAGCTGGATTCCAATTGTCGTTGTAAGAAGCTCTAAAAAAGAACTCTTGCAAGTATGCTCGTGTTCGAATAATGCGTAAGAAATATCCGAAATAAAAGACCATAAGAGGTGTATATGGTAACAAGTATATAATGGCCTCTCTGCGCTTGAGCCTGAATAAACCAAAAATGAGATATTTTACGATGTTGTAAGTGGCGTAAAGAAGAATATTTGTAATAAATATAAACGGCAGAAAGGAAAGGAAATTGATGAACATGTCTCCTAAATAAAAATACCATTTGAAATTTAGAAAGACATTATAAACGACGTTCTCCAAAAAAGAAAAGAAGTTAATCCATAAAAAAGTTCTCGTCGGAAAAAACACATCGTTGTGTTTCCTCAAACGAAAACGAATCAGCGATTTATCCCAACGCAGACGCTGCTTTGCAAGTTTCTTAAAGGTACTTGGAGCATTTGTACGACAAATTGCGTCGGGTTCAAACTTCACCTTGTAACCTAATTTTCTCAACTTCACAGAGATATCACCATCCATACCAGGTCCAACATCCCATCCGCCAATTTTATCAATCGCGTCTTTTCTAAAAGCTCCGAAAGCTCCGCTGATTACGCGATAAATCCCCAGTTCACTGCTTACAATCCGCCCTACTGAAATGGTGTCGAAATATTCAATCGCTTGTAAAGCCGAGGCAACAGAATCATCGTAATTAAACACTTGTACACTTCCTCCAACTCCACCAATTCTTTTGTCGTAGTAAAACGGAATTAAAATTCGTTCTATCGCATCAGGTAAATAATTGCAGTCGGCGTCCAGTGCTACTATAAATTCTCCACGCGCATAACGAATGGCTAAATTCGCTGCCGACGATTTTCCACCACGAACATCATTCCTCAGAAACAAATCGATGTAACCTCTCTTCTCTAGGTTCCTTCCAATAATTGCAGTATCATCATCACTTCCATCATCAACAACAATAATCTGAATATTCGTGTAGGATTGCTGACGCAGAGATTCAACCAATTTAAACAAGTGCTTCCCTTCATTTCTTCCTGGAATAACAACTGAAACCAATGGTCTTCGATTCATGAGTTCAAAATGCGCTTCTTCCATTGCCGGACGACGCGCACGCTTGGCCCTTACCCAATAAAGAAGTACAACCACTTCCATGACAAAGAAGCGAAAGAATTCAAAGATGACGAAGAAATAGAAATAACGAAAGAACTTCTCGAAACCAATATTGCTTATGAACGAGTAGAACTCTGTTAATAGCTTCATTCCACGAGCATTTTTCTTTTCAGATCAATCATGCATGACTCCGCAGAAGTAACTGCTTTCAAATGATTGTATTCAAATATAATCGAAAGCTTAACAGACGGCAGATTCCTATCAATCAACTCCTTGATGTCCTTTACTAAGTTCTCTAGCGCTTTTTCAATCTTCTTCACGTCGTGTATGACAATCCACAACAGATTGCTTTGCTCTAAACAGATATAATCTAAATCATTCAATCGTTGTTGAACAATTAATGCTATTTCACGCATCAAACTCTGTCTTCGGAAGTCACCAAATTGACTGGCAAATTCATTCAGATTTTCAAAATAAATACCTGTTAACACGTCATCACCCAACTCTCGAGCTTCACGGATTATATCATAACGCAGCAAGGAAATGAAAGACTCCATTGAATGAAGCGTGACATCCAATTGCTCCTCGATTCCATCGTAGCTATATCCTTTGGTAATTGCCTGTCTTCCTTTCTTAGTCAATTTATATGAATTGATGTTTCGCGACTTCAAGTATTGAACATCCATATCGCTTTCACAATTCAAGCACTTGGCCTTAACATATACATCCTGAAAGATTGAATCGCAATTGTTGCAGTGATTGATAACCGAAGGTTTGTCGTAGTCTACTCCAATATGATGCAAATCTTTATTACACTTCGGACAGTTCAAAACGGAAGAATCTTCCATCTGAAAATCGCTCAATGGACCTATGTAAGCACAGGGAAAATGGTGAACCAAATCCTCTCCATCGATGTTGGAGGATTTACAATGTGGACAAACTTCTCTGAAGCTTAAAAATCCTCCCGAACAAGTCGTGCATACATAAATACGTTCTTGAAAATCTGGCCAAATCAGCCCCTCCTTTTCAGCCCATTCTAATGCGTCTAATACCTGAGGTTCTTCATTCTCATCAAAAGACACACTCAACTCCGGGAAATTATATCCGATGATTGAATGGGTGTCTCTAATAGGGGCGAGTATTTTGTTTTGACGTGTATACAGCAAGTCAAATGCTTTCTTAATTATGGTTCCAAAAACACCCTTCGGTGCACTCGGGTGAATATCTAGCGACCTCAAAAAATAATCCTGAGCTCGAGTTGCTGCCATATTCAGATCTTCCTCTCCCAAGATAAATCCATCAATTAAGGAATAAATTGCTTTATTCTTTAACTCTGGATTTCCCATTAAGAATATTCCTTTCAAATAAATCTCTGGCTGATGGTGTCCACGAATTTCTCGAGCTACTGTTCTGATAAAAACGGCATTGCTTGAATCAATAATAAAACCATCGTACGCCATCAGAGCATTCCACAAAAATGCCACACGATCATTAATCTTGTAGAATGTAATCTTTCCAACCTTTACTACTGAATTGGTTGAGTGTAAGCTTGCATCCATTCGATTAGTATTTGTATTTGGAGACGTCAACACTCATTTTATAGAAGTCCTTCCAGCGTCGCGCTTCTTCAACGTTAACTGGATAGATATCTCCTACAACAGCTCTTGAAACTGGCTCGTAACGCTTTTGGAATTCTTCTGGAAGAGGAATTGTTGAGTAATAGAAACTCTTTAAAACGCCTTTTGATACAGTACCGTCAGGGAATGTAACGGTAAATTCTTCACCAACACTAATTTGATCTAAGTCCTTCTGGTCGAAGTAAGCGCGAACAAAAATTGGTGATTTTTTATGTACCGAAAGAACTACTTCATCACGCAATGCTGTTTCAAATTCCTTGGTAAAAATCTGATTAATTGTTCCTGCAATTGGAGAGATAAAGTACTGTTTTTTCTTTTCTAATTCTGCCAACCCACCATCATCATTATCATTTTCTTTAGAACCGCCTCCAGATCCATTGTTAATTTTCACATTACTCTTAACATTACTGTTTTGCGGCTTTTCCGCAGCCAAATCGGCTTGAAGCTGACTTAAAATTTTCTTTGTTTCAGAAATTTCTTCGGACAAACGACTATTCTCTGCTTTCAATTGAACAATTTCATTCTGGCGAACATCCAATCTGCTCTGAGGCAAAACCCCCAAAACAACAGACGCTCTGATGCGTTCCAATTCTGCTTCGTAAGATTTAATCAAACTTAAATTCTCTTTTCTTTTCGCTTCAGTGCTCGCTATTTTTTCACGTTTATTTAGAATCTCACGTTCAATCCAACTGTTATCTCTTCCCCCCCCTGCATTGACTGAAACCGATACACTGCCTCCATTTCCGCCATCACCGTTATCCGTATCGTCATTATCGTTGATGTACTCAAACAAGGTATCACCCACTCGCACTGAATCATATTCATGAACGAAATAACGTGTAACTCGACAATCGTCTAACAATCGAATATCAACATTTTCATACAACACCTGTCCTTGTGCTCTTGTGTAGAAAACCTTTGTAGATGCATAGTAAATACCCAAACCAAGAAGCACAATCAAAATGAGTATATAGGTTATCCTATCCCACTTTCTCCGTGCAGTCCTAGACTCTTCTGGAAGGGTTCTTATTTCAGTTCCTCTTCTTTTAAAATTAATGCTCTTCAACCTCTTACTGATTCAATATTTTATATGTCTGATAATCGTGCAGAACAGTGTTCTTCACCTTTATCAATTCTTTCAATTCTCTAAAGTCTGTTTCCATTGAAGCTTTGGATACATAATCCTTTGCTCGCAGTGCTACACTTATCTTTTCTTTTCCAATGATCAATTCCTCAGCAATTCGATTTTGAATTTGTTTAGGCCCTTTGGTCTCATAAGCCATTACAACAATCTCGTCGCACAACATTTCTAATTCCTGAAGAATTTCAGCTGGGTATGTTAATGGAATTGAAACCTCTAAACGTAGGTTGTGAATTTTACAGAACGCGCTCGCCTCACGGATTCTGTTCATGTATAGTAAGAAGAAGGCATCCGGACTGTCTTGAAAACCATCAAACGTATGGACTTCAATATCTAGGTGAATTCCCTCAATTGGAAGTTCCGCGATTTTATTCCAAACGCTATCCAACTTAGGTGTAATGTTTGAAGACAACCAGCGGTTGTTTCCAATAAGCAATTCGCATTTTAATTCATTGCGCTCAGCCATGTTTACCAATTGCTTGAATTGCGGCCAATGCGCTTCGCTGCCTCCGGCCGAAACCAATAATTTCTGAACGTTCCAAACACGTACATTCGTAATAATCTCCGTTGCACTCTTATCCATCCAAGCCTTCGACCACAAATACATAGACCTATTCTCGGCAACATAAGAAGAGTCTTCTGTTCCTTCAATGATGCTCATGTTACCATTCCATGGAATGATATATTGACTGATAGCCTCATTCGGGATCTTCTCTTGAATTTCGCCTAATTTCAAATACATCTGTTGAAGCAAATCGATCTTTTCGATTTCCATTGACCAGAATTCATCTAATGCGTTTAATCCTACTATTGGTTGGAAAGATGGGTCTTCTATTTTCTTCAACCCCTGGAAATTCTTGAGTAAATCGTGATGCAATCTTTGCTTTTCCAGCATATTCGAAAACTGCTTCTGCTTGTAGCGCAACTCATATACTAGATTAGAAATCTCCAACCATTTCAATTCATCTTCTTGACGCATGTTTAACTTCACCTCTTCTTGTTGAAGGCGAGTGAGCGCTAAATAGTCCATTTGAAAGATTCGGAGAGGAATACGTGCTGTTAAATTCATGGACATAAATCCACGATTGAATCCATCTCCAAGTCTTTGATAGTAATTGTAACGAACGCCAGTTGATAGATCTACCTCATTCAACCAATTGTATTTCAATTTATCGTTCTTTGCTTGCAACTCCATCATTTTATTCGGATTGAATTGCATTCCTGAAAGTGCACGAAGAGAAACAACATTAACATCAAAAGGAGGCAGAAGCCTCTTTGTGGTAATGCGGTTGGTATCTAGCATCGATTTCAAACCCTCGTTAAATGCTGCATAAAGATTGAATTGACCGTTGATTTCAATCATTTGCTTATGAGCTTCCAGCAACATGGTGGTTCTAATTTCTCCAGACTCCGCTAGGTCTGTTAAAATATCCATCTTACTGTTCGCAATATCCAGTCTTGCTTTTAGCACCTCAACCTTCTTCTTATTGAAGTAGTAGATGATCTGATTTCTGTTCTCGTATGAAATCTTCCCGCTGTTCGCATTCTTGTTCTCGAGTAACTTCATTTGAAGTTCGTTCTCAAGAACTTCAGCCTTTCTTCTGTTCTCGACCAATCCTCCTGAAAGAATATCCCACTCAACTCCGTTAATATATCTCGCTCTGTACCAGATATCATCTTCGTCGTACTGAGTATCTAAATTGAATTGGTTGTTCGTTACCACAGAAAGACCCTTGTCGGCGCGCATGATGCTCGCCCGTAAAGTGTAGGACTCGTAAATATGTTTTTGAATATCAACAGATGTTTGATCAACAATCACAGGCCAAGCACTCTCTGCCGTTTTGAAATCGGACCATGTCAATTGTTCCTTCGACTGCGCATAACCCTTTTCCCAAAGGGCGTAGAGCTTATTGATTGAATTAAGCGTACTGTCCAACACTTGCGCTTTCGCGATGGAAAATCCCAAAAGAAAGATTACCAATAATATGTGTTTTACATGCCTCATTCTAACAAACAAATATTGAAGGAATCAAAAATTGTTTCCGAAATGAAACCGCGATATACAAACAGGGTTGTGTTACTAAAGGTTAGTTGTAATAAACATCGCCCTGTTCATTAATCGTGAAATAAAAAAAGGAGGAACGAAGTCCTCCTTTCGAAATACTGAAAAACAACTTTATCTCAAAATACTTCTTCCAGGATAATATGCCATTTTTCCAAGTTCTTCCTCAATGCGAAGCAACTGATTGTACTTTGCAATCCGGTCTGAACGCGAAGCTGATCCGGTTTTAATTTGTCCTGTGTTTAAAGCAACAGCTAAATCGGCAATGGTTGTATCTTCTGTTTCTCCACTTCTGTGAGACATAACCGAAGTATAACCCGCACGGTGAGCCATATTCACAGCGTCAATGGTTTCTGTTAATGATCCAATTTGATTCACCTTCACCAAAATGCTGTTTGCAATCCCCTCTTCGATCCCACGAGAAAGACGATTCACATTTGTCACAAATAAATCGTCACCTACCAATTGAGTGGTATCACCCAATTTCTCTGTCATTAATTTCCATCCATCCCAATCGTCTTCCGAACAACCGTCTTCAATGGATACAATCGGATAACGCTTGCACCAATCAGCCCAATAGTCGACCATTTGAGAACTGGTTAAGTTTTCACCGGTTGATTCCAAATGATAAAGTTTAGTTTCTGGATTGTAGAATTCTGTAGATGCACAATCCAATCCCAACATTATGTCCTCTCCTGCTTTATAACCGGAAGCTTCAATCGCCTGCATGATTGTTTGAAGCGCTTCTTCATTGCTGTTGAAGTTCGGAGCAAATCCACCTTCATCACCAACGTTAGTCATGTGACCTTGTTTTTTCAACACGGCCTTCAAGTGATGAAATACTTCAGCTCCCATGCGCAATGCTTGACTAAATGTTTCAGCACCTACCGGAAGAATCATAAATTCTTGAACATCTACTTTGTTATCGGCGTGAGCGCCACCGTTAATGATGTTCATCATTGGAACAGGCAATGTGTTTGCACTTACTCCTCCAATGTATCTGTATAAACTTAAACCAGAAGTCTCTGCAGCTGCTTTTGCAACAGCCAATGAAACACCTAGTATTGCATTTGCTCCCAATACGCTTTTGTTCTCTGTTCCATCAATCGCGCACATGGCCATATCAATGAGATTCTGCTCGAATACAGAAGCACCTTCCAATTCTTTATTCAAAACTTCATTCACATTTTGAACAGCACGCATAACGCCTTTACCTAGGTATTGCGTTTTGTCGCCATCACGAAGCTCAACCGCCTCGTGCATTCCAGTGCTTGCTCCTGATGGAACAGCAGCGCGACCAACAGTACCTTGGTCAGTAATGACATCTACTTCAATTGTTGGATTACCTCTCGAATCGAGGATTTGTCTTGCATGAATGTGCGCAATGTTTGCCATAAAAAAATTTATTTAAAGCAAAGATAAACAAGACGAACGAATTACTTAGTGTATTTTTTACACTAAGTTCTATCTCCCGCTTCTTTTCGCACCACCGCGACTACTTTTTCCTGAGTTCCCACGACTGCTACTTCCTTTGCTAGGCCCGTTTCGAAAGGTTCTTTCACCAGGCTTTGCATGAGACTTACTGCCTGCCTTGAAACGTGGTTTCGAAGAAGACGAAGAAGACGGACTCGATGCCGTTCTCGGCTTTGATCTAGGCTTTTGCTTGGGCTTCTCAGGACCTGCTGACGCTTTCTTCTCTGGAGCTTCTGACTTCGACTTCTCCAAATATTTATTCAACAACGTCATCTCATCTTCTTCCAAACTTCTGAACTCTCCCAAAGGAAGTCCTTGCAGGCCAATGTGCATGATACGCGTTCGCTCTAACTTCGTAACGTTATATCCAAAGTGCTCACACATTCTTCGAATTTGTCTGTTCAAACCTTGGATTAAAACAATTCGAAATACAAATGGAGTTTCAACAATAACCTTACATCTTCTTGTTTGTACTCCCAATATCGGAACACCCTGACTCATCTTTTCAGCGAAGTCAGGAAACAACGGACGATCAACCGTCACGACATATTCCTTTTCATTTTTATTTCCTGCTCGAAGAACCTTGTTGACTAAATCCCCTTGATTCGTTAAAAGAATTAAACCTTGAGAGTCCTTATCTAATCTTCCAATTGGAAAAATACGTTCACTGTAATTGATGTAGTCAACAATGTTGTTTTTCTCCATCTTATCTGTTGTAGAAACAACACCGATTGGCTTGTTGAATGCTAGCACCAAGGCTTGCTTTTCTTCCATTCGATCGAGATCGCGTCCGTTCACCTTTACACGATCACCCGGACGAACCTCAGCTCCTAACCCAACCTTCTTTCCATTGATTGTAACGACACCACGTTCAATAAACTTGTCTGCCTCTCTTCGGCTACAAAGACCTGATTCGCTTATGAATTTGTTTACACGCATGGGTTCTGATTAGGAAGCGAAGTTAGTTATGGCATAAACAAATTCGCTGCTTTCCTTTTCTTTTCTTAATTTTAGCCTTTTAGAACCTACCCTATGCCAGCACTAAGCGAAAGAAAGATTGTCGAAGTTTGTTACGCCCCAAGTCATTTCCC
>JACCDI010978895.1_pt1 | contig 17845 bp, 22 predicted proteins | sample 7442791 | NCBI WGS metagenome assembly JACCDI01 (sample SAMN15323434, study PRJNA562643) | freshwater metagenome | isolation source: river surface water | place: USA:Blue River Watershed | collected 2017-08-15
GAAGGGCAGATTATGTATCTAGTTCCTACCCCAAACACAGTAGATCCAACAGATATTAGAGTATTAGTTAACCATGCTCGCAACGGGGGAACACAGTCGTTGAACGCATACCTATGGCCTTTTGGCCTTAACACTTTTACAGGTAGTATTTGTACATTGATCTTTACAGATAGTCACTGGCAACAAGTTGGCGGCAACTGGGTTTAATTAAACTAGCACATAATGAATTTAGCTAAATATAGAATAAAGAGAGATTACTATGCAGAGTAAAGACGTAACAGGCGTACATATTGAAGGACACATTAAGATCCACAACCCAGAATCGGGCGAAATTTTCATCAATAAACGCAACGCTATTCACTATGAAAACATTAGTATTGCATTAGCGCAAAGTTTAGCTAATTCGGGACAAGGATTTGTCTATGAAATGGCCTTTGGTAACGGTGGAACAGCAGTTGACCCAACTGGAATCGTCACGTATTTGACTCCAAACAGCACAGGATCTAATGCCAGCTTGTACAATGAAACTTACAGTAAGGTTGTAGATGATAGAAGTAGTAATAATACGGATCCAACACGTAACTTCATTGAAACACGACATGTGACTGGTACTAATTATACAGATTTATTTGTAACTTGTTTGTTAGATTACGGTGAGCCCAGCGGCCAACAGGCGTTTGACAACTCAAACAACAATAGCGGATTGTATGTATTCGACGAATTAGGTTTAAAAAGTTACAGCTCAACAGGCAACAGCCTGTTATTAACTCATGTGGTATTCCACCCTGTACAGAAAAGTTTAAATCGTTTGATTCAAATTGATTATACAGTACGTATACAGAGTCTAACTGGCCTAGCAGGAGTTTAATAAATGCCATATCAAATTAAATTTACTGAAACTACCAATCCTGCTAAACCAAGCATTACTGTTGCAGACCAAAGTATTAACCAAGAAACAAGTTTACAGTTTCCAGGTAAAAATTATAGTGCATATGCACCTGTTTTAGCAGAAAACTTTTTACACTTACTTGAAAATTTTGCAAAAAACACTAGTCCTCCTAATCCTGTGCAAGGACAGTTATGGTATGACAACGGCGCAGGTGAAAACATTCTTAAAGTTTATGACGGTACAGGCTGGACACCAGCAGGCACTGTTAAGAAGTCATCAACAGAACCCGCTGTTATAAACAGCAGCAAAGGAGACTTGTGGGTTGATACAGAAAATCAACAAGTATATGTTTATTCTGGATCTAACTGGCTATTAGTGGGCCCGCAATTTAGTTCTGGTTTAAAAACTGGCCCAGATATTGAAACTATAACAGATACAAACAACGTCGATCATAACGTTGTTACGATTTATTCAGAAAACAATAGAATTGCAATAGTTAGTAAAGCAGCATTTACACCAAAAACTAGTATTGCAGGATTTCCAAGTATTGGTCAAGGTATTAGCCTTTCGACTGTTGATGCAACAAGTACTACTGCACCAACTAAATTTTGGGGTACTGCTAGTCAAGCAGACGCACTAGTTGTATCTGGATCAAGTGTTGCTGCCGCAAACTTTTTACGCAGCGATAAAGAGAGTACAACTAACTCTCCGTTAAACATTGCTAACAATGGCGGTATTAGTATTGGTAGTAACAAGAGTTTTAACATTGCCACGGACACTAATTCGTCGTTGTTTATTTCAAGAACCAGCGGAAATTATATTGAGTTTAAATTAAACAACAACGGGACTCCTGTAACGGCAATACACATTGATGCAAACGGCTATGTTGGCCTTGGCCCTGATAATACTAACCCTGTTGAAGCATTAGATGTTTCTGGAAATATCATTTCAGACGGCAATTTAATTGTTCAAGGGTCTACCGATGCAACAGTATTAGGAGTTGGTAGCATTACAACTAACGGCGGTTTAAGTGTTAACAAACAAAGTCAGTTTGGCGGTGACGTTAGTATTAATGGTGGCGTACACTTTAATAACTTAGATACTAACGGAGATCCAATAGCTGGTGTAGTTATTCAACCAGCAAGCGATGATGCTACAGATTTGTATGATTTAGGAACCAGTTCAAGACGTTTTAGAAATATCTACGCTCAAAATTTCGTAGGAAACTTTAACGGTGCGTTTTCAGGAAGTCTATCTGGAAACATTAGCGGTAGTGCTGTAAAATTAGCTAGTCCAACACGCTTTCAAATTAGAGGCGATTTAGAAACAACATCCGACGTTGTGTTTGACGGGCAACTTCCACAGGGAGGAACTACACCTTCGGGGTATCAGAGATTTTTTACAACAGTAACACAAGACGTTATTGCAACTAAAACAGAAACATTAGACAGCTTTTTAAGTGATGAATTATTAGTTTATAGAGCAGGTACTGGATTAAGAAAGTTATCTAAACAAACACTAATTCAAAATATTCCAATTGTTCCAGTAGGCGCAATCTTTCCTTTTGCAGGATCAACTCCGCCAGCAGGATACTTATTCTGCGATGGCAGCGAAGTTTTAATTGGTGACTTTTCTGCTTTGTATGCTGTAATTGGATACACTTACAAAACTCCAAGTTTATTGATAGGAAAAGCAACGTTTGCTCTTCCAGATTTTAGAGGAAGATTTCCTCTAGGCAAGGACAATATGCAGAACATTGATCCTTTAACAGGCAATCCTAGAACAGTTCCTGCTAAAGATGATCCAACAGTTCCAATTCCATCAGGCGGCGGCAGTGCGAATCGTGTAACAGATATCGTTGCTGATACACTAGGGTCAGGAACAAATGTTGGAGAATACAAAACATTAGATGTTAGTAACTTGCCAGATCACAAACATAATTTAAATAGCGGTTTTGCTCAATATTATGTGGCTGGATTGCCAGGCGCCAGCGCAGATCCTGCAGCAGATCCAGGGTTAGGTGATGCATCTGGAACTGGATCGGGATTAAGAAATAGCGGAAATGTTATCAGTCCTACAATTGGGCAACCGTTCAATGCTATGAATCCATATGCAACGATCAATTACATTATTTTTACTGGTGAGTTATAATGAGTTATATTATTAATAAATCCGACGGGACTGTGTTAACAGAAGTAGTAGATGGTACAATTGATCAACTTACTACTGATCTTACACTAATAGGAAAAAATTCTTCCAGTTACGGGGAACTTTTTAACGAGAATTTTATTAAATTACTTGAAAATTTTGCTAACACAACACAACCGTCAAGGCCTATAGAAGGACAGCTTTGGTACGACGCATCGGAAGCAAGACTAAAAGTCTACGACGGTACTGGATTTAAAGTCACCGGCGGAACAATTTTAAGTCCGTCTGTACCAAGCGGAATATCCGGAGGCGACATCTGGATTGATACAACTACGCAGCGCATGTATTTCAATGACGGTACTGCTAATTTGTTAGCAGGTCCAATTTATACAGCCCAGCAAGGCATGTCAGGATGGAACGTAGTTGACGTAATTGATACAAATCAGATCAATCACACTACTTTATTTTTATATTGCGGACAAATATTATTAGGAATATTCAGTAGTTCTATTACTGCTTTTACACCCGCAACTGAAATTCCAGGTTTTAGCGGAGAAATTAAAGTTGGTTTCAATGCAGCAAACTTAACAGGACTTAAATTTAATGTTCCTGCTAGCCAGTCAGATGCATTAGTAGCTGAAGATGGTAGTTTTAAAGATGCACAAAGTTTCCTTCAAGTTGATCCAGCCGATGGGTTTACTATTTCTAACGGAACTATTAGAATCTTAAACGCAACACCGTTGGTATTGGGTACAAATCAAAACGTCGAAGTACAGTTTGTTGGTAATTCATTACAGTTCAACTCTAATGTTGCCAACCAAAATTTTGCAATACAAAGTTTAAACGGTGAAGGGTTACTTCCAAGTTTTTATATTAATGCACAAAACAAATTTGTTGGAATATACACCGCAGCTCCTACTGCAACCCTTGATGTTGCAGGAGATACAAGAATTAGGGGTAATTTAACTGTTGAAGGATCAACAACTACTATTAATACTACAGATATTTCTATAGAGGATTTACTGATAGAATTAGGTAAAGTTGATACTCCAACAGATACAACAGCTAACGGCGGCGGAATTAGTTTAGCAGGTGCAACAGATAAGACATTAACTTGGGTATCTTCGTCTGCTGCTTGGACTTCTAGTGAAAACTTTGACTTAGCAACTGGAAAAGTATATAAAATTAATTCTTTTGAAGTACTTTCACAAACTGCGTTAGGTACAACTGTAACTAGTGCTCTAGGGTTGAATTCTATAGGGACATTAAATCAACTACAAGTTGATAATATCAGCGTTAATGACAGCACTATTAGCTTTGTAAACGCCAGCGTTCCATCAGGCAATATTACTTTAACACCAAAAGGTTCTGGGGTAGTAAGTGTTAGTTCTAAGAGAATTTCAGATGTTGACACACCAACTGATGGCACAGATGCAACAAATAAAAATTATGTTGATAACAAAGTACGCCAAGCAAGTTTAGGATTTAGTGTTAACATTGGCTCGTTAACAGAAGCTCAATTGGCAGGAACAATTTTATCTAAGATTTTCCCACCAGCGGACCACGAAGAAGATACATTTTTAAGAGTTTATTGTTTAGATACGGGCATTTCCAAAGAGTACAAACTTATTGGGCCAGTATGGACATTCCAAACAGACATTTAATATAAGCCCAAACTAGCATAAATATAAGGAATAAGGAATAACGGAAAATGCCATATACCATTAACAAATATAACGGACAAGTCGTAGCCACAGTTGCAGATGGCACCATTGACAGCACTACTGATCTTAAACTGATTGGTAAAAACTATGCTGGTTACGGTGAAGTTCAAAACGAGAATTTCTTGTTTTTACTTGAAAATTTTGCAAATACCAATCAACCACCTAAGCCAATACCAGGTCAGCTGTGGTATGATAGTGGTAACAGTAAATTAAAATTTTACGATGGCGCTAAATTCCGTACAACGGGCGGTGCAGAATTGGGCTCAACTGCACCTACTGGACTAACAATTGGTGATTTTTGGTGGGATACACAAAATAAACAACTATATACTTGGGATGGATCAAGCTATATTTTAGTTGGGCCGCAAGGAGTTGCTGGTAGCCAAACAACACAAATGCGTTCTAGAAGTGTACGAGATACACTAAATGCTAACCACGCAATTATTGAAGCCGTAGTTGATGGTGATACAATTTTTGTAGTTAGTGCAGATGCTACTTTCACCCTTGATCCTACTACAAGTTCTATAAACGGATTTACAAAAATTCAGCAAGGTATTACACTTGCCTACACAAACAACGATTCTTTTCCAGGTCAAACAGTTAATGCTAATCATAGATTCTGGGGAACTGCTACAAATTCAGACAGATTAGGCGGTGTGTTAGCAGAAAACTTTGTACAAAAAGGTAGTGCAGTTTTCAATAGTTTAGTTGCATTTAGTGATGCTGGTTTCACTGTTGGCGATACACCTCGTTTGCGTGTATTTAATAACACTACTGGCTTGACAACTTTCCCAGTAATACAGAACCAGTTGAATGAAACAATTAAGTTTCAAACAACTGTGGGTGCAGCTACAAAAACTCCTTTACAATTAGTTGGCGCAGATGTTCTTCCAGGTGCCGATAACCAAACTGATTTAGGATCAGGAGCACTAAGATTTAAAACAGTTAATGCCGTAACATTTAGCGGAACAGCAACAAGATCTGATGCACTATATGTTGCAGCTGACGATTATAGAAACGCCAGTGCTAGTGCTAGTTCAGGTTCAATTGCAGTTAGAACAAACAGTACAGAAGTTATCAATGGTGTAAATATTACCGCAGGTGCGTTAAAAGCAACTTATTTTGTAGGAACTGCAACAGCAGCTAATTACGCTGACTTAGCAGAAAAATACCTAGCAGATCAGGTTTACGAAACCGGTACAGTTGTTACTATTGGCGGCGAACAAGAAGTTACCGCATGTCAAGTAGGGGACAGAGCTGTTGGTGCAGTTTCTGCTAACCCAGCTTATATGATGAATGCAGAATTAGAAGGCGGTACATTCATTGCTCTTAAAGGGCGAGTTCCAGTTAAAGTGGTTGGATCGGTTAATAAAGGTGATAGAATGGTAGCAGGACCAGACGGTACTGCTAAATCTTCTGTTGATGCAAATTCTACTACCGACAACGCCGATACATTTGCTATTGCTTTAGAATCAAACACTTCAGAAGATGTCAAACTAGTCGAATGTCTGATTCTTTAAAAATAAATAACTGAGACAAAAATAAGGATATAAAATGGCTGGACAAAATACGTTAATTATTGCTAATGACTATAACGTTATTCAATCAAAAATTGCTTTAGTTATGGGCACTGGATCTGGAACTAAAGGTTACGGCCAAACATTATCTAGTTCACAAGTTGGCGCCAATAGTAAAGTAACTGTTGCCCAATGGAATAATTTGAGAAGTGATATCATTCGTGCTCGCCAGCACCAAACAGGTACCGTTATCGGAACAAAAGCACCTGAGGATGTTGGCTATGTTGCCGGCGCAGATCTTCCGGTTCCAACTGCTGCTAATCAAGTAAAGGAAAGTTGGAGAGCTGCATTTTTAGCCATGGCCGATGCCGCAGATGCAAACCATCTCACTGTTCCTGCACCAGAATCAAATACTTCTAAACTTAATTTAGTTTCTAACCAAATACGATCTGCGGTGTGGACTACTAGAGTAAGTCAGACTGTTACTGCTGAGTGGCCTACCGCAGACGATGCTAGATATTTTTGGAACAGCGGTGGCGAAATTTGGTTCTCATCGGACTTCTCTCCAGCAACAGTAGGAGATAAGAATACCACATGGTACACTATGTTGCTTACTATGGGAACTATCAAGATGCGTTATAACGATACTGTATGTACTGGAACTGGTTTAACACTAGGTCTTGGGTTTAACGAATTAGGCACAACTAATGCTCTTGTGTTTGTAAAAGATGCTCCTGCTGTAGGATTTTATTCACAAAACAAATTTTTTATACAAGCTCGTGTAAATGATGTAGTGGATCGAAAAAAGGTATTCTTTACAATAACGTGGGCTGACGACCAGCCTGCTCCTCCAAGTCTCCCAGATCCTGGGTTTGGTATTGACGAAGAAGTTGATGGAACATTAACTAGCACCGTTCAATATGTTCGAGCTACTAGCACTACTAACGTTTCTGTACCTACAGTAACTGGTGCTACAACAGGCATCGTTGTCTAAAATATTCCCCGTTTAGAGTAGACAAGATAATTAAAGTAGTGTATTATAATACACTACGGAGTTATCTTATGGACGAACGTTTAGAAAAAGCATTTGCAGTAGCAAATTATATGTCTACCCTGTCAAATCAGCGTAGAATTATAGCAGAAGAATTTAACCAAAGCATTATATATTATGTTAACGGTGGAACATTCAAAATTAGCCCAGAGTTACTCAACTTTACAAAAAGTATGATTGACCTTGGTTATACCCATGATGTGCCATTTATTGATGTAAACGGGTTTCCTACAGTAGTCCCAGATGTTCAAAAGTTCTTTGATGAAACTTTGTTGCAGTATATGACAGCACTGAATCATTATTCTGTAAAATTTGCTGACATAAAATCAAAAAGAAAAATTGCTGACTTGGTTGATTTATGACAGTAGGCGCTTTAATTTTTGCTCATAACAATACAAGTGTAGATTATACACGACTTGCAGTTTTTTGTGCCAAGCGAGTAAAGAAATATTTAGATATACCTGTAAGTTTAGTTACAGACAATTCAAACTGGTTAGAGAATAATTATCCAGATCATACATTTGATCGCGTAATATCTACAACAATTGATGAAACACAAACTAAATTATTCTATGATGGCTCTTTATCTAGTAAAAAACTTGATTGGAAGAATGGCACACGATTTAAAGCCTATAATTTAACGCCATACGATACTACATTAGTATTAGACAGTGATATGGTTATATGCTCCGATAAGTTAAAAACAGCAATTTATCGAGATGTTCCTTTTCAGATTTATAAAAATAGCTTTGATCTTTCAGGATGGAGAGACACAGCACCTTTTATTCGAATTAATCAATACTCAATTCCCTTCTATTGGGCAACAGTTTTTACCTTTAAAAAAGATCCAGTTACTGAAGCATTTTTTAATTTAGTTGAATATATTAAAAAGAACTGGCTTTATTTTAGAGTTTTGTATAACATTGAGATGACAAATTTTAGAAATGATTTTGCATTTAGTATTGCAATTCATATTATGAATGGTAAAATGAATGGAGATTTTGTCACAGAACTACCTGGAAAGTTAAATTACATAGAAGACAGGGATTTATTAGTATCGGCCAACGGCCCTACATTAAAATTTTTATTGCAGGCAAAGGATCGATTAGGTGAATATATCGCAGCAAAAACAGACGGGTTAGACGTACATGTAATAAACAAAATTAGTTTAGAACGAGAAATAATGGGAGATGCACGTGAGTAAAGGATTCTTAATTTTTGCTCAAAATATTAAAGACTGCAATTATGTTGAACAGGCTTATGCTTTAGCGTTGAGTATAAAAGCAACACAAAAAGAAGTCAACAGTATTAGTATCGTAACTAACGACAAACTTACCGCAAAACAAAAACAAGTATTTGATAAAATATTACCAATACCTTGGACGGATCAGCCGGTTATCGAAACAAGATACAGAGCAGAACATAGGTGGAAGTTATACCATGTTACTCCTTATACTGAGACTATTGTATTAGATGCCGATATGATTTTTTTAGATGATATATCGGACTGGTGGAATTATTTTAGTAGATACGATATTAGTTTTTGTTCAAATGTTTTAAGTTATAAATTAGATCCGGTTAAACACGACACAATTTATAGGAGAGCATTCACGGATAATGGGTTGACTAATCCTTATGTTGCGTGTCATTATTTTAAATTTTCTGATAATGCATTAGCATTTTACAAAGCACTAGAGTTTGTTTGTAATAACTGGGAATGGGCATACACAAAATTTGCTCCTGTAAGTTATCAGAATTGGTTAAGTTTAGATCTTGCCGCCGCCATAGCAATAGAGATAACAGGTTTATATGAGTCTGTGGGAGATGTATGTAGTCCTGTAAAGTTTGTTCATATGAAAATAGGATTACAAGACTGGCCATTTTTACCTGACAGTTGGCAAGATTCTGTTCCTTATGTTTTAAATTCTAAAAATCAATTAATTGTAGGTAATATAAAACAACCAAAATTATTTCATTATGTAGAACAAAGTTTTATGTCTTCAAAAATGATTCAAAAGTTGGAGAAATTTGCCAATGTCTAACTTAACTCATTATATACACTATGATCGAAAGACTGGAGAAATTATTGGTGTAAGTAATTTTGATGATAAATCGTTTGAATATAGTTTGAATGTATCCTTTGACGAAGCAAGAGATTTTATAAATGGGAAGCTACGATTTAAAGATTTTTTAGTTGGGTATAAGAAAGATAATTCTGGAAAATCACAACTGAGTGTAATACCGGCCGGTGACCCAGGATACTCCTTTAAAAATAATACATTTGAATGGATTAAAGAAACTAGCGACGAAGTCGAGTGTTTAGTTACATGGAACGGCCAAGGCAAAAGATGGGAATTTCAGCTTGACAAACGAATTAAAGACTATTACAACGTGGCTGCTGCTCCAAAGTTAGTTTTTTTTATTACGTTGGAGGAAGACTTTGATTTTTTAGTAAGAACTATTTTTATCAATATGCATGACTTAATATTGTCTGATTTAAAATATACTGTTCCTTTTGAAAGTAATATTGAGTCTAGGATAGATAAAATTTCAATCAGTTCAAAGTTGTTATTAAAAAGTTATGGATTGAGGATTGTTAATGGGTAATATTAAAGTAATAGAACAAGACATTATATTTTTGTCATACGACGAACCTAATGCAGAAAAAAATTATGCAGATTTGTGTACTAAAGTACCTTGGGCAAAACGTGTTCACGGTGTTAAAGGATCGGATGCGGCACATAAAGCCTGCGCTGCATTAAGCGATACTGAGTATTTTGTTACAGTTGATGCTGATAACATTGTTGATCCTAAGTTTTTAGAGGTTGAAATAAATTTAGAAGAATTAGGACTTACTCCAGATCATGTGTTTAGTTGGTGTGGTAAAGTTCATGTCAATGGGCTAATGTACGGCAATGGTGGTTTAAAGTTATGGACAAGAAAGTTTGTTAACAATATGCGTACACACGAAAATTCAGACCCCAGCGATACTAAAGGGTTAGTTGAATTTTGTTTTGATGACAAATATTATCAATTTAATGAAAACTATAGTGAAAGTTTTACAAATGACACACCTTTTCAGGCATGGCGTGCCGGATTTAGGGAAGGTGTAAAAATGAGTTTAGATCAAGGTGCTAAGGTTACTAATCTAAAAAGAATTTGGTGGCAAAATTATCATAGATTATTAATATGGTGTAGTGTAGGTGCTGATGTTAAAAATGGAATATACAGTATATTAGGTGCAAGAGAAGGCGCAGCTCTAACCAACTGCACCGATTGGGATTATAGTAATGTACGAGACTTTGAGTGGCTAACCAATTATTGGAAAGAACATTATGAAAATGCATCGGACGAAGAAAAAGCAAATCAAGTTAATTTTTATGGAAATGAGCTTAGAGAAAAATGTGGTATTGAAATTTCAAATTTAGACCCAGCTGGTAGTAAATTTTTTAAAACTGTTTATAACAATACACCGAGGATAATTCGTAGGCATGTTTGAGATAATCTTTATAAGCTACAACGAGCCAAGTGCAGAAGACAACTTTCAAAGATTGAAAGAAAGGTTTCCTTTAGTAAAACATGTTAAGGGTGTTAAAGGAATACATCAAGCACATATTGAAGCTGCAAAAAGAAGTTTTTTTGAAATGTTCTGGGTCGTTGATGCTGATGCACAAGTATTAGATTCTTTTAAATTTGATTACGAGCCCCCTAGTCATCAACGCGATCACGTACACGTATGGAGAAGTAAAAATCCTATCAATGGATTAGAATACGGATATGGCGGAGTAAAGTTACTACCAAAAAAACTTACTTTGAATATGGATTTGACTAATCCTGATATGAGCACTAGTATTAGTCCTTATTTTATTCCAATGGAAGAAGTAAGCAATATTACCGCATTTAATACCGATCCATTTAGTGCCTGGCGCAGCGGTTTTAGGGAATGTTGTAAATTAGCCAGCAAAGTTATTAACGGCCAAGTTGATACGGAAACAGCAGTTCGTTTAAAAATATGGTGTAGTGTTGGAGCTGACCAGCCTTACGGTGAATATGCTATAAAAGGCGCACTCGCCGGTCGATCCTACGGAGAACAAAATGCCGGAAACATTCCGGCACTTTTAAAGATTAATGATTTTGATTGGCTTAAGAGTTCATTTGAACAAACTCATCAGCCATCGGAAACACCTCAGAAATAATTTTTGCACATTCACGTGCTACTTCCATGTGTTCTTTTTGTGTGCCATTCCCTGAACGAAGTTCGATAAAATGCACCCATGAACGCAATGTTCCGTTCATGTAAAGACGACTAATAGTAAGACCCTCGGGTAAAACTGCACGAGCTTGTTCTTTTGCAATACCATTTTTGATAGCCCACTCGTATTCTTGTTTAACACTAAACAGTACACGTTTTTGAGCACGTTCCCATTCAATAGCCAATAGTTTTTGATTCTCATCAGACATATCAAGTTCTACACTATTTTGTCTGTTCTTAGTATCTTGAAAACGTGCTTCTCGAAGTACAAACGCTTCATCTAACTCGGCAGTTGGGTCTGCATAACGCTGGCTAAACTCTTGAAAGCTAAAACTACGATGGCGTAAGATTTGGCGAGCAATGTCTCTGGTAGTTGTAATTTCTAAACAAGCACTGACCATTTCTAGTGGACTCCAGTGTTTGTGCTTTACAAGATACCTAATTAATTTCTCACTAGTTTCTAAATTAAATTGATTAGCAGGATTGCTGACTCTTGCACAGAACGCAATAAGTTCTTGAGCATCTCCAATACCTTCATCGTACATAGCTCGACTTGGTTTGCTAACACTTATTAATTTTACCTTCATAGTTTTTTCTTTCTTAAAAATTTTTGAGTTATTTGTTCAACGTCTTTTTTAATACTTTGTGTGTCTAATCTAAAGTCTATGTTATCGATTCGACTCTCGTAGTTTTTATAAAGCTCGCTGATGGATTCTTCTAAAGAATGCCAGCCCTTTTCTTGGTCTTCTTTTGTTATTTTAACTTCCCAAACTTTGCCGTCTTTAAATGTGACAAGAACCGCATGGAGATACCGTAAGGGCAAAACATTTAATTTTACCTCACCGAATACTTCTGGCCAGCAATCAACGACTTCTTTGGGAAGACTTCTTCCCTCGGTCATCACTTTGATTTTTTGGTCGGAGCCAACTCCTCAGCGCGGCGACGGAATGCTGCTGCTTCCTTTGCCAATTTATCTGCTTGACTACGATAGAATTTTGCTTCTGCTTCTACTGAATCAAATGTTTGCGGTGCTTCATTAACACTTGCAGATGTTGTTTTACTTACATCGTAAGTTTCAGTAAGGTCTTTTGCACTGGCAACTTCTTTGACTTCAACTGCATCACCGCTATTAGGTTTGATATGAAGCTCGTCAACTGCAATTCCTCGTTGTTCTGCAATAAGCTGATTAAGTTCAGACAATAAAATTGATGCTCCAATTACAGGAGTCATTTCAACTTGGTTTGTGCTAATTTTAATTAGTTTACCGCTGACATGCAAATTAGGCAACATACGACTACCGTCGGGGAATTGTGTGCGATCTAATGCTTCTGCAAATTCGTAGGCATTTTGTGCAGCAGGACTTTCAACTAGATTGATTAGTGCATTGTGTGTTTCGTCTGCTAGACTTTCTGTTGGGATTACAAGAGCACTATACGCATCTCCTGGGATCGTTCTGTATGCTACTAATACCTTTTTTCCGGTAGCTTTGATTCTACCTACATGTTTTAATGATTGCATAATTAAGCTCCTTGCTTATCTGATTGCTTAGAAACTTGTTCTAAAAATGCAGTCAGTTTTGTATATGTTTGACCAACAACTGTCATTTCTGCTGGCTTGAATGCACCGCGTGAACTTGCAATATCTATAATAACTTTCATAGCATTTAAGTCGTTGATAGTGAGTTCGTTAGGATCTTGCTTAGGCGCTGTTGCCGCGGCTTGTTCCGGTGCTTTTTGTTCTTGTACGTTTTCAGTCATGGTATCTCCTTATAAAGTACAAATATAATTATCTTGTTTGGAGATAAGGACAGGCAATCGTGAAGAAGCTTAGTTCTTTTTCTGATTCAAATCCAATTTGGGTAGTATACACAATACTGTTGGTATGATCTAGCGCAAGGGCTTGCCCTATATAATACCGGCTATTTAGATTATGTTTAATCCAAGTATCTAAGTTTCTTAGTAAAGCAGGGCTATATTTGTCAACAGATGTGTACTTAAAATGAGGTGCGGCAAACCCAACCCTGCGGATATTAAAATAATTTAACGGATTAGGCTTGCCGTTCTTTAATGCCATTATGCGTACTCGCCTTTAAATTCGTAATATGCATATTCGCCAAACGGAGGAACAATTTTATCGTTGCCGTGGATAATAAACAACGTATCACAATACAGTTCATCTCCCCAAGAACCAAACGGATAACCGTCAGTGAACATGATAAACTTTTTAGGATTAATGTTGTTTTCTTTCATATAATCCCAGTTAACCATAAACTCAGTTCCGCCACCACCCATAGGTTCGTAGTTCATGAACTCGTCCATGTTGTATCCGTCATAGTCTTGTTCGTTATACACTCCGGTATCAAAACACCACAACTTAATTTTAAAGTCCTTGTACTCTTCCATAATGCCTTTAATCTCACTTAGGAAGTCTTTAGCTTGTTCATCACCAATAGAACCAGACATATCAATTGATACGCAAATATCAATTGTTTCGTCGTAGTTAGTTCCTGGCAAAATTGCGTTCATGTGCCAGCCCTTGCGATTTGGTCGCATAAAGGTGTAGTCGTTTTTAATTGTGCTTTGAATTTGCTGACGGAGCATTTCACGCCAGTTCATTTTAGGCTCAGTAAGTTCTTTAATCATGCGAGCAATATTTGCCGGCACATTGCCTGCACCTGCAGACTGTGCAGCTTGCATCACAGCTTCGCGCATCTCGTCACGAATCTTTTTAAGATCTTCTTTGCTATATTTTGGCTGACCGTTATTGCCGTTGCCGTCCTCTGGATCCAAATGTTCGTCCAACAATTGACCTAATGCAGCCAATTGTTCGTCGTCGTACTTTTCATGGATTTCGTCATAAATCTGTTCAGCACTCCAACCATAGTACTTTGGATCGTGGAAAATTTTAATGTCAGGCAAATTGTAGTCGCCGATCTTATCGCGAACAATTTGACCGTTTACTGCATAGTCGCAGGCAATGTTAAAGATTTTTGGATCACGACCTTCACGTCTGCCCATGTGTTCAAACACCGCATGTAGGATTTCGTGTGCAATTACAAACTCTACTTGTTTAACAGTGAGAGGAGTAAAAAATTTACGGTTAAAAAAGATATGGCGCCCGTCAGTAGCCGCCGTAGGAAGCCAGTCATCGGCTTCTTGAATTTTCATACGAGTAGCAAGATTGCCAAAGAACGGATGACGCAATAGTAGACCCACACGGGCTACAATAATCTTATCAATAATTGGATCGGCATGTGCCATTGTTGCTCCTAAAATTTTAGTATGTATATATTATAACAGGGCCCGTAGGCCCTGTCAACTTATTGCTTTTCAGTGGCTTGTGCAATATACTTACCAAATTTTGCATGGAAGTCATCGAAACACTTGATCTCGTCTGGATCCAATGGAAGTTTGTAAGTACTAAGGGCAAGTTTAGTACCCATAATAACCAACTCAGTTTCGAAATTATCCATCATAAATTGGAAGAAGCAGTTAACCTGGTCGTTCCAATCTTTAACCTTTTTGTCGCACGAATCTTTAAGTTCGTAGCAAAGGCTAACGACCAGCGAATATTGAGCCGAAATTTCTTTCGAATCCATCTTCTTAACTTTGCCCTGCAAAATATCTGTAGGATTAGGCATTTTGCTGGCATGTTTACGGTGTGCCATAAACTTAATAGCAAGACCTTCACCGATAGCACCTGAAGTAAGGTCAGTGAGTGTCTCGTTATCTGTATCGTCGTCTACTAGCAGTTCGCTAACAAAAGACCAAGAGCGCGGAGTTGCAAATGCACGGCTCGCAGATTTAGGATCAAAGTCGTAAAGATCTTTCTTAGAGAAAGTAAGGAAACCTACAACGTCTTTATGGATCTTGTTGTTAACAGCCCATTCTTGCCAGTCGTCCCAATCACAAGTCATTTCCAAGTGAACAAAACGGTTAGCCAGCGGAGCAGGCATGCGATAAGTAACACCTTTATCACTTTCACGGTTACCAGCAGCAACCATTACAACATTATCAGGAAGTTTATAAGTACCAACACGGCGGTTAAGTACAAGTTGATAAGCCGCTGCTTGTACAGCAGGAGCTGCAGAGTTCATTTCGTCCATAAAAAGAACGACTTGTTTGTGCTGACTTGCCAATTGCTCGTCTGGCAGTTCTAGCGGAGGAGCCCACACCATTTTATTGGAGTTGCTGTCAAAATAAGGAATACCCTTAATATCTGTCGGCTCCCAAAGTGAAAGACGAACATCGATCACATGGGCGTCAAGTTCTTCGCCCAATTGCTTAATAATGTCTGATTTGCCAATACCGGGAGGACCCCAAAGGAAGATTGGACGCTTATTTTTGAAAGCCTTGCGAAGGGATTTTTTAGCACCTTTTGGGCCTACAGTACGACTAACGATTTCTGCCATTTTTATTACCTTTCAAAAGTGGGCGGGTGAAATTTTTACGCTATGTCTGTATTATAGTTGATTTTACGGCTCGTGTCAACTGTTTTCTTTTGCGTCCAAATCTTTCTGACGTTCGTTCATGGCTTTAATTAGTCCAAATTTTCGGATATCGTCCGAAAACAAATAAAGCTCAAAACTCTTTTTCTCTGAAAAAACAGTTATACTTTGGGTAGTTAGGTAGTAAGGGCAATCAATATATCTTTCCAAAAAGATGATAGTTTGGGGACTTAGTTCGATTGGGTCGGTAAAAGGAATCTCGTATTCTACCAAACCCAATTCCGAAATTAAAAACTCGTATCCTTTGTCACTTAATCTAAACGAATTTTTTCCAGACCTGTTTGATTGCCACCAAGTTCTAGAATACATTGACACATTAGCATCGTCTAAACTTTTGCCCCACTGTTGAAGAAATATTTTAGTGAGGACATCTCGATCTATCATTTTACAATAGTGCCAGTTGTTAATTTAACGACTTGGAATTCTTCTGTTCCAAATGTTAAATTTAATTTTTTTGCTAGGTTACGAGCATGACCTGGATTACTAAAAGAAACTTTTTTGTATTTAGGCCCAGGGTATGAAGTTAGGCTATTAAAACTTTTGAGGTTAAAAGGTTGGCCGCGATAAAACACAGCCCAAATAGCATCGGCTTCAAGTACCTGTTCTGATTTGTATGTTTTTTTATTAGTATGTTCTAATAAAACTTTAGGTTTTGGTCTACTCATTATATGCGTCTCTAGATAAGTACGCATATATTTATCTCTTACTTCTTATCTTCGAACCCACCACCGTCCATAGAAACACTTATAATTTCAGTATCAAAACTACGTTTTAACTCATTTAAAAGCATATCGTGATTTTGATTGAGTTTATCCATACACTCTGCTAGTGCTAAAATAAGCATTCTTGCCTGTTGAATACTTATTTTTACTTCTTTACTTTGTGTTTGTTCAGCACTACGTACCTGCTGTATAAACTGAGTAATAGGAGTTAGATTAATTTGATTTTGCATTAGCTAGTACCTGTTTCATTTCAAGTTCTGTTTTAAACGGTCCTTTGTAAGGATAACGTTCAACAGTAATAAGTTTTGGACAATGACTCTTAACCCAGCCTTTATCAAATTTAATGATATAATATCCTGCACAGTATAAACTCTTACTTGCATTGGATTTAGTAAACAGCGGCAGTCGTCTTTGTACATCGTACATTGGGTTGTATGGTTTACAACTTGTAGGATAACCGTGACATTCGTTTGGTTGTGTAGTAGTAACTTTAATTTTTTCGTTCTTTAGAAAAAACTCTTTACCAAATTCACGAGTAAGGTCTTCTTTTTTATTAAACATCATTTCGCCGTTTGTACTTGACAAAATAAATTTATTATTTTCTTTTTTATGTAGTGTAGCAATTTTTTCACCGTTCTGTTCTACTATCCAGAACTTGCCGTCTACAATTGGTTTTGCATGTATCTCTGTCATTATTGTCTCCTTTTACTAGACCCCTAAGGCATCTTAGTAATGTACGTACATATTTATCTCTTAAAAATGCCCTTAATCCACTGTACCAGATTATAGTATCTAAAATGATAGTCAGTTAGCATAGGAGAAAGGTGAGGGCAACGTCCTTGATTCCAGTCACAGTTTGCTTTAATGTTTTCACCGCAGGTATTACATTTCATCATTCGTCCTTGTAATCAATTACATTTCCGTCTTCATCTGCACAAATAATACGAACTTGGTTGCCGTCTTCGTCTTCAATAAGTATTGGCCCCCAGATCCACGCTTCTGTTTCGTCTAGTATCCAGCCTTCTTGGTTTTCGA
>JACCDI010011622.1_pt1 | contig 17836 bp, 18 predicted proteins | sample 7442791 | NCBI WGS metagenome assembly JACCDI01 (sample SAMN15323434, study PRJNA562643) | freshwater metagenome | isolation source: river surface water | place: USA:Blue River Watershed | collected 2017-08-15
TGTCTGCGTCCTAAATATCCAGCAGCACTTGTTCCAACCATACCATAAGCAGTATGTGGTTTATAAATAAATGTTCCTTTGCTTTGAGTATAACATAAAGTATTTGAACAATTGTTATATTGTTTATTATATGGTAACAAAACAGTATCAAACATAGTAATATAATTAGATGACCGATTAAGTGTGTTTTGAGGATATGAAGTTACATTTGAATTAGATGAGTTTTCTAAAATTGAACCAACAAATGGATGAAAAGACATTATATTATTAGGTGATATAATATAATGAAATGTAATTAAAGTTAGGCGACTTTTTTGCCACAAGCACTGCAACCAGGTTTAGCCTTATAAACGCGGTCAATCATTGGTGCGTTTAATGCGGTTACTGGTTTAATTGAAGCAAGATTAGCAGTTGGTTTTTCTGTTGGAGAAAAAATAGGTTGTCTTGAATTATCAAATCTCATTTTAAATCTGTCCATTTATATAAATTACAAATATTTTAATTTTAATTAATTATTCTTAAAGTATTTCACCAGTTGTCAACAAATTCAATATTTTGCAATCTAATTCAGCTTTATATAAAATATAATCAGAAACAGTATATTGTGATTTGTCTTTCTTTTCTAATAATTTTTCAATAAATGAAGATTGATTAACGCAATCACAATCAAAATAAGGAATAATATTTATTTTGTTAGTTATCATAGTTTCATCATTGTCTAAAAATTTGATGGTATAAGTGTCATTATTAGAAATGTCTATAATTTGTGCTTTATACCATTGGTTTATTTTTTTAGCCCAAACTAAATCTCCAATTCTAAAATTATATGTAACTGATAATATGATATCCTGTAAAGCATTTGAAATAGGTCCATATATAATATCGTCGCCTTTATTTTTAACATCAGGGCATTCGCATCCATTGACAATAGAAGTTTTAACGGTTTTTCCTCCAGTGATTGGATATGCTTGATTATATATAATGGGTTGTCCATAATTAGGTGGAATGATTCCTCGTCGTAGAGGTGCTTTTCCTTTGAGTTTATTCAAGTATCTGTCATACGAATTATGTTTGATGTCTACTCCGACGCCCCCGGGAGATAACGCCCCAGGGCGATGCCTGACAATTGTGTGTTTTGTACTGCTACATCTGTAACCTGAACCTGAACCTGTTTTAGTAACTTGTACTGATGGTTTTGCACGGTCACTCATTTGGTTCCAATAAGTTCTTGATGGAACTACATAAGGAGTGCCTGCTTGTTCAACAGTTTGATATTCATTTGACGGCTTTTGATAAGCTGATAATCCTGCCAAGTTCATTGTATACAAAGAAGATGGAACTCTAACTGTTTTTTGAATAAGTTTTTGCCGTTGATATTGAGATGCTGGATTATCGCTAGATAGATTTTTATTACATCCACGACAACTGTTAGGAATGCCATTGTTTTGAGTGCTTCCATTTTGTGTTTGATAAATGTCAACAGGGTTTTGATAATACATGTTTTAATAATATAATCTTTTATTATTTTTTCAAAAAATTGATTTGTAATTATAAGAATAAAAAGTATATAAACACAACATGTCGCTGACAATTAATGGTAAATTTCAATGTGTCAATTGTAGTAAAGCATATACTAGAAAAACATCGCTTGATAAACATAGACTTTTATGTGACTTTAAGCAGAAATCAAAACGTGAACAAGATGTTGAAATAGAAGAATTAGGAGATGTTCCTAATCATTTAGAATTGGTAAAAATAGTCCAAGAACTAACAATGAAATTAAATAAAATGGAAGAGAAAATGGAAGAAATGCAAAAATGGGTTGATAAAAAGAAGAAGAAACTAAATATAATTGCATGGCTTAATGTGAATGTAACTCCTACAATAGGATTTATAGAATGGGTAACTACTTATTTAAAAGTGACAGATGAAGACTATCAAGTGTTGATGGATAAAAATATATATGACTGCGTTCAAAAAGTATTTGAAAGTAATTTAGGCGAAACAAATGGAGGTGAATTTGTACATCCAATTAAATGTTTTACACAAAAAGCCAATGCATTTTATATGTATGAGAAAAACGAAGATGGAACGCCTCTTTGGAAATTAATGAATAACGATGATTTTACTATATTATTTAGACATATACAACGCAAAATTACAGCAGTATTATTCAAATGGAAACAAGAAAATTCTTCAAAGTTTCATGAAAATGATAATATGGCAAATCAATTCAATAAATCGGTTGTAAAAGCAATGAATATGAGTGTTAAGCCAGACAGCGGATTTACACGCATGAAGAACTCGCTATACGCATACTTGAAAATCGACTTAAATAGGACGACAGAATATGAATTTGAATTCTGAAAAAATTGAATTACTTTTAGGATTTTTTTATAGATGTATAAACAATAAATATAAAATGAAGTTTGTAATGATGGATGATAAAGACGACGTGATTAATCATTTGAAATCACGTGAAGAAGATACTGCTTATTGTGGTAATTTTATATTTGAATCATTTAATGTTGGAACACACATAAATAAAGGTTCCAATCTGTCAAAAACATTGGAAGAATTAAATCCAAATGTTCCTTATCAAATATTCTTGACTGCTCGTTCTGCCAGATTTTACATATCTGATTCAGAGATTGCCAAATGTGCTGAAATTGTCACAAGACGTAATCTAACTATGTTTGTTCATACACCTTATTTATTAAATTTAGCAAATGATGATGAATATATTGTTGAGTCTTTACAAAATCATTTAAAAGTATGTTCTCAAATGAAATTTAAAGGATGTGTTGTTCATGTTGGAAAGTCTGTAAAAAGACCATATGAAGTAGCCTTAGAAAACATGAAAAATAATATAATAAAATCAATTGAAACAGCGACAGAAGATTGTCCGCTATTATTGGAGACACCTGCTGGTCAAGGAACCGAAATGTTAACTACATGTGAAGACTTTGTTGATTTTGTATTAAATATAAATGACCCAAGATTGGGTATTTGTGTTGATACATGTCACGTATTTGCGTCTGGATATTTACCAACAAATTATGTAAATCATATTATTGAAGACGAAAACAAATTAAAGTATTTGAAATTAATTCATTTCAATGACAGTGAAAAAGAATGTACATCATGTGTAGATAGACATGCTTATTTATGTAAAGGAAAAATACCAATGACCGAATTAGTAAATGTTGCTTTCATTGCGCAAAATTATAATATTCCTCTTGTATTTGAATAAATAATGTAAATTAATTGTTATTTTTATTTTTTATCATCACAAATCAAATAATCATAATCATCTTCTTCATCTGGGTTGTCTTTAATTAAAAAATAATTAGTTAACGAACCACAATATGTAATTAAACCATAAACAATTCCTGAATTACTTTTATATAGACCATATTCTGTCAACCCTTGCGCACTTTCACCAAATCTTATGTAGGTGTATGTTGGCGATGTATCTGAATCAATAGCATGAAAAGATTCACATAAATTGTCAACATAACAACTAGATATAGCTGGTGGTCTTATTGGATGATTATTTGTAATAAATTTCTCAACATGTGTAGCAATTTCTTCGTTTAAAACTTGAGAATGTGCTGTTGTATCGTTTAACATTTATATACTATGTCAATATATATTTAATATGGTTTAAATATGTATTATAAAAGTTATTCAACAGTAGGAACAGGAACAACACGTGTATCCACATTTCTCATGTCAATGCATGGCAGTTCTCCGTGATTAAATATTCTATATGATGTAATTAAACAAGATGTTGGAACTATAACTGAAACAATAATAGCTAATGTATACATTTATCATTTGGTTTATAAGAAAACAAACTAACAAAAAAAGTAATTCAATTTTCTTTATATTGTTTTAATATATATTATAAAAACCTACTTAAAGAAGACTCCGCACACTAATATTTTTCAATACATAACCAAAATGCTTCTCGTTGACCAAGCCAATTTGCTCCTGTTATTTTACCATAAACAGTTCCATTTAAATACAATGTAGCTTCATAACCTTCATAATATTCTCTCAATGGAATATATTTTGTAGGCAAATATGTTCTAAATACTAAATTAGAATCATCAATATCATTAAACTCTAAATAATAAAATGAATTATATTCATAATTAAAAACGTCGTGAAAGCTAGAAAGCAAACCATAATCTAAAATTGTTCCTTCATATATTTGCAAATCTATGTTATTATCATCTAAAACATGTATTTGTATACTTTTTTTTGAACATTTAGTTTTAACAACATCAACATTGTTTGAAATGTCTGATTTAAATGTATAAGTAAAATGATGAAATATTTTCATACCATTTTCAATATGTTTTTTATAATTCTTGTTTATTTTCCATGACAATTTGTGTGTATTTGGACAGAAATGTGGATACCAAGGTTTGTCATGCGACGCATAACTACAAATCAAATTTACAATATTCACTGGAAGATTAATCATGATTATATTTTATTTATTTGACATTATATACTCATTAAAATATAATCAATTTTTTTTATACACTTGGAAAACTAGGGTCCATAGCAATGCCACAAACTCCTGGATCATTTGTTGATGATGTTCTAGCAATCTTCACATATCCTTTGTCACCCCATGAAGTGCCCCAACTATTCTTAACTAACCAATAATCTTGACCATTTTCAGTTCCATATCCAACAACTAACACACCATGATCTAAATTAGTTCCACAACTGCTAGATGTCAAAATACCACCTGAATAAGATTGGAAATAACGGGTGTCCGCTTCAATTGCCACTGCTACTGGTTGCATTGCCACTGCTGCCTTCAAAGAAATCTGATCATTTGGCTTCACATCTGAACATGAACTAATATGAACAACTGGCGAACACTTTTGACATGAACCTCCAGTCTTTGTAACACCAGATGTGTATGGATAAGAAGACAATGAACATTGACCATTCTCAATCACAAACTTAAATGCGCCTTCCATTTGACCACCATTACAACCATGTGAACCATATGAAACGCCAGTAGCACAATCAACCAATTCTTGCTCAGACAAATCAATTAGTTGTCCCTTTGCTATTGCCCAAGCACCTTCAATTGCTCCAGTCGAAGAAAACGTCCAACATGAGCCACATTGTCCTTGATCTTTTACAGTAGTAACAGCACCCTTTGTACGCCAATCAACTGAGTCAGGAGCACTTCCAGAACCAGATGAAAAAGACTTGCATCCATAAGAACCAACAGTTGACTTCAATCCACTAATATAAGTAGCCTTAAATTCTTCGGGTGTTAAATCTGTAAATTGATTTATTCCCATAGTGAAATTTTGACTTAAATCAGAATTATGTGAAATAATATTTAACAAATTATTTCTGAAAATATCAAATCTAGTTGCTAATTCTTGGAATGTATCATACTTCTTATCAAATCTACTTTGAAATTCAGTAAACGCATTCCAATGAAAAACCTCTTCATCATTGAAATTTACGTCGGTATTTCCACGCAAATTAAATTGTCCAAATACTCCAAAAATAAACGACAGCAATAATAAAAATCGCATTTCCTTATATATCATACATAAAAAATCTTTAATACTGTTTATTTAATTAATATTATAAGTATTCAAAATATTGTAAGTATTCAAATTATTATAAGTATTTATTATAATAATGATAGATATTGTTGATATGTTCCATTATTTTTTAGGATTTGTATTTTTAGCATTATGTTTATGGGTTATTATACAAACGCACAATTATTTTAGCAAAAACAATACACCTATTGAAGTTTTACGTGCTCAAAATTCAACCTAAAATGTATTTACCAATTATATTATAAATACAACAAATACAGTTACATACATGTAATGTAAATTCAGAAGGTATAATGATTTTAAGCAATTTGTCTCTAAAAATAAATTCTCTATTTTTCTTTGTATATTTTCCAATGCTTTTTAGCATTTCTTTTGTAAATTCTTGACAATTATTTGTATATAAATGCCAGTTAAAAAATTTTTCATTTCCAACTCTTTCTTGAGTTTTATTTAATATATCAATCAATGAATATGTATTTTTTTTAATATTTAATTCTTTTATTTCATGTTTGTTAGTTATAAGAAAATTATCAGTTATATTAATAGAGTTGTTTTTCTCTATCATTAACATTTTCTTCATTCCTGTATCTAATGTTATTTCACAAACTAACAAAGTATGATATGGAAAATTGTCATGAGATTCACGAATCATTTTTTCATAATTATATAATGTAAATATATTCAAAAAAAAGGTTATAAATTGATGAAGTGGTTGTCTAATTAAATACATTTTTGTTAGTTTGTAGTTTCCATATTTGTCTAACAATTCTTTGCTTTTTTTGTTGTATTGGTAAAACAATACATTGTTATTGTCTATGTTTAATTTAAGAATTTTTATAAGAATGTAGCTAATTAAGATAAATATTATAAATCCTGAAAACAAAAATACTAACAAAATTAATATTATATAATTCAATTTAACATTCGATACACCTAATTCATTAAAAAAATTAATAATTTTATCATAAAACATTATAATTATTTATTATAATATTTTCACAATTATTACGTATATTTTTGGACGAACTCACTAACGGACATAATTGGTATCCGTAATTTTCTAGCATCTTCTGCCTTTCCTGTATCATCGTCTGTCGACTTAGCTATCAACATATATGTATTTTTATTTACACTTGAACCTTGAATGGCACCTACATTTTTAAGATATTCCAATATGTTTTTATCACGAGTGCCTGTAAGAACTATTGTTTTTCCAGTTAATTCGGTTGATTGAACCGGTTGTTTTTTATTATTTGTTTCATACAATTTGTCTTCCAATCCACATTCTTCTAAGAAATACTTAAAATCGTCTATTTTACTAACAAATGCTTCCGCTGTTTTATTTGCCATTCCTTTTATGTTTGAAACATTATTTATTTTAACATAATCAGTTTCATTACTTATTAATATGTCAGGAAGTTCATTCATTATTAATTCTAATCGTTTTTCACTAAATCCGCGACCAAATATATTAGATGATGCCATTATAGTTATAAGAGAAGCGCTTTCAATCTTTGATTGTATTCCATTATATAATTTTGGCGCGGTCTTACTTTTTTCGCCAAACACATTATAAAAGTCTTTTTCTGTCATTTCTAATATTGAAGCCACGTTATCATATCCAGCATTGATAATTTTGCTAACATATCCAGAACTTAATCCATCAACGCCTATTCCTTTGAAGAACATGGTTACATTTTTTTCAATAACTGTTGGATCATTTTCAGCATCTTTAAGCATAATATCGACATGAGTTTCATTCCATTCATAAGGAACAGATGGCATTTTTGCTTCATCAGCCGGAACAGTAACTGAACGAATATGAGGAATTACATCTCCACTTCTAATTAATTCAATTATTGCTCCAATTCCAATTTTGTTATTTTCAATAAAAGCAGCATTAAATCCAGTTGCATAAGTTATATTAACACCGTCTAAATAAATGGTTTCGATTTGTACACGAGGTTTTAAATATCCATCTTTGCTTGGTGTCCAAATAACGTCAACCACTTTTGCTTCAGCAATTTGACTTGTTAGTACCATTTTGAATGCAAAAGCATGTTCTGGATTTTTGTCAGTAGTTTCATAAATATTGTCGTCTTTGACAATTTCACCATCAATTATATATTCATAATTGTCACGATGGTGTAATAATTTAGAAGATAAAATATTGTTTCCTGTTTTTTTATCTACACTATAAAGTACAGTTTCAACATCAAGAGTTTCCAATAATTTCATTTGGTCAGAAGGTTTCATTTCAGGGTATAAAACTTCATATGCTACAAAGGAAATGTCTTTTATTTCTTCACTAATTGTTTTTCTATTAATAATTCCACCAACCGCATTTCTTATATTTGAAAATTTGTGTTTGTATTTTTGTTCAAATACTTTTTTTTTCATAATAAATTCGCCTCGAATTGCGATATTTTCTGTTTTAGGCAGTCTTAAATAAGGTATCAAATGTGTTTTCTTTTTTCCTACTTTTCCATCTCCACGTGTACTTAATAATGTTTCTCCATTCACGTTATTTACAAAAGCACCACTTATTCCGTCTAATTTGCATGAAACAACATAAGGTCCTTTATATTTTTTCATCCAATTTTCAAGAGCATTTGTATCAGGTTTTATTTTATTCATTGAAGGTAAGAAGAATGGTAATACAACATCGTCGCTGTCGACTTTTGCTCCAATTTCAAACAAAGTAGGGTTATTTGGATATTTATTTTCGACATATTCTTTAATGATGTCGTATTGATTATCAGTCATAACAGGTGTGTCATTAAAATATTTGTCATTAGCGTATCGAATGATGTTTGTTAGTTGATTTTCATTTAATTTATCTAAAACAGAGATGCCATTAGATTTAAACATGTTGATTAATGATAATTCAATAGTGTCGCCGATATTTTCCGCCATTTTTCCCGGAATTCTGTCGCCACATTTTTCCGCCATTTTTCCGCCATTTTTCCTGGAATTATCCCCCGCCACAACAGCACTGCCATTTTTACGATCTTCTGGTCTCTTATATTCCAATCCTAAAAACTCAAATATATCCTTCTCATCTCTAAAAATTGTTTCTACTTTTTCTTTATTTCCATTCACTAATTTATGCATTCCATGTTCATTAAAAGTATAACCTTGATTCAATCCATGTTGCCTCATAACTGTGTTAAATGTCTTTGAACCTGTAAAATATAATATAGCAAATGGAAATTCATCTGGTGGAGAATATAAGAAATCAACTCTTCTTGCTATTGAATTAACACCTGGCAACTTTGTTATTACTAATGTTTTTGATAAACCACGAGACAACACAACTATTATTATACCTCTTTTTATCAAATTATCGACAAATTTCTTATATACATCACCTGTACTACCAGTTATAATAACATCAATGTCTCCTGAATTTAACGCACCTCTTCTATAAGAACCAACGATGTCAAATTTGGCATCATCATCTGTATTTGACATATCAAACACCGACTTAAAAATTCGTTCATATTCTTGTATCTCACTTCGAGGTATTCTTTTTTGAATATCGTCATAATATTTTAGACCAACTTTCTGCTGATTATTCAACAATTCGTCTTGACGTTGTCTTAACATTTCAATACTTGTAACACCAATATCTACTAATTCTTGTGCTTTCTTAGGACCAATACCATAAACATCACTTAAAATATTAATTGGATTTGTTTTTTCACTTTCAATGATACGTAATGTCCCTGTCTCAACAAATTCATTTAACTTGTCCATAATTGTTGGACCTATTCCATTTAATCCTTTTAATTGTTCAGTATTCGTAATATCATTTGGATACATCATAATTATTTCTTGTGCTTTTTGATATGCCTTTGCTCTAAAATGTTCGCCTTTTTTTGACATGATGTTTGTTAGTTTGTCCATCAAATCAATAAATTCGTCATTGTAAATCTTTTTGCCACTCATTTTTTTTATTCAACCAATGTTTTTATTATCTTTTTAATACTATTTAATTTAATTCAATTCTTTTATTTTTTAGAAAAGTTAAACAACTTATTCAAGTCTGATGGACGACCATTTGAAAATTGTATATTTGAACTTGGTATTATTAATTTCTTTGATTTTATTTGTCTTATTCTTTCTTGTTCTAATCGAGCCATAACTAACATATGTTTATATTCAGCTAATGTTTTGGGTTTTTTTATTTCTGGTTCTTCTTTTATTTCATTCTTAAAATACTTACTATATATATAATTGGATTGATTTGGTGGCATTTTATAATTCTGACTTTGAGCATATCTTGGTGATGGTTGTTGAATGTTTGGCTGTTTTTGAACTGGTTGTTGTTGTTGAACTGGTTGTTGTTGTTGAACTGGCTTAGTACTTTCTCTGTCTACAAGATGCAATTTACCATCTGAAACATACATCCCCATTTTTGATAATATATCATCATATGATATTTGAGGACGATTTGCTTGTGGTCTTTCAATATTCATTTTTTTAGATTTGTTAGTTTGTTCTTCAATAAAACTAACTTTTTTAACTGTTTTTGTTTGGGGTACTTCAAACATATCATTTTCAGGTATCTGTTCTAATTCTGTAACATTTAAATTCATATTATATATTATTATCACATTATTTATTAATAAATGAAACATAAATAATTATGTTAGTTTATTATAATGCCGGGATATATAGAAAATTATGGATTTTCTGAGACATATGTAAATAACAATAATAAGATAACTAACAATTCAATTGAATGGAAAGGAAATTATGATGGACATGACGGCTATTTAAATATGAATATAAATGATAATGGATATAATAAATTTGTTAGTATGTCATTTGATAAAGATGACTTGATTGGATTGTTAGGGACGCAAACTATAAACATGGATTTAAACAAAAGACTTGCCAGAGATTTTCTAAATAAGCCTTATAAGAAAAGAAAAACTAACAAAAAGAAAACTAACAAAAGAAAAACACATAAACGTAAATAATTAAAATTAAACTTACAAATAATTAACTTATTATTATATTAATTATATGTCAAGTTTTAGAAGATTTGGTGGAATAAATTATTCAGCAAACAATAATATTGTTAGAAATCATATTTCAAACGCAGATCAATCAAACATAAATAATTATTCTGGACAAGCAAATTCAAAAGAAGTATTTGCAAGTCATCTAGATATGAGTGGAAATTCATTGTTACATTTGGGAACTATTTATTTTCAAGACGGTTCATCAATGAATACTGCTACTGTAACTGGTCCTATTGGACCAACTGGACCCACCGGATTTAAAGGTGCTGACAGTTTCGTAACAGGTCCAACGGGATACACAGGACCAACTGGTGATAAAAGTACTGTAACGGGACCTACAGGGTACACTGGTCCCGCAAGTTCAGTAACAGGTCCAACTGGTGACAAAAGCGACGTAACTGGACCAACAGGTGAAAGAAGCACTATTACCGGTTATACTGGACCTACTGGTGATAAAAGTGATGTAACTGGCCCCACGGGACACACAGGTCCACCAAGTTTAGTAACAGGACCAACCGGTGATAAAAGTGATGTTACTGGTCCAACAGGTGAAAGAAGCACCATCACTGGTTACACAGGACCAACAGGAGATAAAAGTGATGTAACGGGTCCAACAGGTCCACCAAGTTTAGTAACAGGACCAACCGGTGCTTCAAGTTTCGTAACAGGTCCAACCGGTGCTTCAAGTTTCGTAACAGGTCCAACCGGTGCTCCTAGTTTCGTTGCTGGTCCAACTGGTCCATCAAGTACAATCACTGGGCCCACAGGGCCTCCTGGAACACAACCTTGGGTATATTTGAATCCTACAGAAATATCTTATAATGGGGATGTAACTATAAATTCTGGATATTTAAGTGTTGGCGGAAACATTTATACAAGTGGATATTCGTCATTTTATAATGGGAATTTAGTAGTTAATGGAGGTGCAATTTATGTTAATAAAAATTTAAACATGTATGCAACAGCCAGTTTATATTTAGATTCTCCTGCTGGTGGAAATGGTGTAACATCTGTATATAGAGAACAATCTACAAAAAATCTATTTATAGATTCATCATATTATGATATAGGCATTGGAGGAGGTGTAGTATTTAGATTAAAAAACCCTACTGGACCTAGTGGAAACTATATAGATTCATTAAATGTTCAACCAACATATATTAATTGCTCTGTCCCGTTAACGTCTACTGCGACTATTCCATCAATAAATGAAAATTCAACTGTCATTCCAACAACTTCTTGGGTACAACAAGTTATTAATTCTAAAACTACATTTACAGGTCCAACAGGTGCTGATAGTTTCGTAACCGGTCCAACAGGTGCTTCAAGTTTCGTAACCGGCCCTACAGGTGCTCCTAGTTTTATTACTGGGCCAACAGGTGCTTCAAGTTTTGTTACTGGCCCAACAGGAGCTTCAAGTTTCGTAACCGGTCCAACAGGTGCTCCTAGTTTTGTAACAGGTCCAACAGGATATACTGGACATACAGGTGCTCCTAGTTTTGTTACTGGACCAACAGGTGCTTCAAGTTTTGTAACAGGTCCTACTGGAACTCAACCATGGGGAATTGGTTCTTCAGGAAAAATATATTATAATGGAGGAAATGTTGGAATTGGAACAACCGGACCGACTTATTTATTATCATTAGGAAATCTTAATCAAAATTGTAAATTAGCGTTATACGATGATGGAACAGGAAACAATTGGTATGGAATTGGTGCTAACAATAACAATTTGACATTTGGTGCAGGACTTCAAAGCACTTCTAACCTTCAAATGGTGTTATCTAATGCTGGTTTTCTCGGAATAGGAACAACTGTGCCTCAATACATGCTGGATGTTAATGGAACATCAAGAGTAAATGGAGTAGCAACATTTAATAACGACATAGTTCAGTCTAATAGCGAAAGCAACAACATTACACAACAAACTATAACAACTTTAAGTAATCCAAATATTTTAAGAACAACAAATTTATATGGTTCTTTAAGTATATATAATCCTACTGGTCAATCAGGAGGTGATTTAAGACTTTGGGAAGTAGGAGGAAATGGAAATAGTTCTCAACTTTATACATCTGGTTCTCAATTGAATATAATTAACTTAACTAGTAATGGATATATATCATTTACTAATACAAATGGTTCTGGCATTCAAACTCAACCTTTACGAATTAATAGTGATAATATGACTATTCAAACTACAAATCCTCCAACTCAAACTGCCGTTCAACCAGCATCAACCGACAGTTCAAATAACATTCCAACGACTGCTTGGGTTCAAAGTGCAATCTCATCAGGAAATTCAAATATTTTAAATTCAAATAACAATTGGACTGGAAACAATACATTTACATCATCTAATTCAATAACAATAAACACACCGATAAATGTAAATAATTTTTATCAACCAACATCAATAAATCAAATAGGGTATACTAATGTATATACAGTTGAAAATTATACACTCACGGTTGGCACTAACAATAATATATATACATTTACAAATGTTTCTCCAGGAATATATTTATTTTTTGTATGTGGTTATATGGAAAGTAACGCAACCGTATCAGGTCAACATTGGATTATGTATTTCAATAATTCTGCAGGAACAACATTGGCCACAACTTATATTATCCCAGGTTCAGTTCCTAATACATATATTGGTTCTGCAAATATGTCTTGCGTGTTAATTAACAATTCTACTCAAAATTATACATTCAGAACATTTACTTCAAGCAATACAATATCTCCAGAGTTTACCGGTTCATGTAGTCTAACTCGAATAGCATAATGTTTTGTAATAAATTATATTAAAAAATTGATTTAAAAAGATATTATGATATTAAATGTATTGTGTCATAATGGATTTCTCGGAAGAACAACAATTATCATTTGATAAATATATTGCTGGTAAAAATATATTTATCACTGGACCTGGTGGAACTGGTAAAACTGCGTTAATCCGTCATATTCAAAAAGATGCATATAAAAAATGTATTGATGTTCAAGTTTGTGCTTTGACTGGATGTGCCGCTATTTTACTAGAATGTAAAGCCAAAACCATCCATTCATGGGCTGGAATTGGTATTGGAAGTGGTACTAATGAAGATATGATTAAAAAGATAATGAAAACAAGTTATTTAAAAGCATCATGGAAAAGTGTAGACGTGTTAATTATTGATGAAGTATCTATGATGTCGTTAAAATTATTCGAAATGTTAGATGCTATTGGTAAAGCAGTTCGCAGAAATACAAGACCATTTGGTGGAATCCAATTGATATTTTCAGGAGATTTCTATCAGTTACCGCCCGTGGGCGACAAAGATAAGCCAGAAACTACCCAATTTTGTTTTGAATCGCCTTTATGGTTTGAAACATTTAAAATGGAAGATCATATCAACTTTAATAAGATTTTCAGACAAAAAGATCCAGTTTATCAGCGAATTCTAAATCAAATAAGAGAAGGACGACTTAAACGTTCTTCTAACGAAGCATTATTAAATGTTGTTGGAAGACCTATTCCTGATGATTTTCCTATTAGACCCACTAAATTATTTCCAAAGCGTAACCAAGTTGATTATATTAACGCAATGGAAATGAATAAATTATCAGGCGAATTATATGAATATAAAGTTAAATATAGAGTTGACGTTGAAATGACTCCAAATGAACGCACACTGCGTATGAATTTTACAAAAGAACAAATTGCCACTGAATTAAATTATCTAAAAAGCAATTTAAGATGTGATGAAGTTGTAAAAATAAAGGTAGGCGCACAAGTCATGTGTTTAGTAAATATCAATAGTCCTCCGCCTTCTTGCGATATTTTAGTATGTAATGGTTCTCAAGGTATAGTTAAGAGTATTAATCCACAAGGATTGCCATTAGTTAAATTTACGAATGGTGTTGAAATGGTAATGGACTATTACACATGGACAAGTGAATTAATACCAGGTGTAGGTGTGTCGCAAGTGCCATTGTTATTGGCATGGGCATTGACAATTCATAAGTCACAAGGTGCAACATTAGACGCAGCCGAAATAGATGCTGGTTCAGGTATATTTGAGTGTGGACAAACATATGTTGCGTTATCAAGACTGAAAAATTTTGAAGGATTATATTTATTGTCATTTGATGCTAGACGAGTGCGAGTAAATAAAAAAGTCCAAGACTTTTATGAACAGTTGGAAGAATTTAAAAAAAGAAATGAAGAAGAAACCAGTGTCAATTATGAATGTTTGCCGGAAGCATATGTGGAAGCAACTCCAATTCCAATTGCTGAAGCAGTGCCCGTTTCAGATACAACAAGAGTTATAGATTTTAGTAGATTCGCGAATATTTAACGGATATATTTTCAACGGATATATTTTGTTACCGATAAATTGTATTTTTTTAGTTCTATAAATTTTGCCTTTGAAATAAAAAAAATTGAAATACTTTTCATCTATTTAGTCAGAAGCATAAATAACCCCCTAAAATAGTCTTCAACTCTCTCTCGAAAATGTTTCAACCACGTGAATCCTCTGCCTGGGTCGATAGTCTTCTTAATGAGAAGTACTATGGTTACGCACTCAATTCATACAATGTCGATGACTACATGGAAGCAGGACTTCTCACTGAAAACTATGCCTGGGTAGACGAAAGGCTTAGTAAGATGTGTGAAGAACCTAAACTCATGCCTCTTAGACCTTGTGTGATGACATGGGCTAACTACAGAGACAAGGATGTTCAGCTACCTCTTGAAATGAAACCAGAGAGTATTTTAGGTAAGCGTAAGAGATGTGATACAGATGAAGATTATGGAGAAACGAGTGTTGTTTATAACAGTCGCTATTATGGACAAGGTAAGGATGCTGGAAATGATGCTTATTGTGTTGTTGTTACAGATGATTATATGAGTGATGATAATGGTTCGATTAGTTCTCAAGAAGTTATGTGTGACATATATGAGAACAATGATGATATTGATGAGTTGACTTCTGAGTTTGAAGAATTGTCTATTGAAGATGAGGTTGATGAACTTTGTCAGTTGCTTGATGATATTAGTCTTGATGATTATGATGAAAATGCCATGGAAGTAGGTTATGATTAAATTGAAGTATATATAGATTGTAGGTTTGTATTGTAATGTAATATGTAAAAAGGAAGGGTAATATTCCCTTTTTTATTGGATGTGTCAATTTAGACACTAAATTGACCGACAATTTGACATCACATAGTATAATTTAATTTGTCAATATATATTAATACATACATGATTAAAATATATGAAATGAATGATGACGATATTAATGAATTTATAACTCAACATTTACCAGTCAAAACTTTTGAAAAAAACAAATATGGTGAAGTATTCACAAACCCAGTGCTTATAAATAAAATGCTTGATTTGTTCCCATCATCCATATGGTCTAATCACAAATTGAAATGGATTGACCCTTCTGTTGGTGCTGGTTTTTTTATGATATATGTTTATTTAAGACTTATGAATGGTCTTAAAGATTGGCAAACTAACAAATTGAAAAGAAGTAATTGGATAATTACTCATATGTTGTATATGGTTGAAATAAATAAAAATAATTGTAAAATATGTAAATCTATTTTTGGTTCAAAATTAAACATACTGTGTTCTGATTTTTTATCAAATCACAAATATAGTAATATTAAATTTGATTGTATTATTGGAAACCCTCCATTTCAAGATGATTATTCAACTAAAAACAAAACTAGAAAAAGAATAAATGGAGGTAAAAGCAAGTTATATGAACGCATATTTTTGAAAGCATATGATATGTTAAAAGATGACGGATGGTTATCAATGGTTGTTCCTGATAATATATTTTCAGGAAATGGCGTGAAATCATATGAAAAAATAATTAATAATTCAGTTCCATTTGTTAGTTTCAATCCAAATAATCAGTCATATTTTGACAAAATTCAACAACCAGTTTGTTATTTTATTATGCATAAAACCGGTAAGCCAATTGAAACAATAATTAAGATTAATGATGATAAACAGTTTAAAACTATTCTTAAAAATAGACCTACAAATCCAATACGAAATTGGACACCACAAATAGAAAAACTTATTTCAAAATATGTAGGAAATGAACGAAATGACGTTAAATATAATAGAGGTAAACCAATCAATTCTTATAAAGGAAACAAATATCAAGTTATTTTTACGCCTTCTAAAAACCTACAAACTAACAATGAGGCTGACGCCCCGGGGCGCCAAATCAAAAAAGCAGTCCTTTTCGCAATTTCACCACAGCTCGAATTCAAAATGGATTATTCAGGCAAATTTGGAGCAGGACCAAACACATTTTGGATACCATTTGACAACAATATTGAAGGAAAACGACTTGAAAAATTCCTTAACAGCGACGAATATAAACAAATGGCTTTAGCAACTAAGACATCAAGACAATTTCTTAAAATACCGTTTATTGAACATATCAAACTAACAAATATTATCAAAAATAATATTAAATACACCAAGAAAATACAAAAATATAAACATAATAAAACTAGAAAAAACAAATAAAACTCTAATATATAAATATGGCACATACATTTAAAAATATTTCAGCTAAACCTACATTCAATTCTATTAATAACTTGATGACACAAAATGACATAATCAATAAAAGAAAACAACAACATTTATTTTGTCTAACTAACAAAAATCAATGTAATAAAATGATAAATGCTCACGATTATAATCAATACTATTTATTTAAAGACTATTCAGTTATTAAATGTGACAAAATGCCTGTACATAAAAATAGTTTAGTTTCAGGACAATATACAAGTCTAGATTTAAATAATGTTTGTGTTGCATCTAAAAATCATTTTACCAACACAACTATTTCATGTGATAAAAATATAGCAATGAATGTTGATGCTAATGGTAATTGGAATGGAGGCATGTCTTCATTTTATGATGATGTGTTTATTGACCCATTTGGACAGTTGTTTGGATTATCACAATGCGGTGAACTTAATTTTACTGAACATATGACTTTATAAACTAACAAAACAATATATTTACATTTTACAAATCACTTAAATATATTGTTATATGATTAATATAATGTCTTATTATAATCCATCAGCACCACCAGCTAATTATGATATTGATTCATATTATGATATTGAATATACAATGTTTAATCCAATGAATAA